>Ga0316628_100001571_pt1 | contig 16253 bp, 13 predicted proteins | sample OWC_Aug_M2_C1_D5_FD_207648 | JGI IMG/M metagenome (GOLD analysis project Ga0316628, IMG submission 207648) | Wetland soil microbial communities from Old Woman Creek delta, Ohio, United States - OWC_Aug_M2_C1_D5_C | ecosystem: Environmental > Terrestrial > Soil > Wetlands | place: USA: Ohio... | reverse complement strand
GTGGGCTCCATGAGCTCTGGGGCACTAGGCGTGAATTCAAAAGAACCGTAGACGGGAAAAGGGGAGACTGAGTATGGCCAAACCCAAATTCGAACGCACCAAAGAGCATATGAACATCGGCACCATTGGCCACATCGATCATGGCAAGACGACCTTGACCGCGGCCATCACCAAGTGCCTGCATAATCTCAATCCCAAGGTGCAATTCCGTCCCTTCGATAGCATCGACAATGCCCCGGAGGAGAAGGAGCGAGGCATCACCATCGCCATCGCCCACGTGGAGTACGAGACGGGCAAACGCCACTACGCCCATGTGGATTGTCCCGGCCATGCCGATTACATCAAGAATATGATCACCGGCGCCGCCCAGATGGATGGAGCCATCCTGGTCGTCTCCGCCGCCGATGGCCCCATGCCCCAGACTCGCGAACATGTCCTCTTGGCCCGCCAGGTGAATGTCCCCTACATGGTGGTCTATCTCAACAAGGTGGATATGGTGGATGATCCCGAGCTGTTGGACCTGGTGGAGCTGGAGGTGCGGGAACTCCTCTCCGAATATAAGTTCCCTGGCGATGAGATCCCCATCATCCGCGGCTCGGCCCTCAAGTCCCTGGAGCATGGCTGCGGCGATCGCAAGTGCGAATCCTGCAAGTCCATCTTCGAGCTGATGGACGCCGTCGATTCCTACTTCCCCCTCCCGAAAAGGGAGATCGACAGGCCCTTCCTCATGCCGGTGGAGGACGTCTTCTCCATCTCCGGTCGGGGCACCGTCGCCACCGGAAGGGTGGAGCGGGGCGTGGTCAAAGTGGGAGAAGAGGTGGAGATCATAGGCATCCGCGAGACCCAGAAGACGGTGGTCACCGGGGTGGAGATGTTCCGCAAGCTCCTCGATCAGGGACAGGCCGGGGACAACATCGGCATCCTCCTCCGCGGCGTCAAGCGGGAGGAGATCGAGCGCGGCCAGGTGGTGGCCAAGCCCGGCTCCATCACCCCCCACACCAAGTTCAAGGCCGAGGCCTACATCCTGACCAAGGAAGAAGGAGGACGGCATACGCCCTTCTTCGAAGGGTATCGTCCCCAGTTCTATTTCCGCACCACCGACGTCACCGGAATCTCCCACCTGCCCGAAGGGGTGGAGATGGTGATGCCGGGCGACAATGTCAACTTGACCATTGAGCTCATCACCCCCATCGCCATGGAGAAGGAGCTTCGCTTCGCCATCCGGGAGGGAGGCCACACCGTGGGAGCCGGGGTCATCAGCGAAGTATTGGAGTAAGGCGATGAGAGAGATCATAACCCTTGCTTGTACTGCCTGCAAGCAGAGGAACTATTCCACGATGAAAAACAAGAAGGCCACTCCGGACCGGCTGGAATTGAAGAAATTCTGCAAGGTTTGTCGAACCCACACCATCCATAAGGAGACCAAGTAGGTTCCCTGTCCATAGGCCTGTAGCTCTAACGGCTAGAGCACCGGACTCCAAATCCGGGTGTTGGGGGTTCGAATCCCTCCAGGCCTGCCATTCGTTTCGCCGTCATTACAATGAAGTATAGCATGTAGCATCGACTTCTTTAAAGGGATCCGGGAACATGAGAGATTTCTTCGAAAAGATCCAAAAATATCTGCGCGAGGTCTGGGGCGAGTTAAAGAAGGTATCCTGGCCTCAGAAGAAGGAAATTGTGGCCTCGACCGTGGTGGTTATCCTATGTACATTCATCATCGCATTTTTCTTGGGCATTGCAGACGTGGTGCTGCAGAAATTATTGGGTTATTTGATCAAGTAACGCCCTTTTGAGGTAAAGATTGATAATGGCACAAGATTGGTATGTGATTCATACGTATTCGGGTTTTGAGAATAAGGTGAAGGCCTCTATTGAACAGAAGACCGTCGCACTCGGGTTGGCCGATAAGGTTTCCAAGATCTTGATTCCCACCGAAGAGGTGGTGGAGCTCAAGAAGGGGAAGAAGAAAGTCTCTACTCGCAAGTTCTTCCCAGGCTACATCTTGATCAAGATGGAGATGAGCGACGACCTGTGGTATCTGGTCAAGAATACCCCGAAGGTGACGGGTTTTGTGGGTCCAGGTATCAAGCCGATTCCGATTTCCGAGGAAGAGGTGGAAGAGATCATAAAACAGGTGGAAACGGGCGGGGAGAAGCCGAGGCATAAAGTCCTTTATGCCTCCGGGGAGAGCGTTCGAATCATCGATGGGCCCTTTACCAATTTTTCAGGAATCGTGGAGGAAGTGAAACCGGACAAGGGTCGCCTTAAGGTAATGGTAAGCATTTTCGGGCGTTCTACGCCCGTTGACCTCGATTTTTTGCAAGTGGAAAGGATGTAGCATCTTAGCCCAGTCAGGAGAGGAGATCTAATCGTATGGCCAAAAAAGTAGTGGCAGTCGTAAAGCTTCAGGTGCCTGCGGGAAAGGCGAATCCCTCTCCGCCCGTTGGACCTGCCTTGGGACAGCATGGGATCAATATCATGGAGTTTTGCAAGACTTTCAATGCCCAGACCCAGCATCAAGAGGGTTTGATTATTCCGGCAGTGATCACGATTTACGCCGACCGGTCTTTTTCCTTTATCACCAAAACCCCCCCTGCGGCCATCCTCTTGAAACAGGCAGCAGGCATCGCCAAAGCCTCGAAGGAGCCGAACCGAGAGAAGGTGGGAAAAGTGACCCCGTCTCAAGTGAAGGAGATTGCCAAAACGAAGATGCCCGATCTGAATGCGAATAGTTTGGAGCAAGCAGTCAAGATCATTGAGGGAACGGCCCGTAGTATGGGCATTGAGATTACCCCATAGGGAGCAGGATATGGCCAAGAGTAAGCGATATTTGAAGGCGGTAGCTGAGGTGAGCCGGACAGAGCTTTTGGATCTGGAGACGGCCGTTGATCGCGCGAAGTCCGTTGCCTCTGCGAAGTTCGATGAGACTCTGGAGATGGCAGTTCGTTTAGGCGTGGATCCTAAGCATGCGGATCAAATGGTGAGGGGGACGGTGGTGCTCCCTCATGGAGTTGGTAAATCGGTGAGGGTCCTGGTATTTGCAAAAGGCGAGAAAGAGAAGGAAGCCCAAGCGGCGGGGGCGGATTACGTAGGTTGTGAGGACTTGATCGAGAAGATCCAGCAAGGTTGGCTCGAGTTCGATCGGGCTATCGCAGCACCTGATGTCATGGGCCTGGTGGGAAAATTAGGAAAAATCCTGGGCCCGCGGGGACTGATGCCCAATCCGAAGACCGGAACTGTAACCTTTGAGGTGGGAAAAGCGGTGCAAGAATTCAAGGCCGGAAAGATCGAATTCCGAGTGGAGAAGGCTGGAATCGTGCATGCCCCGGTGGGGAAAATCTCCTTTTCGAAGGATCAATTGGTGGAGAATGCCTCCGTCTTCCTGGAGGCCCTGATCAAGGCCAAGCCCGCTTCCGCCAAGGGGAAGTATTTGAAGGGTATCGTTATCTCATCCACTATGGGACCCGGGATCAAGATCGACCCGAACCAGGTCATCGCGAAAGATTGAGGATGAGAAAATGCACGGCGGGCGCATTCCTCGAAGCTCTGCTGCTCAGGGGGCTTCAATCCATAAGAGGGAGGAGGAGGATTGGTGAGTAATCCCAATAAAGCAACCGAGGTGAAGGCGCTGGAAGAGAAATTCCGCGTAGCCAAGTCCGCTATATTGACGGACTTTCGAGGTCTGAGTGTTGCGGAAATGACGGCGTTGCGAAACCTCTTGCGAAAAAGCAACATTGAATACCGGGTGATCAAGAATCGATTGGCCAAGATCGCCATCCAGGATACGTCCCTTGCGGGACTGGAGTCTCTCTTGTCCGGACCTAATGGAATATCTCTCGGTTATGATGACCCAGTTACCTCGAGCAAGCTCCTTTCCCAATTCGTTCGCTCCACCGACAATCTGAATATTAGGGGTGGAGTGATAGAGGGTAAGTTATACAGGAGAGAGGAGATTCTGGCCATCGCGGAATTGCCCCCCCGAAAGGTTCTGATCTCCCGGGTCGTAGGTGGCATAGCCTCGCCCTTGAGCGGGTTTGTTCAGGTCCTGTGCGGTCCTATCCGTCAACTGCTGGGGACCTTAGAGGCACTCCGAGCTCGGAAGGAAGAGGGCAATTAGGCCTTTTATTCTTAATTTCATTTGAGCCGTATATAGCACAACCCTTATGGAGGAGGTTAGGAAAGTGGCGAAATTGAGCAAAGAGGAAATCTTAGAGTCCATTGAGAGCATGACGGTGATGGAGCTTTCCCAGTTGATAAAGGACTTGGAGTCGAAATTTGGGGTCACGGCTGCTGCAGCACCGATGGCAGTGATGGCAGGGGCAGGGGCTGGCACAACGGGTGCCCCTCAGCAAGAAGAGCAGACCGAGTTCAATGTGATTTTAGCCGGAGTGGGCGATAAGAAGATTCAGGTGATTAAAGAGGTCCGGGCCATCACCAGCTTGGGACTGAAGGAGGCGAAGGACTTGGTGGAGGGTGCTCCTAAGCCCGTCAAATCAGGTGTTTCCAAGGCAGAGGCGGAAGAATTGAAAGCGAAACTGGAGGCGGTTGGCGCTACGGTTGAGATCAAGTAGTTGAAAATGCAGAGCGAGGGTGCTCCCTCCAGCTCTGGGGCGGGGAGCTTCAAACGGAAGCGAGTTTGACCAGAGCAAGAAAGTTATAAGTTTATAGGCGCCATGTACGCGTGGCAAAAGAGGTAACAGTTATGTCTTATGTCGGAGATGAATTTCTTCTCGCGCGCGAGAGCTTCGCCAAACTTCCCGAGATCGTCTCCATTCCGAGCCTGATCGAGATCCAGCGAAGATCCTTCGAGCAGTTTCTGCAAAAGGAGGTTCTCCCGGAAAAGAGGGAGGAAACGGGCCTGCAAGAGGTCTTTACGACCGTCTTCCCCATTTCCGATTACGAAGGATCCGCTTCCCTGGAATTCGTTCGCTACGAATTTGGGAAACCGAAGTACTCTCCCGAGGAATGCCGAGCGAAGGGGATGACCTACTCCGTTCCCTTGAAGGTCACCCTGCGCCTGGTGGTGTGGGATAAGGATGTTGACTCCGATTCGCGATCGGTCCGCGACATCAAGGAGCAGGAGGTCTATCTGGGAGAGATGCCCTTGATGACCGATCAGGGGACTTTCATTATCAATGGGACGGAACGGGTGGTAGTTAGCCAGCTACACCGTTCCCCAGGTGCCTTTTTCGAGCATGATGGGACGCGAAGCCACGCAAGCGGAAAGGCATTATATTCTGCTCGCCTTATCCCTTATCGAGGCTCTTGGCTGGAATTTGAATTCGACGCCAATGACGTCCTTTACGTGCGCATCGATCGGCGAAGGAAGTTCCTTGCCACCATCCTGCTTAGAGCTCTAGGGTATTCCAGTAATGAGGAGATCCTCAAGCTTTTCTACCAGCAGGATAAGGTGAGCATCCGTAAGGGGAAGTTGTACTTGGATCTGAAATCTCCCTCTGCCGTCAACTTCCGGGTGGCGCAGGACGTAACGGACAAGGCGAGAAAAGAGGTGATTCTATCTGCGGGCAAGAAGTTGTCCAAGGGCACCATCAAAAAGATGCAGGATGTACGGATCGAAGCGGTCCCCGTCGCTCGGGAAGATGTGCTGGGTCATATCCTGGCCAACGATTGCGTTGACTCCAAGACGGGCGAAATCCTGCTGGAGACCGGCAAAGAGCTCACCTCTGAGGTCTTGGAGACGTTGCTGGAACGGGAGACTCATCCTTTTCAGTTCCTGGCAAAGCAAGATACCTGGGACGTCTTCGATATTCGTGAAACCTTGGTACGCGACAATATGCGGTCCAAAGAGGAGGCCCTGGTTGAAATCTACCGACGTATTCGGCCCGGCGACCCTCCCACTGTAGAGAGCGCCTCCCTCCTTCTGGACTCCATGTTCTTCAATCCCAAGAGATATGATCTGTCGCGCGTGGGCAGATATAAACTGAATTCCAAGCTCGGGATGGAGGAATCCCTGAAGATTCGGGTACTGACCCGAACCGATATTGTGGAAGTAATACGGTGCCTGCTCCTCTTGAAGCATGGCCGCGGGACCGTCGATGATATCGATCATTTGGGGAATCGCCGAGTGCGGTCCGTGGGGGAGTTGTTAGAGGAGCAATTCCGCATCGGACTGGGGCGTATGGAGCGTGCGGTGAAGGAACGGATGAGCACCCAGGAAGTGGAAACCCTCATGCCCCATGACCTGATCAACCCCAAGCCGGTGAGTGCGGCCCTCAAGGAATTCTTTGGCAGCTCCCAGCTATCCCAATTCATGGACCAGACGAATCCCCTCGCCGAGTTGACGCATAAGAGGAGGTTGAGTGCCTTGGGTCCGGGAGGTTTGAGCCGTGAGAGGGCGGGGTTTGAGGTGCGGGATGTGCATCCGACTCACTATGGAAGGATGTGCCCCATCGAAACTCCAGAGGGCCCCAACGTAGGGCTTATCGCTTCGCTTTCCACCTACGCCCGGGTCAATGATCTAGGCTTCATCGAGACTCCCTATCGAAAGGTAGCCAACGGAAGGGTAACCGACCAGATCGAGTATCTGACGGCAGATAGAGAAGAAAAGTACGTCATCGCCCAGGCGAATATAGACCTGGACAAGAAGGGAAGGTTCAAAGCCGACATGGTATCGGCTCGTTCGGGCGGAAATTTCCGACTGGTTTCGGCGAAAGAGGTCCAGTACATGGACGTTTCTCCCAAGCAACTGGTAGGAATATCCACCTCTTTGATTCCGTTCTTGGAACACGATGATGCGAACCGCGCCCTGATGGGGGCCAACATGCAACGGCAAGCGGTCCCTTTGCTCAAGCCGGTTGCGCCGCTGGTGGGCACGGGGATGGAGCATGTGGCAGCTCGTGATTCGGGGGCGGTGGTGGTCGCCAAAAGGGCCGGCATCGTCGAAAGCGTGTATGCAGATCGAATCATCATCCGCGGTGAAAAGGGGGAAGATGAGGAGGAAAGAGAAGCGGCCATTGACATTTACAATCTCGCCAAGTTCCAGCGCTCCAACCAGAACACCTGCATCAACCAAAAGCCCATCGTCAACAAACGAGATCGCGTAAGGAAGGGCCAGATCATCGCCGATGGGCCTGCCTGCCATGAAGGAGAACTGGCTTTGGGGCAGAACGTGCTGGTCGCGTTTATGTCTTGGGGCGGATACAATTTCGAGGATGCCATTCTCGTCAGCGAAAAGGTGGTCAAGGATGACCGTTTCACCTCGATCCACATCGAGGAATTCGAGATCGAAGCTCGGGATACCAAGCTGGGCAAAGAGGAGATCACCCGAGATATCCCTAACGTGGGGGAGGAGGCACTTAAGGATCTCGATGAGAGCGGAATCATTCGCATCGGGGCCGAGGTGAAACCAGGCGATATCCTGGTAGGCAAGGTGACCCCCAAGGGGGAGACCCTCCTTTCGCCCGAGGAGCGCCTGCTACGCGCTATCTTTGGCGAGAAGGCGGAGGATGTTCGGGATGCCTCGCTTTCCGTTCCTCCGGGGATATTCGGCACCGTGGTGGATGTCAAGGTCTTTTCGCGCAAAGGGATCGATAAGGATGAGCGGACCAAGATGATCGAGGAGGAGGAGGTCTTGCGCCTGCGAAAGGATATGGAGGATGAAATCGCCATCCTCCATACGGAGCGGGATGGCAAAATCAGGACTCGTCTCCTGGGCGCGTTACCTAAGAAATCCATAAAATTGAGTTCCGGGAAAGGATCCATCCCCGGGAAAAAGACCCTGTCAGAAAAGGTCCTGATGCCTCTCAATTCTGAGGAATTGGTCGAAGTTAGCCTGGGCTTGAGTGAGGAAACCCAGGCTAACATCAAGGCAATCAGCGAGGCCGCAGAGCATCAAGCTGAGGCCTTGAGGGAGTCATTCGAGGAGAAGGTCTCCCGCTTGCGGAAGGGAGACGAACTCTCTCCCGGGGTCTTCAAGATGGTGAAGGTCTTTGTGGCAATGAAGCGCAAGCTGTCGGTAGGCGATAAGATCGCGGGACGCCACGGAAATAAGGGCGTGATTGCCAAGATCTTGCCGGAAGAGGACATGCCCTATTTGCCTGATGGTACCCCGATCGAGGTGGTCCTGAATCCCCTGGGAGTTCCTTCGCGAATGAACGTAGGGCAGATATTGGAAACCCATCTGGGGTGGCCAGCAGCCGCCTTGGGGAAAAGAGTGGCCAGTCCGGTTTTTGATGGCGCGAAAGAGGATGAGATCAAGGATTGGCTCAAGCTGGCCCACCTTCCTCCTGCGGGAAAGACTATCCTCTATGATGGTCGGACTGGCAAGCCTTTTCATCAAGAGGTAACGGTCGGTTACATCTACCTGATGAAACTTGCCCACCTGGTTGACGATAAGATTCATGCCCGTTCCATCGGGCCCTACTCGCTGGTTACGCAGCAGCCCTTGGGCGGCAAAGCGCAATTTGGTGGACAGAGGTTTGGGGAGATGGAAGTTTGGGCACTGGAGGCCTACGGGGCCGCCTATTCTCTTCAGGAGATGCTTACGGTCAAGTCGGACGACATTGCTGGCCGGACCAAAATGTATGAATCCGTTGTAAAGGGCGAAGGAGCCCTGGAACCTGGGACTCCCGAGTCATTTAACGTTCTACTGAAGGAACTCCAGAGCTTAGCGTTGGATGTCGAGTTGCAGAAGGAATAAGATAAGAAGTAAGCCAAGTTCCATAAGGAGGTAGGACCTTGGATAGATTTTTTGGTTTCTTCGATGAAAAGCCAGTTGATCCCACGGGTTTTCGGGCGATTCGAATTGGCATCGCCTCCCCCGGCAAGATTCGATCTTGGTCCTCGGGAGAGGTGAAAAAGCCAGAGACCATCAATTACCGAACCTTTAAGCCAGAGAGGGATGGCCTTTTCTGCGCCAAGATCTTTGGCCCCACCAAAGATTGGGAATGCAACTGTGGGAAGTACAAGGGAATGAAACACCGCGGGCTCGTCTGCGATAAGTGCGGGGTGGAGATCACCCGATCGAAGACGCGCAGACAGCGCTTAGGTCACATCGAGCTCGCCGCTCCGGTATCCCATGTCTGGTTCTTCAAAGCTCTCCCGAGTCGCATCGGGTATCTGTTGGATATGTCCCTGCGAGATCTGGAGAAGATCCTTTACTTTGAGGAATATGTGGTCGTCAATCCGGGCAGTGCTCCTTTGAAGAAAAAGGAGCTCTTGACCGAAGAACGCTACCGGAAAATGCGGGAGGAATTCGGGGACGGCTTCGTGGCGGAGATGGGAGCAGAGGCCATTCGTTCCCTTCTCCAGGAGGTGGATCTGGATGCCCTCTCCGCAGAGCTGCGCGCCCAGTTGGAGAGGGAGAACTCCCAACAAACGAAGAAGAGGGTTACTAAGCGTTTGCGTATCGTGGAGGCCTTCCAGAGCTCGGGAAACAGGCCAGAATGGATGGTTCTGGAGGTCTTGCCGGTTTTGCCACCCGAATTGCGCCCTTTGGTTCCGTTAGATGGAGGGCGGTTTGCTACCTCGGATTTGAATGACCTGTATCGGCGGGTCATCAATCGCAACAACCGCTTGAAGCGGCTCATGGAACTGCGGGCCCCGGAGGTCATCATTCGGAACGAGAAGCGCATGTTGCAGGAGGCGGTGGATGCCCTTTTCGACAATGGGAGGAGAGGAAGGGCGCTCAAGGGCCAGAACAATCGTCCCCTGAAATCCCTGAGCGATATGTTGAAGGGGAAACAGGGGCGCTTCCGCCAGAACCTCCTGGGGAAGAGAGTGGACTATTCGGGGCGCTCGGTGATCGTGGTAGGTCCGGAGCTCCGTTTGCACCAGTGCGGCCTGCCCAAGAAGATGGCGCTGGAGCTGTTCAAGCCCTTTATCTTCCACCGCTTGTTGAAGAATAGCGAACAGGTGGCAACCATCAAGAGCGCGAAGAAGATGGTGGAAAGGGGAAGGCCAGAGGTATGGGATGCGTTGGAGGAAGTCATCAAAGAACATCCCGTCCTGTTGAACCGGGCCCCTACGCTGCACCGATTGGGCATTCAGTCTTTTGAGCCCGTATTGGTGGAAGGAGAGGCGATCCGGATTCATCCCCTGGTTTGCGCAGCTTTCAACGCCGATTTCGACGGCGACCAGATGGCAGTACATGTACCCCTTTCCCCTGAGGCCCAGCTGGAGGCATCTCTTTTGATGCTCTCCCCCAATAACATCCTCTCTCCTGCCAACGGGATGCCGCTGGCGGCGCCGAGCCAGGATATCGTTTTGGGGTGCTACTACTTGACTAAGTTCCGGCTGGGAGAGAAAGGGGAGGGCAAAGTTTTTTCGGATATCCATGAGGTTCGTGCAGCCTACGACTCGGACGCGATCGGCCTTTTGGCCAAGATCAAGGTTCGCATGGACGGAGAATTGGTGGAGACTACGGTAGGGAGGGTCATCTTCAACGAAAACCTGCCCCCCTCGCTGGGCTTTGTCAATCAAGAGATGAACAAACGGGAGCTGACCCGCCTGGTGGCCCAGTGCTACTATCTCTTGGGGAAATCGGAAACGGTGAGGTTGCTGGATGCCTTGAAGGATCTCGGTTTCCGCTACGGCACACTATCCGGGCTCTCCATCGGAATCGATGACATGCACGTTCCCTCCAATAAAGGAGAGCTTATTGAGGAAGCGGAGGCGGAAGTCAAGAAGATTGAGAGGGAATATCAGGATGGACTGATCACCAAAGGCGAGCGCTACAACAAGATCATCGACATCTGGACCCACGTGACAGAGCGCGTTGCCGATGAGATGTTCAAAGAGCTGGAGGCCCAAAAGGACGGGGAATTCAATCCCATCTTCATGATGGCCGATTCAGGATCTCGGGGCAGTCGTCAACAGATTCGCCAGCTGGCAGGGATGAGAGGACTGATGGCCAAGCCCTCGGGAGAGATCATAGAGACGCCCATCATCACCAACTTCCGCGAGGGACTTTCCGTGTTGGAGTACTTTATTTCCACTCACGGGGCGCGGAAGGGACTGGCTGATACGGCCTTGAAGACGGCTGATTCGGGCTACCTCACGCGAAGACTGGTGGATGTGGCCCAGGATGTCATCATCTGTGAGAAAGATTGCAGTACCCTCAACGGAATCTACGTCGGTTCCTTGGTCGAGGGTGGAGAGATCATCGAGCCCCTGCGAGATCGTGTCCTGGGTCGGGTGGCCTTGGAGGATATCCGCGATCCTTTCACGGGAGAGGTTATCGTGGAGGCCAATCAGGAGATCATCGAACCCTTGGCCAGCCGGATTGAGAACGCGGGGAACGATCGAGTTAGAATCCGTTCGGTCCTGACCTGCGAGGCGGAGAGGGGAGTTTGTGTCAATTGTTACGGAAGAAACCTGGCTACCGGGAAGATGGTGGAGATCGGGGAGGCGGTGGGAGTGATTGCCGCCCAGTCGATTGGCGAGCCGGGGACCCAGCTGACCATGCGTACTTTCCATATCGGGGGTACTGCCAGCCGGGTGGTGGAGCAGACCATTCTGGAAAGCAAGTTCTCCGGGACGGTGAAATACAACGACCTGCGTACGGTGAGGACGGCGGCCGGAGATCTCGTAGTGATGAACCGGAATGGTTTGATCCTCATCATGGACGAGCAGGGAAGGAAGAAGGAGCAGTACCAGGCCGTCTATGGGGCGAGGATCAAGGTGGAGGAGGGAAATTCCGTTTCCCCGGGCGACATATTGATGGAGTGGGATCCCTTCACCATGGCCATTCTGACGGAATACACGGGGCGCATCGCTTTGCGGGATGTCCTCGAAGGCGTCACCATGAGGGAAGAGGTGGATGAGGTAACGGGCCTCGCCCAAAAGGTGATCGTGGAACACCAGAGGGAGGAGCTTCAACCGCGGATCTCGGTGAAGGACGAATCGAATCATACCATATTCAAGTGCTTGCTGCCGGCCGGTGCCCACCTTATGGTATCCGATGGCCAGATGGTCTCCGCGGGAGAGGTGATCGCCAAGATGCCTCGCGAGACGACCAAGACCAAAGACATCACCGGAGGTCTTCCCCGGGTAGCAGAACTGTTTGAAGCCAGGCATCCCAAGGAGGCCGCCGTCATATCGGAAATCGACGGGAGGATCGAACTTCCTCCGGGATACGTCAAGGGAATGAGGAAGGTGATCATCCGCAACGAGAACGGATCTTTCAAGGAGTATCTGATTCCCCGAGGCAAGCATCTCAACGTCCTGGAAGGGGATGAGGTGAGGGCCGGGGAAGCCCTGATGGATGGTCCCATCGATCCCCACGATATCCTGGACGTGTTGGGAGAACAGGAACTGCAGAGCTACCTGGTGAACGAGATCCAGCAGGTTTACCGGCTGCAAGGGGTGCAGATCAACGACAAGCATATCGAGGTCATCGTTCGGCAAATGCTGAAGCGGGTCCGGGTTGAGAGCGTGGGAGACTCCCCCTTCCTGTTGGGGGAGCATGTGAACAAGTTGGAGTTCCAGCGAGAGAATCAAAAGGTCGTGGCCAAGGGCGGGACCGCCTCCACTGCCAAGCCTTTGCTCTTGGGGATCACCAAGGCTTCTCTGTCCACGGATAGCTTTATCTCGGCGGCTTCCTTCCAGGAGACGACCAAGGTTCTGACGGAGGCGAGCATCAACGGCGCGGTCGACTATTTGAGAGGCCTCAAGGAAAATGTCATCATGGGGAGGCTGATCCCCGCAGGCACGGGAGTAAAAGGATACCGCGATACCCGAATCATGATTCCTGAGCCCCCGAGAATGGCTGAAGGGAAGGAAGTAGAGAAAGAGAGGGAAGAGGAAGTCCTGGAAGAGGTGGAGGCGGGGATTTAAAAAATCAGGAAGAGGCAAAAAGGTCTTGACAATTCAGGGACAACCGCCTATTATGCATAGGCTCTGAGGATGCATAGCGAGGCGATCTTCGCACGTCCAGAGCGAAGGAAGATATAGTCGTTTGGAAGGAGCCAGGTAATTGCCTACGATTAGTCAGTTGATAAGAAGCGGCAGATCGAAGATCAAGAAGAAGGCGACCACTCCTGCCTTACAGCAGGCGCCTCAGAAGAGGGGAGTTTGCGTCCGGGTATATACCACTACTCCCAAGAAGCCGAATTCCGCGCTGCGAAAGGTGGCCAGGGTTCGGTTGACCAATGGGATCGAGGTGACGGCCTATATCCCGGGAATCGGACATAATCTCCAGGAGCACTCCATCGTCCTGATCCGCGGCGGCAGGGTGAAAGATCTGCCGGGCGTTCGATATCATATCATACGGGGGACCCTTGATGCTGCAGGAGTGAAGAATCGCGAGCAGGCACGCTCCAAGTATGGGGCGAAGAGGCCGAAAAGCAGCTAGCAAGGAAATTCGGCACTCACGTGTCTCCTTAGTTTGGGCTGAGTGCCGATTATTTTTTCCCTGCTACATTAAGGAGAAAAGCCAGTGCCCAGAAGAGAAGTTCCGGCCAAGAGAGAAGCACAGCCCGACCCCATCTATAATAACAAGCTGGTGGGAAAGTTTGTCAACGCTATGATGACACAGGGAAAAAAATCCCTCGCCGAGTCGATCTTTACCAAGACGATGAAGATCATCGAAGAGAAGATGGGCTCGGATAGCTTGAAGTTCTTCAAGCAAGCGATCGACAACGTGAAGCCCGTATTGGAGGTCAAGTCCCGCCGAGTGGGCGGAGCGACCTACCAGGTACCGGTCGAGGTTCGGGCGGAACGAAGACTTGCCCTGGCCATGCGCTGGATCATCGGATATGCCCGTAAGAGGCCGGAAAAGACCATGCAAGAGAAGCTGGCGGCTGAGCTAATCGATGCGGCCAATAACCGCGGCACCTCGGTAAAGAAGAGGGAAGATACCCATAAGATGGCGGAGGCGAATAAGGCCTTTGCCCATTTTCGGTGGTAAGGAGAGGAAGGACTTAGTTTTCCATGAGCTCTGAGAAGGATCTTTCCTTAAAACATATCAGAAATATCGGGATCATGGCTCATATCGATGCCGGGAAGACCACCACGACCGAGCGGATTCTCTACTACACGGGAAAGACCTATAAGATCGGGGAAGTCGATGATGGGGCGGCAGAAATGGATTGGATGGCCCAGGAGAAGGAAAGAGGGATCACCATAACCTCGGCTGCTACCACTTGCTTTTGGCGGGATCATCAGATCAACATTCTGGATACCCCGGGCCACGTGGATTTTACGGTGGAGGTGGAAAGATCCCTGCGGGTTATGGATGGGGCCGTAGCGATCTTCTCCGCGGTGGAGGGCGTGGAGCCGCAATCGGAAACGGTATGGCGGCAGGCGGACAAGTACCGGATTCCACGCATCGCTTATATTAACAAGATGGACCGGATGGGGGCTAATTTTCGTCGCACGGTAGCCATGATAGCAGAAAGGCTCGGCTCCGATCCCGTGGTCTTGCAGTTGCCCATCGGTTCGGAAGAGCATTTCAAGGGAGTCATCGATCTCGTGAAGATGAAGGCGATCATCTGGGATGATGAAACCTTGGGGGCTGCCTTCCACGAAAGAGAAATCGCGGCGGATCTTCGGAAAGACGCCGACTCTTACCGGGAGAAACTGATTGAGGCGGCGGTGGAAGAGAATGAAAAGCTCATGCAGAAATATATGGAGGGGAAGGAACTGACCAGTCGTGAACTTCGAGCAGCCATCCGCAAGGCGACCCTCTCCCTGAAAAGGGTACCCATCCTTTGTGGTGCTTCCTTCAAGAATAAGGGAGTTCAGCCGCTCTTGGACGGAGTCGTGGATTACCTCCCCTCCCCATCCGATCTCCCTCCCATCAAGGGTCAGAATCTCCGGACATCCCAAGAGGAAGAGAGGCGTCCGCAGTCGACGGATCCTTTCTGCGCCCTGGTTTTCAAGATCATGTCCGATCCTTACGTGGGTCAGTTGGCCTTTTTCCGAGTTTATTCTGGCCATATGGAATCTGGGTCTTATATTTATAATTCCAGCAGGGACAGCAAAGAGCGGGTCGGAAGGCTCCTGCGCATGCATGCCAACAAGCGGGAAGAGATCAAAGGTGTGGGTGCTGGAGACATTGCGGCGGCGGTGGGATTGAAGGGAAGCCGAACCGGCGATACCCTTTCGGATGAGTCCCATCCCATCCTTTTGAGTTCCATCGATTTTCCGGAGCCCGTTATTTCGGTGGCCATCGAGCCGAAGGCCAAGGAGGGACAGGAAAAGCTGTCGCGAGCCCTTTCCCTCTTATCCAATGAGGACCCCACGTTCAAAGCCCACACTGACGAAGAGACCGGGCAGACGATCATCTCGGGAATGGGTGAGCTTCACCTGGAGATCATCGTGGATCGGCTACTTCGAGAGTTCAACGTCCAGGCCAACATAGGAAAGCCCCAGGTTGTCTTTCGCGAGACGATCACCAAAGGAGCCGAGGCGGAAGGGAAATTCATCCGGCAGACAGGAGGGAGGGGCCAGTATGGCCACGTTTGGCTCCGGGTGGAACCTTTAGAACGTGCCGAAGGATTCCAATTTGTCAATAAAGTGGTAGGGGGAGCCGTTCCTCGGGACTTTATAGGGGCAGTGGAGAAGGGCGTGCGGGAAGCGACCGAGGCTGGGGTGCTCGCAGGATATCAGATGGTGGATGTGAAGGTAACCCTTTATGATGGCTCCTACCATGAAGTCGACTCCTCAGAGATGGCCTTCAAGATCGCAGGCTCCCTGGCGCTGAAAGAGGCGGTTAGAAAAGCAGACCCAATCCTCCTGGAGCCGATCATGCGAGTTACCATCGTTTTGCCCAATGAGTTCCTGGGGGAAGTAATCGGCGATTTGAATGCTCGGAGAGGCCGGGTCATGAATGTAGAGGCTAAAGCTGCGGCTCAGGCAATAGAGGCAGAGGTGCCTTTAATTGAGATGTTTGGATATGCGACCACCCTCCGCTCCATTACTCAGGGTCGAGCCACGTATACGATGCAATTTTCCCGGTATGAGCAGACTCCCCAAAGCATCCGCGAAGAGATTATTGCCCGCGTCGGAGGACATCCCGTTCGGGCTCGTTAGAAGGTTGGATCCGGTATTATCAGATAGGGAAAGCGGTTCCTGTCGGAAGCGGGCATAGTTCACAGTGGAGGATTGATGGGGGAGCCGCCTGGTGAGAAGCAAAATCCTCTCCCATAGCATGAAGGAGGCTTTTTATGGCCAAACCCAAATTCGAACGCACCAAAGAACATATGAACATCGGCACCATTGGCCACATCGACCATGGCAAGACAACCTTGACCGCGGCCATCACCAAGTGCCTGCATAACCTCAATCCCAAG
>Ga0316628_100001570_pt1 | contig 16253 bp, 13 predicted proteins | sample OWC_Aug_M2_C1_D5_FD_207648 | JGI IMG/M metagenome (GOLD analysis project Ga0316628, IMG submission 207648) | Wetland soil microbial communities from Old Woman Creek delta, Ohio, United States - OWC_Aug_M2_C1_D5_C | ecosystem: Environmental > Terrestrial > Soil > Wetlands | place: USA: Ohio... | reverse complement strand
AGGATTTCATCCACGATCCAGCGGAACAGCCCGTGTTCATCCGGGCAGAAGCGGTCAGAGGACAGGCTGTCCATGACGCGGCGAAGAACGGGGTCTGCGTGGCAAAGCTCCCGCGGATTGTAATTGCCGTGCTCGTGATACCAGCGGACGTCATCGGGGGTGAGTCCGAAAGTATAGATGTTGGCTTCGCCGACCTCTTCCATGATCTCAATGTTGGCGCCATCCAGGGTTCCCAGGGTAAGCGCGCCATTCATGGCCAGCTTCATGTTACCGGTACCGGAGGCCTCCATGCCCGCGGTGGAGATCTGCTGGCTGAGATCGGCGGCCGGCATGATGATTTCCGCCAGAGAGACGCGATAGTCGGGCACAAATACGGCCTTGATCAGGCCTTTCACCCGGGGATCGCTGTTGACGACCTGGGCGACGTTGTTGATGAGCTTGATGATCTGTTTGGCCGCCCAGTATCCGGGCGCAGCCTTTCCGGCAAAGAGATAAGAGCGCGGCACACCAGGCTCCACGCCGTCTTCGACGATGCACAGGTATTCGTGGATGACACGCATCACGTTCAGGAGCTGGCGTTTGTACTCGTGGATGCGCTTGACTTGAACGTCAAACATGGACGCAGGATCAATACTGACCGCAGTGGTACTCAGCACCTCGCGGGCCAGCCTTTCCTTGTTGCTGCGCTTGATGTCAAGAAATTGGCGCTGGAAGCCGGAGTCGCGGGCAAACTTTTCAATGCCGCGTACCTGCTCCAGGTCAGTGATCCAGCCTTCGCCCACGGTGCGGGTGAGAAGCCCGGCAAGCCCGGGGTTGGCCTTGAGGAGCCAGCGGCGCGGGGCCACGCCGTTGGTCTTATTGCTGAAACGTTCCGGCCAGAGCGCGGCGAAGTCCGGGACCAACGAGCTCTTCAGCAGCTCCGTGTGCAGCCGGGAGACGCCGTTCACGGCGTGGCTGCCGACGATGGCCAGATGGGCCATGCGTACCTGTTTCTCCGGGCCTTCTTCAATGATGGACATGCGGCTCTGCCGTTCGATCTCCGTGGGCCAGCAGCGCGCCACCGTGCGCAGGAACTGGTGATTGATGCCGAAGATGATTTCCATGTGCCGGGGCAGGACGCGCTCCAGCAGCGAAACCGGCCACCGCTCCAGCGCCTCCGGCAGCAGCGTGTGGTTGGTGTAGCCGAGCGTGGCCTCGGTAATCTCCCAGGCTTTGTCCCAGTCGATCTCGTGCTCATCAATGAGCAGGCGCATCAGCTCCGCGACGGAGAGGCTGGGGTGGGTGTCATTCATCTGCACCGCGACTCTTTCCGGGAATGAATCAAAACCGGAGTGCGCAGCCAGGTACTGGCGAACGATGTCTTTGAGCGAGCAGGCGACGAGGAAATATTCCTGCAACAGGCGCAATTCCTTGCCCGACATCACGGAGTCAGAAGGATAAAGGACGCGCGAAATGTTCTCCGAGGCGATCTTTTGCTCCACAGCGCGGATGTAGTCGCCGCGGTTGAAAATTTCGATATCGAAATCCTGCGAAGCGCGCGCGGTGAACAGGCGGAGATAGTTCACGGTCTGGCCGCCCAGCCCGGCCACGGGCATATCATTGGGTACGCCGACGACGATCTTGGTATCCACCCAACGCTGGCAGCGGTTGCCCTCGGAGTCGCGTGTGTGCTCCATGCGCCCGTAAATCGGAACAGCGCAGAGGTCGTGGGGTCGCTCGATGTAAAAGGGCGTACCTTCGGCCTTCCACAAGTCGGGTTTTTCGCGCTGGTGGCCGCCGGCGATCTCCTGCTTGAACAAGCCGTATTCGTAGTCGATGCCGTAGCCGAAGCCAGGCATGTTCATGGTGGCCAGCGACTCAAGGAAACAAGCGGCAAGCCGCCCCAGACCGCCGTTGCCCAGGCCCGCGTCCGGCTCTACTTCAAGCACATCGTTGAGCTCGATTCCCAGCTCCGCCAGCACCTCGCGGCAAGGCCCGTTCAGGCCCAGGTTGCATAGGTTATCGCTGAGCCAGCGCCCCATGAGGAATTCCATGGAGAGGTAATAGAGGCGCTTCACGTCCTGGTCGCGGTAGCGCTGTTCGGTTTCAAGAAGGCGATCAATCTGATAATCGCGGACGGAAAGAGAAAGCGGCTTGAAAAGCTCGCGAGGAACAAGATGGCCATCCGGCCGGGCCAGTGTGTAGCGGACATGGCGCAGGATGGAGTCCCGCAAGGATTCAGGGACACTTGCGGTACCGGTGAGCAGGTCAGCGGACATTGTGAAAATTAGATGCCAGAACAGCTCCAGAAAAGCAGCGGAATCCGCCCCTACAAGCCTTTCTCAGACCAAGCCCGGGGCAGATCGAGACGCTTTCCATTTCTGAGCTGCTTCAGTATGGCACAGGGCCGGTTTCCCTGACACTGGGTTAAACACCTGTGTTAGGAGAGATTAGGGCGCTTGGTGTGCCAGTCTGTGCGCGACTGGAACAGCCGGGCCGCCTGAACGACCCTGGCATCGTCCAAGGCGCGGCCGATGAACTGAATGCCGGCCGGCAAATTGTCGTTACCGAAACCGCAGGGCACGCTGATCGCGGGCAAACCGCATATGTTTCCGATGCCGCCGGCAGGATCGGAGAAGGTGAGCGTCAGATCGAGATTTGCGTCGACCTTGCTGGCGGTGACGGGAAGCGAAGCCGCGACGAGAACATCCACCTGGTTCTGGGTGAAGAGTTCGTCTATCTTCTTTTTGAGAATGCCGCGGATGCGCTGGGCCAGCATGAAATCGGAGGCGCTGATTTCTTCGTTGATGTACCCGCCGATTTGTCCCAGAGGATCGGCCAGTTCCGCGACCTTGCCTGATTGAATCAACGAACGAAACGCCGTGGCGCCTTCCACCGAAACGATGGTACCGGCAGCGGTCTCCCACGGGCCCTCGGGAAGGGATACTTCCTTCATAGAGACTGCGCCACTGCTTTCCAGGACTTTGCGGGCAGCGGAGACCCGCGCGTTGATCTCAGGAGCCACTTCCTTCCAGGCGTTGATCATCCAGCCCATGCGGAGATGGCCTGCTACGGGCGCGCCGGTGTATTTGGCTGCAGATGCAGGGAGTGACCCGGCGTCTTCAGGATCGTGTCCGGAGATGACCTGCAAAACCATATCGCAATCTTCCGCCGTGCGGCACATGGGGCCGATCTTGTCCATGGAATAAGAAAGCGCCATGGCGCCATAGCGGCTTACGCGGCCAAAAGTCGGACGGAGGCCGGTTATGCCGCAAAAACCTGAAGGGCAGATGATGGAACCCCAGGTCTCCGTGCCGATGGCGAAGGCAGCAAGACCAGAGGCCATGATGGCTCCGCTGCCGCTCGAAGAACCGCAGGTCCAGTGGTCCGTATTCCAGGGATTTTTGGCGGCGCCGGTTGCGGAAGCCGAGGCGTAGCGGTATCCCATTCCGCCCGCCAGTTCGATCATTGCGGCCTTGCCGAGAAGCACCGCGCCGGCGGCGTTCAACTTGCGGATGACCGTGGCGTCGTAATCAAAATGCCGGCCGGCGTACGGCCGCGCGCCCCAGGTGGTGGGATAACCCTTGACCGCAAGCAGGTCTTTGGCGGCGTAAGGAATGCCGTGCAGCGGGCCGCGATACTTGCCCGCGGCGATCTCTTTTTCCGCAGCGCGCGCCTGCGCAAGGGCAAGATCAGGCGTAAGAGTGGCATACGCGTTCAGTTCAGGTCCCAGTTTGCGGCCGCGATCGAGATAGCTCTCCGCCAACTCAACCGGAGAGAGCTTACGTGCGCGGATGCGCCGTGACAATTCCGAGACAGGAAGAAAGAGAATGTCTTCGCTCAGCATCAGGCCCTCCCCTCTTTGCGATAAGGACGGAAGACTGTGGCAGGCTGATCGCCGTTTTCCAGGGCGAAGGTGCGCATTTTTTCCAGGCCGTCCTGGGTTTCCGCGAGGATGCGGCGAATGTCTGTCTTCTGCTCGTCATTGAGCCGGCTACCGTACTTGCGGAAGAGGTTGTTGGCTTTCATTACGACTTCCGCCTGGGCCGAAGACGAGAGCTGTGCCAGGGCTTTCTCCGCCCGCTCCTGCAACGATGCCGGCGACGCAGGCTGCTGTGTCTGCGCAAGAACATCACCGGGACGGACAAATACCGCGGTCGCGGCCGCGGCGGCGCCCAGGGCAAAGCGGCGGCGGTCCAGAGAGAACTTGGGCATCTGCAATCTCCTTGTGCGGAAAAGCCTTTCGCCGGGGAGAGTACATGAAGCCGTCTGAGCGCGTCAAACGCAAAGAGCGCAGAGAGCATCTAAGTCTCTGGCCCGGTTGATTTTTGTCTGAGGAACGTCTCATGCCACGGTGGATTGCTTTCGATCAGAAAACAGTTGCAAGCCTGCGCAAGCAGCTTCCCCGGGAACAGGTGTTTGAACACGGCGCGCGCGGCGTGGTGGACTTCGCCACGGGCGGGCCGGAAACGCTGGTAACGGTGCTTCCGCTGGACTCCGGAGATGAAGCTGCTGTCGCGGTGTTCCGGCGGCGGAAGGCGCAGCCGAAGACAGCGGCCGCACAACCTGCCTTGGCTAAAGAGGAACCTGCCAATGGCAAATTGCCGCAAATGCAGCATACGGCGGGCCAGGCATGGAAGGCGGGGCAAGTCCGGGCCGGTGGCTTTCTGGGACTGCGAGATGAAGAGGTATTTGAACAAGAGCCGCAACCGCAGCAGAAGAAGGCGTGGTGGCGGAGGTTCTGGGACGAAGACGAGTAGGCTTTCTCGAAGTCCCGAGCGCCAGCGAGGGATCCCTATTGCCTGTGAGGCTCAACTCTTGATGCGAATTTGGGGGTCTTGCGGCGTGGCTGACCAATAGACGCGAACTGAGGCATTCCAATCTCAAAGCGCGCAAACCAAGTGCCGGCTCCGGCTCAACGGCAGCGGAGCAGGTCCCTCAACCCCACTACCACCCCAGCACGCCAAAACCGGGCGCGCCGGGGGCCCCGGCTTGCCTCGCCAAGGCTCGGCTTCGGGGATTTCGGGATGTTGTGTTGTTGTGTTGGCAGCGTATTTGTTGCGGGTAGAGATCCCTCGCTTTGCTCGGGACAAAGAAAAGTTAAAAAGTAAACGCCAGGCCGCCGCGCAGCGCGCGCGCCGATTGCACCATATAGACGGTGCGACCGTCCTGGCCAAGGACGGGCATATAACCCTGGGCCAGCAGATTGCGCAGGTCCAGGAGCGCATCCATTTTCGCCGGGATGAAGCCGGTGCTGGGCAGCGGCTGGCGGATGAAGATGCTGAGGAAAGGATCCGTCTGTCCCGGCGAAGCGTTGAAGGCATCCACCGTGGAGAGGGCATTGCCGCTGGTCCACTTGTAGGAAGCGATCCAGCGCGTGCCGGAGAGAGGGACGTAACCTGCAAACTTGGCGCCGACCGAATGCTGGCGGCTGGTGGTCATGGCCTGTTGCAGGCCCTGCCATGTGGCCGGCGAATCCGCAGTCACAGCACCGCCGGTGGAGTAATCAACGGTGGCGGTCAGGTCGTCAGAAATCTTGCGCTCCACCACCACGCGCCCGCCCGTGGTGTTCAGGCTGCCATTAAAGGCATAAGAAAAGGTACCGGAGTAAACATCCGGCAGCACATCGTCAGAATATGCTGAGGGATCACCTGCGCCGGTGACGACCAGGTCACGAACGTGGTCAAGGTAGCAGGCCACTTGAACGCTGGTCTTGCCGAAGCGGCGGGAAACAGACACTTCCTGATGCTGCGCGCGCTCGACCTCAGGAGCACCGTTGAGCAGGGCCATTCTCGGGCCGGATTCGCTGAGGTCGGCAGGTGCAGTATCAAACCCTTTGGCGGCGCGGGAGTCAGGCTCAGAAGTGGCGTAGCGGTACTCAACCACGAGATCAGGCGAGAGATGGACCTGGACGGCGCCATAGGGGCGGACAGCAGCCACCCTCTTGGCAAACTCCAGCGATTGGAGGTCCGCACCGTACTGGAGATCGACGAGCCCGGCAATCGACATGGTGTCCGAGGTGTTGATCTCCATGGCCGCGTACGGCGAGTTTTCTACCGCGTCGCCGGGCGCGGCAAAGCGCCGGTAGGTAATGGTGACCGCGGGGCGCGAGGCGTCCCCGAGATTGTGCGCGTAGGAAGCGCGAATCACGCCGGCGGGATCCGCGGAAGATGCCCCGATATTTCCGTTCAGTGACAGCATGCCGGCGGAGAACAGCGATTTTTCCAGCGCGAACGCAGTCGTAACATCGCCGGCGCTGCCAAAGCCCTCAGCCTGTGACCCAGCGATCAAAGCCAAACGCGCTTTCACAGAACCATCGCCGCTGGTTTCGGGAGAAGCATTCGTGGAAACCACAACCATCGTGCCGCCCTCATCTCCATCCTTTTCGAGAGCGCGCAGCACCGGACGATTTGCGGTGGAACGGAGGGTCCAGTGCCAGTCATCGGGTTCGGTGGCCGCGGTGCGGCGCGGCGGAATGAATTTCAAAGCGTCCGCCAGCGTATTCAGCGTCAGGTTCACCAGGACATGGGCGCCGGCGTTGAGTTTTACGTTTTGCCGCAGCGAAGGCAGAAATGAGACCGCGCTGACCTTGATCTGGTATTTCCCGGGAGGCAGATTGGCGGCCTCGTAGTGCCCTTTGGCATCGGTAAACACGGTGGTGCCCAGCGTGGCAGCAGAAACGAAGATGTCCACCACCGCTCCCATCTGCGGGGTCCCAGCGCTGTCTGTCACGTATCCTGAAATCACGCCCATCCCGGCGGCAAAGGCCGGGCAGCAGGCCAGCAGGAAGAGCAACAAACCTCCGAGTTTGCGGGTCATATCCACTACCTCAGTTGAAGTGGAATTACCGGATCACTGGACAACGAATTTTGCCGTCGGCGAAATGGTCTGCTTGGAAACCAGATCGCTGACTTTAATGGTTACCTGGTACACGCCTGGGTCGAGCTGGGTCAGGGGCAAACTCTTTGCCAAAGTCATCTGCTCGCCGATGTTGCCCATCTGAGCCGTTGATTCCGTCAAGTCTAGCACGGCTTTGTTGGTGGCGGTATTGATAACCTGATATTCCACCGTGGCCGAAGGTTTCTTCGTTTTTTCATCGACACCCAGGTTGTACACCTGCATCCAGAAATTTACCCTCTCCCCTTTCTTAAAAGATGCTGGTTTGCCATCGGCGGGCTGTACCCGGGGCCGGACCTTAGTCTGGCCGATTACGAAGTTGCCGGTGCCGATTTCGCGCGCAGGAACCGGCTCCACCTGATCGGCCAGGATAAGGGTGGAGTTGGCAAGCTTGTCATCGCCGAAATCAGGCACGGTCCAGCCGCGGCTGTAGGTGCCGACCTTGTCGCCATTCACATCTTTCAAGACAACGTCCAGGCGATAGAGGCCGGGACGCATGGGCAGTGCCTTCCAGTAGAGCGACGTGCTATTGAGCTCTCGCTCCAGCAACTCCGGCGGAATATCGCGCCGCACGGTGTCTTCGAACGTTTGCACGGTCCTGCCCGAAAGCGTGGAGAGCTTGCCGAAAATGTTCACGACAGCGCGCTGAAGGCCGTCCTTGTTGACCCAGGTCACGGCGCGCAGAGGGACCTGCACGGTGATGGGCATGAGCACGGTGTCCGAGGTGAGCTTCACAAAATCCACGCGAACGTCAAATGGAAGCAGGTTATAGCGGATCTTGTGGGTGACGATCTCATCCAGGTCCTTGAACTTGACCGGCGGCGGAGCACTGAGCTTGGCGAAAGTCTCCAGGCGGTCAAACTGCTTGGTCTGGAGATTCTGATTGAAGGGCCCGGCGCCGAGCCGTTCAATGCCGCGGAAACGGTCCGCTTTGTTCGCCATACCCATTTCTTCCATGGTGGTGAGGCCGGCGCCGGGGACGTTGAGCAGAGCGTCCTTTTTGGAGCGGTCCATGGTCATCTCGTAAGCGCCGCACTGGCAATCGTCTACAAATTCAATTTCGATTTCCTGCCCAATCCCTTCCAGGTAGCGATAACGCCACACTTCAAACGGGAAAGTTTCCGTCTGCCCGCCGCCTTCATCGGCGGGACGCTGATAGGGGCCGCCCATGGGATGCGAGTCAATGCTGTCCGCAGGACCGAACATGATGTAGATACGCCCGCGGTCGGTCTTCCAGCCCGGCATGCCCGCAGCGAAGTGCTCATCGGCATAAGCGATACGGCGATAGTGCTCTTCCTTGTACTCATTTTCCGCGGTATCCGGCGTAGGATCGCGGCGAAGCCAGAATTGCTCCATGAACTGGTCGCGCTCGGCGTTGGTGGTCAGCTTCTTGAAAGCGTGGAGTTCCTCATCGGTAATGATCCAGCGGACGTCCTCATCAAGCCACTTTTTGTAAGGCCCTTCCAGTTTTTCGATCTTGGCAGCCTTGCCTTCACCACGAGGCCGGGCCAGCGGGTCTTCCTCGCCCTGCTGGGCCTGATCGGAGTCTTTATTGGAGGATTTCGCTGATTTCTTTTTTGAACTCGAAGAGTCTTTTTGTTCAGAGTTTTGCTGATTAGGTTGTGACGAATCCTGGGCCTGGAGCAGCAATGAACTGCAAGCAACAAGAATAAGGACGATGAAAAAGTGCCGGACGGAAACCACCGGGCACCTCCTTTTGGGGGTACAGGCGATTAGAATTTTAAGACGTTTACCACTTAGGAAGCAAGGCAGAACCGCCGGAAAGAGGCCTGAACCGGCTTCTAAGATGATCAAATTAGACGAGTTCCAGGCAATTGAGGGATGTCTGCTCTGGTTCGGTGCAGCTACTTGTCTATATAATCTGGGTCAGGCCCCGCCATCACAGCAGGCCGTACCCCATTGTCATCAGGAACTTTCACGTCCTGAGCGGCGTATATGAGAAAGCAGGTCTCTGCAGGTGAGCGCGTTGCGCCACGAACGGACGCGGCGTAGCGGGCCCCCATGAGCTGGAAGGAATCATGAAAGCAAGAAAGATCCTAATCATCGTCGGCATTATCGTACTGCTGGGCGCGATCGTGGGGTTTACGGTCAACCAGACGCAGAAGAACGTAGTTACGGTACAAACGGGGAAGGTGATGCGGCAGGACATCGCATCACTCGTGACCGCTTCAGGCGAGATCAAGCCCAAGACTTTCGTGAACGTGGGCGCCAATGCCATGGGCCGGATCACCCGCTTGTTTGTTAAAGAGGGAGACAAGGTCAAGAGAGGCCAGGTTCTGGCCCAATTGGAGAACGTACAATCAACCGCAGACGTAGACGCCATGAGGGCGCAGCTAGCCAGCAATCAGACGGACGCGCTGGCTGCCGATGCGGCGCTGAAAACGGCACTGGCCCAGTCCAAGAGCAGCGCCGCCGACCTGGCCCGGGCCAAGCTGGACTATGGACGCGCGGAAAGCCTCTTTAAGAGCCAGCTGATCGCCAAGCAGGACTACGACCAGAAAAAAGCAGCTTACGAAGTGGCGGAAGCAGTGGCCGCGCAGGACCAGGCGCGCGTTGCCCAGGCCAAAGCCCAGCTTGACTCCGCGCAGGGACACATAAGCCAGAGCCGGGCCCAGTTGATGCGCGCCAATGACATTCTGAGCAAAACCCTTTACACGGCGCCATTCGATGGCGTGGTGACCAGTCTTCCCGTGCACGAAGGGGAAACTGTGGTCATGGGCATCCAGAACTCGCCGGGCAGCACGCTGATGACGGTGGCGGACATGAACGTGATCACCGCTGAAGTCCGGGTGGATGAAACAGATATCGTCAACTTGCAAGTGGGACAGCCCGCGGATGTGAACATTGATGCCATCCCGGGACAGACGTTTAAGGGCACGGTCTCAGAGATCGGAGACAATGCCATTGTCCGCTCGACCGGCGTTTCGACCTCGCAAAGCACTTCCAGCAGCCAGGAAGCAAAGGACTTCAAGGTGGTCATCAAGCTGGAAAACCCGCCGAGCAATCTGCGTCCCGGGCTTTCCGCAACAGCCAAGATCACCACCGGATCGCAGCATAATGCGCTGGCAATCCCCATCCAGGCGTTGACGATGCGCGATAAAAAAGACCTGGAGGCGCAAGCCAAGAAGGGCAAGCCGGCCAAAGACGCTGCCGCGGCGCCGGCGGCAAAGAAGGAATCGCAAGACATCCAGGGAGTGTTTGTGGTCACCAAAGACAAGAAGGCGGAATTCCGGGAAGTGAAAACCGGACTCACCGGCACCACGGACATCGAAATCAAAAGCGGCCTGCAAGACGGTGATGAGATCATCACCGGAAGCTACAAGGTGCTCAAAACCCTGCGCAACGGCGCCGGGGTGAAAGTGGATAATTCGCAAGCAAACAAAGCACAGTCGTAACCTCCGAAGCGACCGGACGTCTAACTGACTTTGGGTTCCTTGGAGCGAAAGGGATTCGGTGGCAACGGAGCAGGAGAAAAGCATGGCGACTCAAGTGGCCGAGATCAACCGAAGCATGACCGGCGCGCCGCAGCGGAACTGCATGATCTGCACGGAGGACCTGTGGAAGACCTACGAAATGGGCGCGGAACAGGTTCATGCGCTGCGCGGCGTGAACCTGCGGATCGATCGCGGCGAGTACGTGGCCATCATGGGACCTTCCGGCTCCGGCAAATCCACGTTGATGAACCTGATCGGCTGCCTGGATACGCCGACCAAGGGGCACTACTGGCTGAATGGCAATCTGGTGAGTGAACTGGATGACGACGAACTGGCGCGTATCCGCAACAAGGAGATCGGGTTCGTGTTCCAGACGTTCAATCTGCTGGCCCGCGCCACCGCGCTGCATAACGTGGAGCTACCGCTGATCTACAGCGGAACGCCGGCTGAGGAAAGGATCCAACTGGCCAGGGCCGCGCTGGAGTCGGTGGACCTGGGCAGCCGCATCAATCACAAGCCCAACGAGCTTTCCGGTGGCCAGCGCCAACGCGTGGCCATTGCCCGCGCCCTGGTCAATCACCCGTCGATCATCCTGGCGGACGAACCCACGGGCAACCTGGATTCTCAGACCGGCCAGGAGATCATGAACCTTTTCGAAGAACTCCACCGCAAAGGCAATACCATCGTCCTGGTCACGCATGAAAACGATATCGCCGAGCACGCGTATCGGGTGATCCATATTAAAGATGGCGTAATCGCCAGCGACGAACGAAAAAGCAAATAACAAAGTAGACACCAGCGTACAAGCCAATTTATAAAACTGGTAGTTGCTAAATGCTGTATTTCAGGCAGTTGTTCAGGCTCGTAGTACCCTCAGGGCTCCGTAGTGCTTCCCGCTGCCGCACCATTCAGAAAAACTGAACGTTGAGGAGACGGAATGAAGCCAACCCTTCTATCGGGGCCCGTCCTTGTCGATCCGGGCGACGGGGAACGAGTGAATGTCATCGGCGATCAGCAAACCATCAAACTGAGCGGCGCACAAACCGGCGGGGCTCTTGCCGTCATCGAGGAAACCTACCGGCCAGGCGCGGGTGTACCGCTTCACTTCCATACCCAGGAAGATGCCGTGTTTTATATCGTAGAAGGCCACATGGACTTCATCGTCGGCGGCAAAGCGATCTCCGCCGATGCAGGGAGCACGGTATTTCTCCCTCGCGCCGTGCCGCACGCTTCCAAAGCAGGCCCACAAGGCGCCAAGGCCCTGGTGGTGCTGATTCCCGGTGGCGGTGAAAAAATGTTCCGCGAACTCGGCGCCCTGCCCGCGGGCGAGCCGGATTTCAAGCTGGTAAGCGGCGTGTGCAAAAGGTACGGCGTACACTTTGTGTGAGAGGAAGCAAATGGCAATTAACTTTTGGCTCTTCTCCGATCTGTGTTAGTCGCGTTGATCTATGCTCCGTTTTGCTTTTCCGATAACAGCGACCTTTAGGTTTCCCGTTCCCCCGATTTCCTCTGCGTTTCCTATGCGCCTCTGCGTTGAAGTCCTGGTTTTGCCTTCCCGATCGCGTGCGTTGACTACTCTTCCGTGCTAAGCTTTGTACATGGCGACTGCCAGGGACCCACAGCTCGTTGGGGTTCCAGCGCCGGCCCTTACGGCGCAAGGCGAGTCGACTACCCTGCCCGCCTGGCTGCAACGAATCATCAGCCCACTCGATGTCCCTGGAGAAATTGAAACGCCCAGCGGTGAAGTGTTCCGCTGCGGCAGCGGCAGCGGCGGCGGCCAGCCGAGATTCCGCATCCGTTTCCTTCGCGACGATCTTCTGCGCCGCCCGCACGATGAATTCTCACTGGGCCGCGCTTACGTGAACGGCGAGATTGAGCTTGTAGGCGACATGCTGGCCCTGCTGGAGGCGCGGTCGCAACTGGCGGACCGGTTTCGCATGTGGCCCTGGCTGCGGTTCCTCCTGAACTTGTGGTTAAAGCCGGCCACGCGCGCCAACCAGCAAGCCATCGAGCACCACTACACCCTGGGCAATGAGTTCTACTTCAGCTTCCTCGACACCCGTTATCGCTTTTACTCGCAGTGCCTGTTCGAGCGCGACGATGAAACCCTGGAGCAGGCTGCGGAGCGCAAGCTGGAAGTCACCTGGCACGCGCTGGGGCTGCGTCCGGGGATGCGCATGCTGGATATCGGCGCAGGCTGGGGAGGCACCCTGGAATACTTCTGCCCGCGCGGGATCCGTATGACGGGGATCACGCTGTTTGAAAACTCACGCAGCTATGTCGGCGACCTGATTCAGCGGCAGAACCTCAACGGCGAAATCTCACTTCAGGACTTCCTCACCTACCGGCCGCACGAGCCCTTTGACGCCATTCTGACCTACGGCGTAATCGAGCACATGCCTGACTACGAAAAGTTTTTTCAGCAGGTTCGGCGCTGCCTGAAACCCGGCGGCAGGATCTATATCGACGGCTCGGCCTGCAAGCGGAAGTACGCCATGAGCCAGTTCACGCGGCAATACACCTGGCAGGGAGCGCACAGCTTCATGGTGCTTCCCGAGCTGGTGCAGCATGCTCTGGATCAGGGATTTCAAGTAGAAGAGATCAAACAGGAGTCTCATGACTACGCGCTGACCATGCTGCACTGGGCCCAGCGTTTTGATCGCAGCCGGGAAAAGATCAGCCGCCAGTGGAGCGAGGAAACCTATCGTTTATTCCGCCTGTTCCTGTGGGGTGGCTGCCACGCGTTCCGAAAAGACGGGCTTCAGGCGTATCACGTGGTGGCGAGAAAAAGCGCGTAGCACTCACCCAGTCAGCGCTCAGCCACATACGGCATGGTCGTGCGATTACACGTCCGGAACCATCACCCCGCAAGGGTAATGGTTCCGGCCATCGGAAGAAGCTCATTCGGTACTACGAAAGGCGCCCCGGGCCGCCATGGTTTTAACGGGAGAAGACTCCGGCGACAATGGCCCGTCCCGCAGTGGTTACCACCTTCACGGTGAAGCCGGCCTGAACGGCGGGCACAGTTTCGCCGTCGCGCTGGTTGAGGTCAAGTTCACCCCGGCGGGCTGGAGGGTTGCCGATGGTAATCCGGCCGGTGAATTTGTGGTTGATAAACACGTTGACCTTGGTGCCCGGCCTCAGGCCTATATCTTCCACCTCAACCACCAGATGACGGGAGCCGTTGCGCACGCGGAAGTCAGCATGGCCGGTAGGGAGAATGCCGTTGAACCGGCCTCCCACCAGTTTTGTTGAAAGGTTGGCCGCGGTCGCTGCGTCGGCTGCTGCCGCGTCGGCGTCCATGGTCTGATTCTGCTGCTGGCTGAGATCAGGACTCTGGTTTTGATCAGTAGAGGGTAGGGTTTGGGTGATCGCCGGCACGGCGGTTGCGATCAGCAAGGTGAGAAACATGCCCGGAATGGCGCGATAGAACCAACGGCTTACAAAAGTCATTCTTACTCCTTCTTATTTTTGAGAGTGACACCTCCCTTATGAGTCCCGGATTCTTCACGCATTTGCTTGGTCAATTCGAATTTAATCCGGAGGCTCTGATTTTCCAAGGCAACTTGCGAAGGGGGCGAACCGGTTGAAGCGGCGCACGACACTATCCGCCTTACTCCAGGATTGCGGTGTTGCTGCGTCGGTGATTCTTGTTGACGTTCACTACGGTGCCTCCGCGTCTCCGCGCCTCCGCGGTGAGTCTTCCGTTTTCCGGTCACGGCGATCTCGCGCGGCCCGGCGCCTGCGCGGTCATGCCGTGGGTGCCGCGGATGACCCTATGCCCCACCCCCTCTGCGGCCTTCGCGCCCTCTGCGGCGCAATCCCTGCTTTGCTTTTCCGATCACGCGCGATCACCCGATCACCCAATTCGTATAAAACGGCAACCCACGCCAGAGCTGGAACAAGCATCCAACATACGGGGTCCAGAAACACACAATTGAGGTTCAGGAGAAAACAATGTACAAGAACATCCTGATACCAACCGACGGCTCGGGACTTGCGGGGAAGGCAGTCCGGGACGGTATCGCGTTGGCCAAAACGCTGGGCGCGAAAGCTACCGTGCTCACAGTGTCAGAGCCTTTTCACGTCTTTACCCTTGAAACCGCGATGGTGGAGGACACGGCGCCCGAGTACGCGAAACACGTGCAGGCAAAAGCCGCAAAAATCCTGGGCGAAGCTGCCAACACGGCCAAAACCGCGGGAGTGGCGTGCGATACGGTCCACGTGGAGCACGAACATCCCTACCAGGCCATCATTGACACCGCGCGATCGAAGGGATGCGATCTGATCACCATGGCTTCCCACGGACGCCGCGGCGTCGCCGCCATTGTGCTGGGCAGCGTCACCGTCCAGGTGCTCACGCACTCGAAAATTCCGGTGCTGGTGCATCGCTGATTTTTTCCCGCCTCTCTCGAAAATGCGCTCGAGGCATCCAGGGCGGCTTCTGCTGTGACGCGCAGATGGGTCTTGGCATTCGCCGGTCACGCGCTATCTCCGTGATCGCGGCAATGTCGGCGATCTTCGTGTTCTTTGCCATCATCTGGCTCTCTCCCCGCCTCGTGTCTCCCCCTTGAACGTTGGCGTTTCCCGGTCACGCGCCATCGCGGCGATCGTTTGCACTACTTTTTTCAGCTCCAGCACCTGCACCGGGCACTCCGGCCAGTTATGCACCCAGCACACAATCAGGTCGCAATCTTCCGGTGCGTGCCGGTGGATCAGGAAATTGCGGCTCTCAAATTCAAACTCAATCCTTACCCGCTGCCACTGGCCTTTCGCCATCTCGCGCATGGCCTCGCAATCCGGGAATTCCGGCTGCAAACGGTGCACAACAAAACCAAGGAAGCGCGCCAGCATGCCAAACACGTACAGCACTCCCATTTCATTCACCGGCTCATGCGCCAGCTCCGGCAGCAGCATGGGGCTGCCGTACACCGGACGGTCCGGCAACAGAGGCCCTCTGCGCGTCCGTTTCCGCCTCGGATATTTGGTCTGCTTTTCTTTTCCTGAGAGCATGCCCAGTACGTCCAGCCACTGGCCCCTGATCTTCTCTTTCTTCGCAAAATTCCCGAAAGACTCAGCGATCTTTTTCCACCGCTTGAAGTTCCGGTAGAACGGCGTCGCGCTGTACTGTCCTTCTTTCTCGTACTCTTCTTTGGTTGGCAGCTTGCCCAGTTTCCGCGCCACCCGGGCCCAGTCCAGCAGCAGCGCCGGCACGCGTACTTCGAATCCCGGCCCTGCTGCCTTCAGGCCGGATTCCTCCAGGGCGTTGGTCATGTTTCCAAAGTGTTGTGTAATCCTGGTCTCCGTCACGCCGCCCAGGCGGCGTAGTTCGGGCAGGCTGGGACTGCGTCCCAGTTTCTCTGCGCATTCGCGAATGGTTTTGATGATTTCTTCTTTCGACATCGGACTCGCCTCACAAAAGAAAAGCCACCCGGCTTTTTGCGCCGGGTGGCGCTTTAGGTTGATTTGTTGAACTGCTTGGTGGAACTTGCTTTACTCGAACCCGCCTTGAGGAGCGCAGGCACTGCCGCTTGCGCTTGATCCATGACTTTTCGTCAATGCAATCAGTGTTATCAGTGGTGAGATTTTATGTTTGTTGCAATGTCCAGAGGGAGGGCAGGATACACGAATCCCGCCAATCGAGGTTGCAGGCCGTTTCCATCTTCGCTGGTTGCCAATTGCTGATTGCCAACTAGCTCCTTAGCCGGCGCCGCTCCCGGCTGAACGCGCCGCTCAAAATGAACAATCGGGAGCAGCACGCCCAAGTACCACATTCAGGTACTCTGCTTTTGATTCTAGCGAACTTCCGGCGAACGTGCAATGGGAAGAATCCGGGGCGGCAAAATCCCACCGGCGCGATGCCCAAGTTCGGCCGTTCAGGCGGCCTCCCTGCTTCTACCTTCAGCGCGGCCACAATATTAA
>Ga0316628_100001569_pt1 | contig 16261 bp, 7 predicted proteins | sample OWC_Aug_M2_C1_D5_FD_207648 | JGI IMG/M metagenome (GOLD analysis project Ga0316628, IMG submission 207648) | Wetland soil microbial communities from Old Woman Creek delta, Ohio, United States - OWC_Aug_M2_C1_D5_C | ecosystem: Environmental > Terrestrial > Soil > Wetlands | place: USA: Ohio... | reverse complement strand
AGATGGATACACACACAAGAAAACAAGCCGCCGGTTGCCCGGCGGCGAGGTGTAGATGGGAGGTCGGTGGTTCAAGGCTATTTAGGTTGGCCTTTACAGGCGGGAAAGTTCAGAAAGGTCAAGTTAGATAGGCTCTTTCTTTGGCTGGTTTGCAAGAGTGGTTGCTTGACCGCCGCCTCCCCTTTTGTACCGCTACGCATACCATACGCTCTTTCACCGGTTTTGTCCAGCCCCGACGTCCAGCTCCACAACTACCTGCTGACGCTCGCCTTCCTTGACATCTACCTCCAGGCTCCTGGAGGCGAAGCCGGGCGCCACCACGTCGATCCTGTGTTTTCCGGATCCGACGGCGAGACCGCGCTCCAGGCGGCCCATCTCCGCACCGGTCCCCACCATCGTCCCGTCCACGTACACGGCCGCGTTGGGGGGCGCCACCCGCAGGTCGAGCGCAGCAAAGGCGGCAGCGCTCTGGGCCCGGGGCGCCTGGGCTGACGGCTGCTGGAACTCAGGCCTGAGCGTGGTGTCGGGCCCCGACCGCGCCGGTGGCGCCTGCGTGCCCGGGGGAGGCCCGAAGACTCGCCCTACCGGCATCCCCTCCGGGCGGTCGTACCAGGGCGTCGCCTTCTCGCCCTTGATCCTCTGCAAGTTGATGTTGATTGGGAAGTAGTTCCCCGGCTGCGCGTCGATCTCCATCTTCTCGCTGCGGTACCCCGCGAGCTGGAACTCGATCGTGTAGTGGCCTGGCCTCAAGTAGAGGTAGTCCGGAGAGCCGTCGAAGTCGTCGGCGACGCCGATGAGCTGGTCGTCAAGTATGACCCTGGCCTGCTCCGGCGACACATCGGTGTCCACCGCGGCGAGGTCAGGCTGCACGGCCACCCCAACGGCCGGCTCGTACGCGGCCGTGGTGCCCCACCCCCACGGACCCCAGGGTCCGCCCCACCCCCATCCCCACGGACCCCAACCCCCGCCCCATCCCCACCCGCCCCATCCCCATCCCAACCCCCATCCGATGCCGACGCCCCAGTAGATGCCCGGGTAGTAATAGCCCGGGTAGTAGTAGCCCGGGTAGTGGCCGGGGTAATAGCCGTGGTAATAACCGGGGTGGTGGCCTGGGTAGTAGCCAGGGTTGTGGCCCGGGTAATAGCCGGGGTTGTGGCCGGGGTAGTGGCCGGGGTAACCCACCGGGTAACGGCCCGGATTGGCGGTCGGGTACCTCCCCGGATAGACCCCGGAGGGGCGGGTAACGTTGGAACCGGGCGGGCGGCCCGGGGACGCCCCGGCTGGACGGCCTGCGTAGGAACCGGGCGAGCGACTCGGGTACGCCCCGGCGGGGCGACCGGCGTAGGAGCCAGGCGAGCGACCCGGGGACGCCCCGGCTGGACGGCCTGCGTAGGAGCCAGGCGAGCGACTCGGGTACGCCCCGGCCGGACGGCCTGCGTAGGAGCCAGGCGAGCGACTCGGGTACGCCCCGGCCGGACGGCCGGTGAAGGCGCCCGGGGAGCGACCCGGGGACGTCCCGGCGGGACGGCCTGCGTAGGAACCCCCGGAGCGACCGGGGTGGGAACCCGCGTAGGCGGCGACAGGTGCCGTCGATGCGAGAGCACCCAGCACCGCGACGATGGCCAGTTCTCTGGGTCGCATACGCCAGTTCCTCCGCCTACTATTCTGAGCAAAGGGCATGCCGGGCGCAACCCTGCCCGCACCGCACTTCTGGGAGGTGGACGTCTCCGCAGGGGGACAGGTGCCCTGCACCGTGGTCACCCCCTCCGCCCCGAGACGCCCGCGGGGGTGCCCATCAGGCTCGCCCAGGCGCGCGGGGAGAGACGGGCGATACGGCGTGCCGGCAACAGGTGGAGCGCCTCCGCACGCGCCACGTCCGTCAGCGTCAGGGAGCGGAACGTCCCCAGCGCCTCCATGATCTGGTCGTACGGACGGAACGCCAGCTGGCTGGCGTGGCAGGCGGCCGCCCTCCGCTTGGCGTCCCACCCCTCGTCCGAGTCGACTAGGAGGTTGGGCTGCAGCGGCGAGCCGACCTCGTACGCCGCCACCCACTCGGGCGGACGCTTCCGCCACCCGGAGAAGGTCACGGTGCGCAGCGTACCCTGGAGGGCGAGGGCGAGGGCCCGGTGATCGGGGTGGAGCTCGACCGGTGAGGTGACGAACACGACGTCGGGGGCAAGACGCTCCAGGGCGCCTCGCAGCGCCCGCCTCAGGCCCGCATCCCCCGGCTGCAGCGAGCGGTCCGGCAACCGCCAGAACTCCGGCTCGCCGACGCCGAGCACCTCCGCGCCCTTGCGCGCTTCCTCCTCGCGCTGCGCCGGGTCACCCTGCGCGCCGCCGTCCGTCACCACCACGATCTTCACCTCGAGGCCGCGCGCGGCCGCCTGTGCAAGGGTGGCGCCCGGGCCGATCACCTCGTCGTCGGGGTGGGGGGCCAGCACGAGCCACCGCCGCCCCGGGGGGAACCCCGACAGGTAGGGGACGAGATCCCGCTCCGCCGGCAAGCGCGAACCCTTCACGGACGCCTCCTGGGAGAGCATACCGCCAGCGCGAGACACCCCGCCAGCCCCGCGAGCGTGAGCACGAGAGCCGGCACGAGACCCGGAGGGGCGTACTCCCAGCGCACCTCGTGCTCGCCGTCGGGGACGACGACGCCCATCGCGCCGAGGTCGACGTCCACCGGATGCTGGCGCTGCCCATCCAGGGAGATCCGCCACCCGGGTGCCTCCGGCACGTGGAGCACGGCGAGGACGGTGCCGCGGCAGCGCACGCGTGCCACGTGCCGCGTGGGCCGGTCTTCCACGACCTCGAGCGTGCCCTCACCGCGCACGTTCACCGGCCCTTCGGTGACCGCGGTGCTCGCGAAGTCGACCGCCTCCCACGCGCCGCTCGCGGCGTCACCCGGCGGGGGGACTGTGGCGGTCGCCAGGCGGAGGACGGGCAGGGCGCGGCTGTTGCCGAAGAGCTTCCCGGCACCGCCGGCAAACACCTCCCGCCACCCCGCCGCCGGCCGGCCGCTCAGGCCCCCGGGGGGGGCGGCCAGCCAGCGCACACCCCAGGCGCCCGCGAGCCCGGCCCAGGGCGTGGTGACCGGGCCCGGAAGGTCCATCCCGGTGGCCCCGAGCGCGCGGTGCAGGCGGGCGAGGGCGAGCGGCCGCACGGGGTCGGCGCTGCGCAGGTCGGCCACGCCAAGCCGAGCCGCGAGGTTGGCGGGGAGCGCTCCTTCGACGCCCAGCACGCGGCCGCCTTCCGCCGCCACGCGCGCGCTCAGCTCCCGCACCGCCGCCTGGTCCCGATCGCCGGGGCGCGAGGCCGGCAGCACGTCCCAGGCGAGCACGACGGCTTCGAGAGCGATCAGGAGCGCGAAGCCGCAGCCAGCGGCGCGCGGGACCACGGCGAGGAGCGCGAGAGCGGCGGGCAGCAGGGCGGCGACCCACGCCGCCCTCGGGACCGGCTCCGGGGCGGTCAGGAGGAGGACCAGGACGGCGGCCTGCACGACGCTGGCCGCGAACACGAGCCGCCGGCGGGCGGGGCGGTGCAGCCAGGCATCCAGGGAGAGGGCCGCGAGAAGCGCCAGCGCCAGGGAGACGAGGAACCCCGCCCTCGCCCACGTCATCTCGGCGAGCACCGGGATCCTGGCCCCGAGCTGGCTGATCACCGGCAGCTGGTACACCAGCCCGGCGGCCCCCACCCCCGTGATGGCGAGCGCGAGGGCGAAACGACGGTGACGCCGCCGCAGCGGCACATCCAACAGGAGCAGCGCGACGGGCAGCGCCCCCACCCCCACCGCCACTGCGGCGTGCGGGAACGGCATCCGCCACGTCCCGGCCGCGGGGTGCCCCTCCCTCCACGGGGTGAGGACGAGCGGCACCATGCGCGACTTGAGCGAGCAGCCGAACCATGGGTACGGGTACAGGGGCTTGGCGCGGCTCTCGGCGAGCTTCGCGGAGCCCGCGATGTTGGCGAGCACGGGGATCGTCCCCACGGCCGCGACGGGCAGGGCGAGCGCGAACGGCACGAGCAGCCTCAGGACCCTCCGCCGGCGCCCCCACGCCAGCACCGCGCCTCCCGCAGCGAGCGCCAGCCACAGGAAGGCCGCCGTCTCGGGGTGCACCGACCACCCGGCCAGCACGCCGAGCAGGGCCGCCAGGAGCGCCGCCTGGCGCCGTGCACCGCGCAACGCCCCGAGGAGCGACCACAACGCCCACGGCGCGAACGCGACGACCCAGGCGAGCGGGACGACCAGCCACGAGAGCTGGTAGAGCCCGAGGCCGTAGGCGAACGCCCCTGCGGCCGCCGCGGCCCTGCGCACGCCGAGGCGGCCGAGAAGCAGAAAGGCACCCAGCGCGGAGAGCTCGAGCTTCCACACCGCCATCACGTCGCTGCCCCGCTCGGGACCCAGGGCCCACACCGGAAGCTGGAGGGGGAACGGCAGGTTGGTCTGCCCGTTCGCGTACAGGGGCACGCCGCCGCCGATTCGATCGGTGATCCACGGCGACTCTCCGTCCAGCGCCAGGCGCCGCACCTCCCCCCACCACGCGGCGAACTCGAGCGGCAGGTCGCTCTGCTCGTAGGAGCCGGCCACCGCGACCGGCGCGCCCCACCCGGCGGCACCCGGCATCCCGGGGCCGAGGTGGAGCCCCTGCACCAGGACACGCCCGGGCAGGAGCAGCAGGGCGGCGTCGAGCGCGAGCTGGAAGAGGAGCAGCGCACGTTTCCGGCGCACCGCGACGTGCACCAGGGCGAGGGGCAGGAGGATCCAGAGGGCGACCGCGAGGTCCATGGCCTACACCAGGTCCGAGTCGCCCATCGTCAGGTAGAAACTGCGGCGCATGCGCTCCATGTCCGCGCGCTCCTCGAACGGGACCGTGACGAGTAGCATGTCCAGCGGGCACGGACGACGCTCCCATCCGAAACGTTCGAGCGCCCGCTCCGCGGCCGGGTCGCCGCCGAGCCAGAGCTCGAGGCTCGCGCACGAGAGGCGCCGAGCGACGCGGTCGAGCGCGACGTCGAGAGCGTCGAGAGCGCGCTCGTCCTCCCCGTCCCAGACGAGCTCCGCCCAGCGCAGAATCCCGTCCTGGGCGCGCGCGACGGCCCGGGCGTGCGTGCGGCCGCGCCGCGTCGCCGCGAGGTGCACGTACTCGACGCCCGGGCGGCCGAGGTACCGGCGCTGCAGCCATCCGGCGTCGCGCACCGCCGCGACGTCGTAGCGCTCTCCCGCCCTGCGCCAGAGGTCGTCCGCGGCCGCGGCCTCGAACCCCTCGCCGACCCCGTACCGCCACGCCGACAGCGACCGACGGCGCCGAACGGGGCGCACCCAGTACGGCACCGAGGTGATCGGCACGTAGTTGAGGACCTTGAAGCCCATCTCGTAGTGCCGGCGCCCCGGAAAACCGAAGATGAAGCTCAGGCCGCCCGGGGCTCCGAACGACCCCACGAAGCGCTGGTAGCAGGTCGAGAAGACCCTCGTCCCGCGCACCTCGCTCCGGGAGTAGGCGTCCACCACCTGCGCGCCCCGGAGCTGTGCGCCGCCGAAGCGCACCTGGACCGCGACCGCGCCGTAGTGGGCGAGCACGCGCCCCCCGGGGTCGAGCGCCAGCATGATCCAGCGCCCTTCGGGGCGCTCCGGGAACTTCCACCGCCACTCCTCGAGCGAGCGCGCCTGGCCGAAAACCTCGTTGAAGCCGTCGTTGATCGCACGCTCGTCGCCGGGACGGTAGGCCCGGTACTCGACCGTGCCGGCGCTCACCTCCACGAGGCGGCCTCCCACGAGTGGGCCACCCGCACCAGGCCGGGCTCCCAACGGTGCGGGGTCACCACCAGCGCACGCGGCAGCAGCAGCATGTCCATCACCTGCAGCCCGGTGGCGTCCGCGACGTAGGCAGTGACGTCCAGTTGCCCGCGCGCGAACGGGCACGCCGGCACCTTCAGCGTGACCTCTTCCTCGTCCCCGCCCGCCAGCGGCGGGTGCCCGTCCCAGTGCGTTCCGAAGATCGCCAGGGCGAGGCCGTCCTCGTTCTCGAAGAGGACCGCGACGTTCACCGGCAGGCCGGGCTCGGTTCTGCGCACGCGGACGTGGACGGCGAGCGGGTCGCCGGGCGCGACGGCGCCTCCCGCAGGCTCCACGCGGACGTCCTGCAGGCGGGCGAGCTGCCACGGAGGGACGTGGGCCTCGACGTGGGGCTCGACGTGGGCCTCGACGCGCCGCTTGCCGCGGTGCCGCAGGTAGTCGTCGTAGGCGTGGATCACGTCGCGGGCGGGACCTTCGGCGGCGATCTTTCCCTGGTGGAGCCAGAGCGCACGCTCGCAGAAACCGGCGACCAGGTACATCGCGTGCGAGCAGAACAGCACGGTGCGGCCCTCCTCCTTGAAGCGCACCATGCGGTCGACGCACTTCTTCTGGAAGGCCCCGTCGCCCACCGCGAGGGCCTCGTCCACGACCAGCACCTTCGGGTCCACGTTGGTCGCCACCGCGAAGGCGAGGCGCGCCATCATCCCGGACGAGTAGGTGCGCAGCGGCTGGTCGACGAACTCCCCCAGCTCGGCGAACGCCAGCACCTCGCCGAGCCGCTCGGCCATCATCGCTTCCGGGACGCCGAGCAGCGCCCCGTAGAGCAGCGCGTTCTCCCGCCCCGTGAAGTCCGAGTGGAAGCCGAGCCCGAGCTCCAGGATCGCAGCCAGTGGCTGGTCCGCGCGAACCTCGCCCGCGTCCGGCGAGGAAATCCCCGAGGCGACCCGCAGGAGGGTGCTCTTGCCGGAGCCGTTCTCGCCGATGATCCCAAACGCCTCACCGGGGAAGGCGGTCAGGTCGATGCCCTCGAGTGCGGTCTTGAACGCCAGGTGCCGAGTGCGGCCCAGGAAAGCCAGCGCACGGTCGCGGCGGCGGGCGAACATGGGGTAGCGCTTCACCAGGCCGCGGATCTCGACGCGCGGCGTCCGCCCGTACCCCCCGATGTGCGCCTCGCTCAACGCGGCAGCCGTGTGCACGCAGCGAGGCTAACATAGCCAGCCTGCGGCTCGGAGGACACGCGCGTGGGCGCTCCCGTGCGGTGCGCCCCGCGAAACGAAAGGCCCGCCGTGGGGGCGGGCCTTGGAGAACGCGAACGGTGCGGCGTTACGGGGCTGGCTGGGCCGCGATGAAGTTGGGGTCGCCGGTCAACGAGTCGATCACCGAGGCGTAGACGAAGGCGGGGCCTCCGCCGCGAACGACGATCTCAGCGGAGATCGAGCGGAGGTTCGCCGGAAGCGTCTTGCCGAACGACTTGAACGCCCGGTTGAACCGGTTCTCAAGCTTGTCCTGGTCCCACGTTCCCGGGCCGTTGCCGTAGGTGTAGGGCGCCGGCGTCCCGTCTTGGTTGAGCGGGTTGAGCAGATTGCCCGACTCGTCGTAGAAGTACACCGCCATGTCCACGCCGTCGGTTTCCGAGAGGTTGAGGATGCCGAGGTTCGTGCGGGCGATGTCCTCGCTGGACAAACCGGTGAGCAGCAGGCGCTTGTTGTCGGAGGTGGCGGAGACGCCGCGCGCGGCCCACAGCGCCGGAATCCCCTGCCCGAACGTCCCGGTCGGGGTGAGGTTGAACGACCGCGCCGCGACGACCGGGTAGACGCCCGTGCCGTCCGTCGGGGCGATCCGGATCACGCCGCTGGTCTCCGCATCGGCCGGGAGCAGCCCGCTGTACGCCCACTCGACCGCATCGTTGACGAAGAGGCTCTTGTTCGGCGCGAGCGTCACGCTCCTGGAGACCGCGGGCAGGCCGTCCGATGTCTTGGGGATGTACTTCACCTCCCACGAATGCGGGCCGGCGCTGTCCGGGTTGGTGATCTGCAGGTCGGTGCGCCAAACGGTGTTGCCCACGCCGCCGTTGTGGGCCATCGCGACCAGGTAGATCGGCGAGTCCGCCGGCGGCGTCGCAGTGATCATCACCGGGTCGCCGGTCAGGTTGTCCATCACCGAGGCGTACGCCTGCATGTCCTGCCCCGACGGGATGTCGATCTTCAGCGAGAACGTGCCGATGTTCGCGAAGCTCGCCCCGAACAGGTTCTTGATCGAGTCCTGGATGTAGCCGAACGCCCACAGGCCCAAGTTCTTGGTGCCGACCGCCGCACCGGTCTCGTCGAACAGGGTGAACGTGATGCAGCTCGCACAGCTCGTGTCGCCGCGCAGGTTGACGATGCTGTAGTTGGTCCTGAAGCCTGTTTCGGTGCCGTTGTTCCGCAGGCCGGTCAGCCACATCGGCGACTTGGTCGTCCCCGGCAACACGGCGATCCCCGGGTTCATCTGGCCGTACTTGCTGCCGTCGGGGAGCAGGTTGTAGGTGCGGACCAGGATGATCGGCGCGATGTTGTCGTCGTTCTTGTAGGTGATGCGCAGCGCGGCCTTCGTGAAGTTCTGCTTGAAGTTGTCGGCCGCCCACTGGAGGATGTCGTCGAGGACGAGCGTGCCCTTGGGAGGCAGCGGGGGTTGGTACGGCCCGACCTTGAACGGCTGCACGTTGTCGGTGCCGGCAGGCAGGAACTCCAGCCAGATGTTGGTGGCGTACTTGGAGGCGTTGAAGATGCGGAGGTCGGCGTGCCAGTTGGTGTTGTTGAGGCCCAGGACCTTGGCCGCGTCAACCGCCATCACGGACTCGGGTCCGCACAGGGTGCCGCCCACCGTGAAGCCCTTGGTCACCGTGGCGCTGGTGGAAAGCCCGCTCGCGTTCTTTCGCGTCGAGGTGAGGGTCACCTTATGGCTGCCGGCGCACTTGTAGGTGTGCGCCACCGAGGCGCCGGTCAGCGTGGTCCCGTCGTCGAACGACCACGAGAAGTCGGTGGGGTCGCCGTTCGCGTACCCCTGCGCCGCGGTGAAGGTGGTCGGCCCGGTGGTGGAGACGTCCGCGGGCGACCACGTGAAGTCCGCGGTCACGTGGCGGACGTCGTCGTAGATGTGAACGATCTTGAGCTTCTCGGCCGATTCGCCGAAGCAGTTCTTCGCCGTCATGCGGACGTTCTTGTCGCCCGGCAGGTTCCAGGTGTAGGTCAGCGTCGGCGTCGTCGCCGTGGTGTTGACGTTGCCTTCCTGGAAGTCGTACCAGTGCCAGGAGACCGGGGAGTTGCTGCTGGCGTCGGTGAGGGTGACCTGCTGGCCCACGTACGGCTGGGACTGCTCCGGGAAGCTGGCGAGCGGGCCGGTGGGACCCCACGTGAAGTCCGGCGCCGGAGCAGCCGCCTGGGTGCACGCCGGCAGGACGGTGACCTGGAACTGCTTTGTGCTTTGGCCCCGGCAGTTGCTCACCGTGAGGGTGACCGTGAAGGTGCCGTCCCTCGGGAACGTGTAGAGCGGGTTCTGCTGGGTCGAGGTGCCCCCGCCGAAGAACGGGGGGGCGGCGTCGCCGAACGACCACGACCACGCCGTCGGGTTCCCCGTTGACAGGTCGGTGAACTGGATCGGCACGGTGGCCCTCTGCTGGGCGGGGCTCCAGCTGAAGTTGGCCACCGGTGCGGCCGGGTACTGGCAGGGGTTCTGCACCGTCAGCTGCAGGGAGCCGGTGGCGGGGATACCACCCACGGTTCCGCTGGCCGTGACGTTGAACGTTCCCGGCGCCGAGTAGGTGTGGGCGATGGAGCACGCACCCAGCGGGCACGGGTAGCTCAGCACTCCCTGAGAGCCGTCACCGAACTGGAACGTGAGCGAGTCTCCCGCGGAGACCTGCGGGGTGGTCGTGAAGATCACGCTGTTGCCGGCCATCGGCGACGCCGGGTTCGCACTGATCGTGACGGTGGTCGAACTGGGGCCGCCGGTGGTCACCGTGACCGAGGTGCTCCCGGAGCGGCTGATGCCGCCGACCGTTCCGGTAGCTGTCACGGTGTACGTCGCGGCGCCCGAATAGGCGTGGCTCGCCACGCAGGTGCCGAGCGCACAAGCCGTTGGGTAGCTGATTGTCTGCTGCTGGCCGTCGCCGAACTGGAAGGTGAGGGTGTCACCGGCGACCGTCATGGAGGGGGTCGTGGTGAACGTCACGTTCGCGCCGACCGTGGGCGCCGCCGGACTCGAGTTGACGGTGAGCGCCTGCGACGGGCAGCTCCCCGCGGACACGTTGACCCCCGCGGAGGTGGCGGTCACGGAGGACGTGCCCACGACGCCGGTCGCCGAGACGGTCTTCGGACCGGTGGAGCTGTAGCTGAAGCTCGTGAGGGTATTGCCCGGGGTACAGGGGTCACTGCCGGGAATGCCAAACACCGATCCGCACGTGATTGTCTTCTGGGTGTTGCCGTCGCACGCCTGCCCGCCGTAGTTGAAGGTCAGGCTGGAGAACGCGCCGTTCATGCTGTCGAGGACCACGCCCACCGGCTGGCCCACCGCCGGCGCCGTGTTGCTGACGTGGAAGGCGAACGAGTACTGGCTCGGCGTCACCAACACCGGTGGGGCCGCGATCGTGGCAAGGCTGCTCGAGCCGCAATCCACTCCGGGCGAACCGTTGCACACCTGCAGGGTCATGTTCATTGTGAGCTGACCGCTGTTGGCCGTCCAGGTGTTTGCCGGGATGGGGCAGGTGCTCCCGGTGTAGGGCGCGCTCGTGTAGGCGCAGGTGAGAGCGGAGGACACGCCGGGGATCGCCCACACGAAGTTCGGCACGTGCCCGGAGGCCACCTTGCCGGTGAACTTGAGCGTCGTCGGCTGGTCGATCAGGATGATCCCGGACTGTCCTGAGCCGACCGCGAGCTGCCCGTTCTGCCACACCTCGAACGCCGAGACGCCGTAGTCCGCGCTTACCTGGACCATGCTGCACGCGTTGTAGCCGCCCGCGGTCGGGTTGGCGTTCAGGTACGCCGTCGGGACGCCGCTGCACGCCGTGGAGGCGGCGACGAAGTCGTAGTGCGCCACCACCCCGAAGGTGTACGTGTTCTTGGCGGAGAGGGTGTACGGGCTCGCGAGCGTGCTGTCGCTCGCGGGCAACCCCTCGTCGCCGCCCCCCCCGGGGATCACGTAGAAGTTGTACCCGCTCGGGTGGCCGGTGGTCGCCGCGGCGCTGACCTTCAGGTTGTCGTTGACGAGGAGCTGCGCGGAGCAGTTGGTGCAGGCGATGCCGTTCTGCTCCGAGACCGCGAGCGCGGCGAACGGGTTGCCGCACAGGAAGATGCTCTGGACCAGCGTCGACGTCGGCGCGCCCGTGCTCGACGTCGCCGTCATCGTGACCAGGTACTCACCCGGCTCCGTGTTGGCAGGCGGGGTCCAGGTCAGCGGCACGGACCATCCCCCGGTGAGAACGTTCCAGGTCGACTGGAACACGGGAGAACCACCCGTGGCCGGTGTGATCGTCACGGTCTTCCCGGTCATCACGCCGGACGAGCCGTCCGCGATCGTGAACGTATCGCCCGGAAAGCCCTTCGCCGCCACTCCGGTGCTGCCGCCCGTCGGCGTTCCGGCGCAAGTCGCCGACGTGGAGCCGCCGGTGACGGTGAACGCTGCGTGCGGGTCGGTGGAGAGGCACGAGGCCGAGACCTGGGTGACGAACCCGGCCGAGAAGGCGGCGCCGTAGATTCCAAAGTTGGGGGACCCCTTGCCCACCCAGATGTCCTGGAGCTGCTCGTCGTTCTTGGCGACGTGGTCGAGCTGGCCGGCGCCCACTTCGACCGGTGCGCCCGGGTTGGTGATCGAGAACGCCTGCATCCAGGGGCTCAGAAACGGGCTGGCCTGCGCAACGACCACGAGATCGCCAGCCGCCGCAATCATCCTCGAGTCGACGGCCGCCGTGGCGATCGTGGTGACCACGACCGGCGCGGCCGGGTTCGCGACGTTGTAGACGGTGGCGGTGCCTTTCACCTTGGCCGCGACGTTCCCGGCGTTGAGGGTGAGCAGTCGGAAGTTGTCCTTGTCAAGGAAGACGTCGGTAAGCGACGATCCGATGGTCGCGACGCTGGCGAGGGGCCCCGGGTTGGCGAGGGGGTTGCTGAGCGCCGCCGCCGTGACGCCCGAGAGGTCGAAGACGAGCACGCGGTAGTTGTTTCGCGAGAAGGCGAACAGCCACCACTTCCCGCCGACGTTGACGGTCTCGAGCGGATCGATAGCGGCTACGCCCGAGACGTGCATCGTCGCCGAGCCGACGCGACCGTTGGTGAACTGCGCGACGACGACACCCGAGTCCTTCCTGTTCAGCCAGGAGCCCACCGCGAAGACGTTGCCATCCCCGCCGTGGAACAGGCGCGCGTAATGGGCCGGGCTGGACGTTGGGATGAAGGAGTTCTTCTGGACACCTGCATACTCGTAACGGTCCGTCGTGGTGAAGCCCGCCGGCACCCCGCCAAGGATCTGCACCTGGAAGGCGGACCACCCGAAGTTCTGGAACATCGCGATCCCGTACTGGTACCCGTCAAGCATTGCCACGTCCCACTGCTGGCGGTCATCGTCCGGCGAGCCATTGCTTTCGGCCTCACCCCAGGGCTGGTAGGCCCCGGGATCGACGGCTACCCTCGGGTTTACGGGGTCGGTCACGTCGTAGAAGATGGCGCTGGTGTAGGTTGAGCCGATCAGGTACTTCTTGCCCTGGTTGGCCCAGGTGTTGAAGAGGTACATGCGGCCGGTGGTGCAAAGCTCCCGACCAGGCCCGGGACAGTTGCTCGACATGTCGAAGAAGTAGCTCGTACCGAGGTTGCACTGCTCGGCACCGGCAGTTATCACCGAAAGGAGCACTGCAAGCATCAATATGAACATGCGAAAACGCAGGAGAGACCTCATCATGACTCCTCTCAGCGGCAACTCTAGATAACCAGCAACGGTGCGTCAAGCCGAAACGGTGACGGCGAACACCAGAACAACCCTAGTGGCATTGTATTCGCTGCGCCCGTTTTCACGCAAACTTGGGGAAAAAAAGGGCGGGGCCGGAGCCCCGCCCGGGTGTGTCGCGGGAATCGTAGTTACGGCGTGGTGATGAAGCCGTAGGTGTTGGCAATGGTCAAGCCGGGGTTTGCACCCAGCTGCGGCAGCACCTGGTTCGTGTAGCACATGTAGCTGGCCATGGTCCAGGCCTCGATGCTGGTGGAGTACGCGCCGTAGGTGACCTGCGTGGCCGCCCAGCCCATGTAGTACTTGGGAGCTGCCACGGTGCCGGTGGTCGAGGGCGTGTCGTTCGTCGGATCAGCCCATCCAGCCGAGAACACGTAGGACGGCGGCAGGATAACCAGCATCCACCCATAGGCGTCGGGCAGGTCGAAGTAGGCAGTCGTCAGAGGCACCTTCTGGGTTTCGAACGGGAACTGGTTCGGGTCCAGACCGGCAGTGGTGATACCGGAGATCGGCTGCGTGGTCGTGGACAGCGAACGCTCGTCCATGTCCCACGCGTAGTACATGTAGGAACCGCAATCACTCACGTGAGCGGCGTCCGGAACCTCAGCGAAGTTCTTCCACAGCATCACGTTCGAGGTAATGCTGGCAGCCGGGTCGTTGAAGTAGCGGAAACCGAACGCGGTGGCCAGAGGCTCGCGGCGCGTCTCCTGCGTGGTCTTCTCACCGTAGAACGGATACACCGCGGTGCGAGAGATCGCAGCAACCGCTTCAATGTGGACCGCCGGGAAGCTCTCAGAGTACCCACCGCCCGTGAGCGTCGGGGGCTTCAGGTAGATGACGTCGCCGGTGATCACGTTGTTGGTTGTGGCAAAACCCGGGGTCGTCCAGTACGCATCGTCGCTTGGGAAGTTGAGGTTGCACGCGTTCACCACGTCGGCCGTGACGTAGAAGAAGATCGGGGCCGCGGTGAGCGCCGAGCCGAAGGTCGACTTGTCCGTGCGGAGCGCCCGACCCGACACGGCGCAGCCGTCGTGGGTGTACGCCACCAGGACGCCGTTGAGCAGGCCACGGATCGTGGACGCCAGGTCAGACCGGTTGCCGTACGGAGGCACCGTCGGGCACTGGGTCGTCGTGATGGTGTTGCGGTTGGCGGCAGTCGTCAGCGTCGCGACGCCAGTCGGCTGACCGCGGCCATCCGGGCCCCACTCGAAGGGGTCGAAGGTCTTCGGGATGCTCGCGGTGAAGTCGGTCCTCGACGTGTCGAACAGGTCGAACCGGCCGTTGAGGAAGTCGCGCCAGTTGATCTGCAGCACGTCGTAGCCCGAGAGGATCTCGTCGAAGTCGATGCGCGGAACCGAGGTGGCATCCCACGCAGTGAAGTGGACGATGATCGCCGGGCGCGACACGTTGACGATGCCGGTGATGGTCGTGTAGCCGGCAGGGTCCGGAGCGCCGGCGCTGTCGACATCGACCACCACGTACGGGAACAGCAGGGTTGCGGCAGGGACCGCATCGCGGGCGCAGAAGTTGGCGTACGCCACTCCGCCCACGAGGGCCATTGCCAAGCCGAGGATGATAACTTTCTTCATATGTGTTTCCTCCTTCTCTCCAGGTGAACAGCTTGCTGAATGCGACGTGACGTTGTTGGGGAAAAACTCGCTCCCCGCAATCGCATCACCTCCCCGTCAGGTTTTTCCAGCCACGGCCGCTGGTTTCCGCTCTATGCTGCATCAGCATCAAGTTAGTCGCCTGTGCGCCGTCTGTCAAGACCCCCGAGGGGTCCCGTGCTGCGTGCACTGCGTTACTCAGGGAAGGCTACCCCTCCCCGGGGGGGTTGTCAAGCGCGCCGGTTCAGGGTCCGGGGGCGAGCTGGGCGCGCACGTCCTCGGCTGCCGCCGCAGCGGCGCGGGGGTACAAGCGCCGGGCACGCTCGCGCTCACCACACTGCGCCAGCACCCGCCCCGCCCGGAGGAGCAGCCCCGCGTCGTAGGGCCACAGCTCTGCCGCCTGGGATGCCTTGCCGATGGCGTCGCGGCAACGCCCAAGACGCTGCAAGGCTACCGCTTGCAGCACGCCTATTCGCGCGCGGTTTTCGCTGCTCACGCCCTCGACGGCAAGCACCGGGGCGAGCCCGTTGAGCATGCGCTCGGCCCTGCCGTCGGCGAGCTCCAATTCCGCGTAGGCCAGCAGCGCAGGCAGATGGAGACGCTGGCGGGCGAGAGCCTCGATGTAGGCGGCACGGGCGGAGCCGAGGTCGCCGCGTCGGCGGGCCACTTCGCCGGCGATGTAGGGCGGCGTCGGGCCCGCCGGGTCCGACCGGGCGGCCTCGGCGCCAAGGGCCGCCGCACGCTCGAGCTGCCCGGCTTCGAGCGCGGCCATGGCCAGCCCTTCCAAGGCGACGCTGTCGCCCGGGCGCGCCGCCGTGATGGCAGAGAAGAAGGGCGTCGGCGCGTGCCAGACCCTGCCCTGCCGCCGGTCCTCCGCGAGCGCGAGGAGCAGCCAGGCCGCCGCGAGCGCCGCGTAGGCTGGCCGGCGCACCACAAACGGAGCCATGGCCGCGGCCGCCGCCGCCACAGGCAGGACCATGGCGAGGAACACCATGCGGCTTGCGAATGGGTAGCCGGGCAAGGCGACCAAGACGTTCGCGGTGGGCAGTTGGGCCAGGTACCACCAGGCCACGGCGAGGGGCAGGAGCTTCCCGCGCCTCCGCCACCAGTACACCAGGCCCGTCACCAGCACCAGGTGGAACGCTACCGCCGCTCCCACGGTCACCCACGAGGGCAGCTCGTCGCCCAGGTAGCGCGGCACGATGCCGGTCGGGACGAACGTGAGGCGCCATGCGTTCAGCCAGAACCTCAGCTCGAGCGCGACGCTCCCCCACCAGCTCCCGCCCCACCAGGCGATCGGCGTCGCCGGGATGACCGCCGCAGTGCGCGCCGCGATGTACGCACCCACCGCGGCGAGGTAGGGGGCCAGGCGGACCGGCCATTTCCCCGGCAGGGGTCGGCCCTGCGCGCGCCATGCGGCCTCGATGAGCAGCACCAGCAGGGGGAGAAGGGCGCCCGACTCATATGCGAGGCATGCCACGGCGGTGAGCGAGGTCGCCCACAGCCAGGGCATCCGGCTCTCGCCCCCCAACCACGCCAGGTGGCGCTCGAGCGCCCACACCACGGCCGCGGCGCAGATGAGGTTGCCCTGGGCGGCGATGTTGAGCGCGATCTCCGCGTGCAAAGGATGAACGAGCCACAGGCCCGCCGCCAGCCATGCGCCCCGACCAAAGAGACGACGGGTGAGGGCTGCGACGCCCCAGGCGCCGACCGCGTGCAGGAGGAGAGAGACGAGGTGGTAGCCCCAGGCGTCGCCGGCAAACAGCCGGTACTCGAAGGCGTACAGCAGGAGGCGGAGGGGCCGGTATTGGGCCAGGAACGCGGAACCGAACGGCGTGGCCGTCCAAGGGTCGGTGAAGAAGCGCCAGGGACGCTCCAGGGTGTGGACGGC
>Ga0316628_100001568_pt1 | contig 16277 bp, 14 predicted proteins | sample OWC_Aug_M2_C1_D5_FD_207648 | JGI IMG/M metagenome (GOLD analysis project Ga0316628, IMG submission 207648) | Wetland soil microbial communities from Old Woman Creek delta, Ohio, United States - OWC_Aug_M2_C1_D5_C | ecosystem: Environmental > Terrestrial > Soil > Wetlands | place: USA: Ohio... | reverse complement strand
TGGCAACAAGAGCAGCCGCCAACGGAATGGGTTTTCAATCTCTTTGTCCAACTTAGGGAGTAGCCAAGACATTTTCGAGGGATAATTCTTAAAAAGCCAAAATTACTGTTATGGGCTTGCTGGAGCTTCTGAGCATAATTATCAAGGGAAATTCCAACATAATTCTTAATTATTGCATCTGTCAAATGATGTGGCTTGAGGAATTAGAAATGGCAAAGATGGATTTCGGTGGCGTCAAGGAAGATGTCATCACTCGGAAAGAATTCACAGTGGCGCAAGCCCAAAAAATTCTAAAAGACGAAGTCGTCGTCTCACTCGGCTATGGCATTCAAGGCCAGGCACAATCACTCAACATGCGAGACAACGGAGTAAAAGTAATCATAGGACAAGAAGACACTGGACCACACAAAGCATACTGGGACAAAGCCGTCGCAGATGGATGGAAACCAGGCGAAACCCTCTTCCCCATGGAGGAAGCAGCTAAACGCGGAACCATCAAAATGTTCTTACTTACTGATTCAGGGCAGAAAGATGCATGGCCAACAGTAAAGAAGACACTCAAACCAGGAGACGCACTCTACTTCAGCCACGGATTCAGCATCGTTTACAGAGACCAAACAGGTGTAATTCCACCCAAAGACATTGACGTAATCCTAGTTGCACCCAAAGGCTCGGGAACCAGCGTACGCAGAAACTTTGTTGACGGAAGCGGCATAAACTGCAGCTTCGCTGTCCACCAAGACGCGACAGGCAAGGCTCAGGACCGTGTGAAAGCCATGGGCATCGCCATCGGAGCAGGCTACCTATTTCCAACAACATTCGAGAAAGAAGTGTACAGTGACCTAACAGGCGAGCGAGGCGTACTAATGGGCGCATTGGCAGGCATCATGGAGGCACAATATAATACGCTTCGTGAGCGTGGTCACAGCCCAAGTGAAGCCTTCAATGAAACCGTTGAAGAGCTAACTGAGAGTCTCATCCGATTGGTGGACGAGAACGGCATGGACTGGATGTATTGCAACTGCAGTGAAACCGCACGAATTGGTGCTCTCCGCTGGAAGGAACGTTTCCGCGATGGAACAAAACCGCTGTTCGACTCACTCTACGACTTGGTTGCCGCAGGCGAAGAAACTCGGATCGTCTTAGAAAAGAGCAAGGCACTAGACTATCGCCAGAAACTCGCTGACGAGCTCAAAGCCATGGGTGATAGTGAAATGTGGCGTGCAGGCGCAACTGTACGCTCACTTCGTCCAAGCAAACAAAAGAAGCAGTAAGGCTTTCTTCCATCCTTTATTTTTTTTAATTTTTTGCGTTTTCTTGGGTCATCCACATCAAGTTCTTGTTTTTTGGGCAAACTAATCTTTTATTTCTGAAAGCAACGCTTTGCTAAAACAAAAATGAAGGCCGAGTCTTGGAGTACATTGCAACCGGCCGCAATAGCTATCTTTGCAGTGTAAATGTTCTGTTAATGATTAAGCGTCCAAGAGGATTGCGGCTTGGCTATGCAGCTGAAATCGGGTCCGTAAGCATCGCTAGTTTCATGCTGACCACTCAGGTACCTTAGGTTCGCGCTAACATAAACCATATAAAAATTAGCCAAGCTTTAGCTCGCGGAGGATTTGCCGATAAATCTTTAGCGCTTCGTCTTCACTTGACACTCCCTTTATCAACATGCGGCCACCATTAAAGAGACTGACTTCATGATCCGTATAGCTGAACATTAAAGCTAACTGTGACTTCAAACTCACATTAAACAGCTTCTTCGCCGCTGGGTATACCGCTTCGAGGTTTAGTTTGAGGGGTTTGTCGGGATTGATGTTGGCGGTGTCTCTACCGCAAAGCCAAACCAGTCGCTCGCCACCCGTAAGCTCTGTGACTTCTCCATGGCAGACTGGGCAACGGGTGTTTTTTGAGATGTCTATAGTGGTGAAGGTCATGTCGCTGAAATCGCAAACCATCAACTTGCCCTTCAAGGTTGAGCCGATGCCTGTGATGAGCTTGATTGTTTCCATGGCTTGCAATGCACCGATTATTCCGGGGGTAACGCCGACGACTCCGCGAGTACTGCAAGTTAGCAAATCTGCGTCTGAAAGGTTGGGCATTAAGCATTCTAAGCAGCCTGTTTCGGGCGGAAAGAACACAGATAGGTTGCCTTCGATTCCGATGGCTGCGCCGAAAACGTATTGAACTTTCATTTTGACGCAGGCACGATTAACGATGTAGCGGGTCATCATATTGTCTAAGCCATCAACAACGCAGTCCACACCTCGCAGCAGTCGCTCAGCATTGCTTGGGTGTAGGTTTTCAGGGACTGCTTCTACAGTTATGAGCGGGTTGATTTTTTGAAGCCTTTTTGCAGCCGCTTCAGCTTTGGGATAGTGCAAGTCGTCTGGGGTGTAGAGGATTTGGCGGTGGAGGTTGTTGGTTTCGACGGTGTCTTGGTCGATTAGGCGTATGTAACCAACGCCTGCCAAAGCAAGGTAGAGTGAAGATACAGTTCCAAGTCCGCCGACGCCGACAACTGCGATTTTGGCTTTTTTGAGTTTTTGTTGTCCACTTTCTCCGAGTTCTTTTAGAGCGGTTTGTCGGCTGTAGAATTCTTTGGCGAAGGCTTCTTTGTCTTTGGCATCCAACCTTGGTTCCCCTTTCTCAAATTGTTAGCTGGTGTTATATTTGCCTTTACTGCGGAACTGCCTTTCATATATTTCCCTAACCCGTTCGATTGTGTCGGCTTCTTGTGGCGTTTTGTCATCTCTGATGCGGGTGATTCTAGCGAAGCGGAGTGCCATTTGGCTTTCGTATTTGGGACTTTGCTGGATTTCGTTGTATGCTACTTCAACCACTATCTTGGGAATGACAGTGACACGATGACCTTCTTCGTTTACAGTGGATTCTTTCAGTTGCTTAGTTATTTTTATGATTTCGATGTCTGTTAAGCCTTTGAAAGTCTTGCCAACATTTAGGAATTCATATGTTGCTGGGTTTCGTGCAGCAAGGTAGTAGTCGGAGAGCCAGCCTTTGCGCCTTCCGTAACCGTATTCGGCGGCTGTGATTACAAGGTCTAAGGGTTCAAGGATGGGTTTGATTTTCAGCCAGCATTTGCCTCTGCGTCCAGGTGTGTATGGGCTCTCTGGTTTTTTCGCCATTAACCCTTCGTGTCCGGCGTCAAGGGCTTCTTTGAGAAAACCTTCGGCTTGTGCTAGTTGGTCGGTAATGATTTGTTTTGTAAGGGGGATTTCGCCTAAGGTTTGCGCCAGAATTTGCCTGCGCTGGGTGTATGGCTGGTTGATTAGGCTTTCGCCGTTTAGGTAGAGTATGTCGAAAAGGTAGAGGGTTAAGGGAATTTTTTGCGCCATTCCGCTGACTTCGCGGATTCGTTTGAATCTGCGCATGAGGTGTTGGAAGGCGATTGGGTAGCCAGCGCTGTCGAGCGCGATGACTTCGCCTTCAACGATTACGGATTGGGGTCGGATATTACGTTTTACCGCTTCCACCACTTCGGGTAAACTGTCGGTTACGTCGGTTAATCGGCGACTGAAAACTTCCACTCTGCCGTTTTGCTTGTGAATTTGCACTCGTACACCGTCGTACTTGTACTCGAAAGCGGTTTTTTCGCCATGCATTGCCAGCGCATCGTTGACTGAGGCTGCGGTTTGCGCGAGCATGAGTTTAACTGGTCTAAATACGCTAAAGCCTACTTTGTCCAACCCTTCCGCGCCTTCCTTTTTGAGTATTTTTGTTACTTCACCAATGTCGCCTAGCACCATGCTGGCTTGCTGCACGCGGTGAAGCGATACGTTGAATGCTCGTGCTATGGCTTGTTCCATCAAACCTTCGTGCAGTCCTGTGCGCATTTCCCCTGTGAAGATTTTGACTAGGTATTTGGCTTCAAGTGGTGAGGCTTGGCTAAGGAGCGCTGTTATTAAGCGTTCTTTCTTGGTTCTTGAGCGTTGACCTGCGGTTTGAGCGATAGCGTCAAATGCACGGTTTACTTCGGTTATGGTTAGAGTTTTTTGTGTTAGTTGCGTTTGCTTTTTCGTTTTAGATTGTTCAAGAACTATTTTCGTTGCTGCGCCGATGTCGCCTGTGCTTGACATTGCTTGGTGGAACCGATTCCTGTCAAACTGACTTATGCATTCCAAAACGTGGATTAGGGTTGTCCAGCTGACATCGAGGGTTTCTTGGCTATGTTTTGGGAAGGCTCTGCCTACCATCATGTTGGTGGCCTGCTCAATCTCGTCTGCGTTGAGGGCTATGAGGTAGTTTGCAGTTTGGCCTATTATTTCGAGGCGTTTCTTTGTTGCTTCGACCTTTTCCAGTAATTCACAGAGTGATTGAAATGACGCAGTCATAGTTATCTGAAAATCAGTTTGCTAGAACTATCGTGCTTGCTGCTTTATTTATTTGATTACATTGTTATGAAGCATTTTTATGTGCCCAAGCAAAGAGGCTAGAAAGATTGAGGGAAAATCAAAAAACAAGAGAAAGTCATGGGGCGACTATGTAAGATTTTTATGAGAATACGGAGAACGATTGATCGCTATCTGAACTTTCGCGGTTAAGCTTCTCGTTGATTTCGTTGATTTTCTTTGTAAGTTCTTCAACTTCTTTTGCGTTGCCCAACGCTTTTTGGCAATCGCGCGCATATTCCAATGCGCTGACAGCGTAGCGTTCATAGCCTTTGTTAATGGAGATGTCCGCTGATTTTGTAAAGAATTCTACTCCTTTTTGGTAGTCTTTGAGGTTAAAATTGCATTCGCCTGCTTTGTAGTTCATTTCTGCTGAGCCGAAGTAGTTTTGGCCTTTGTAGTAAAGTTCGGCTACTTTGGTAAATAGGTCTCTTGCTTCTGGGTATTTGCCGTTTTCCATTAAAGCGTTTGCTTCTTTGTGCAGTTTGATTGGGTCTTCTTTTACGGTCATGAATTATCACTTGCAATATTTTGCGTGAACTAACATTTAGATTTTCCCCTCAAAAACGCAAGCTAGTGCTCTTAGCGACCTGTGGCCGCTCCATTGTTCTTTTATGCACTTTCTCACTGCCGACCGCCCAGGACAATAGAAAAATAACTTAAATGTGAACCAATTGTGCTTATATTTCTCGCTGAAAATACAATTTTGAGACTATAACGCCGTAATGCCTATGACTAAAACTGTAAGCCCAATTAAGTATGAGCCATCAACCGCCTTTAAGATTGCAGCGGCAGCCATCTTTGCAGCCCTCGTAGCCGTAGCCACATTCCTCCTTGTGGTTCCTATCCCAGCAACCAGCGGATACTTCAATTTGGGCGAGACACTCATATATATCGGCGCACTTCTGCTTGGACCATTCGTAGGCTCAACAGCAGGCGCAGGTGCAACAATAGGCGACATAATAGTCGCTCCGCAGTTCGCACCTGGAACATTCACCATAAAAGCAATCGAAGGCTACCTTGTCGGCTTTCTAAACAAGAAACTAAACAAAAAAATTAAAAGCATCACTCTAAGCGCAACCGTGGCTGTCATTGTTGGTGGCTTTGAGATGGTTACAGGATACTTCATATACGAAACCCTCGTTCTAGGCTACCCCATCGCTTTGGCGCTCGTAGAAGTGCCCTTCAACATCATACAAATGCTCATCGGCTTAATCATCGCTGTTCCTATAATGCACGCAGTCATGCGTGTTTTCCCACAACTTAAAAGCTAGACTATACAGAGGGTAAAGCATGAAACTACCGCCTGGAAAAATCCCCATAGACATCCTGAGAGAAGTCGTGTTTAAAAATCTCGGCGCTCCACGCAGCGAAGTTCTTCTAGGACCAGCCGCTGGAGTAGACGGAGCAATCCTAGACGTTGGGAGCAAAAATGCGATTGTCTCCATGGACCCCATCACAGGTGCAGTTGAACGTATCGGTTGGGAAGCCATAAACATAAACGCCAACGACGTCGCCACATTCGGCGTTGAACCTGCCTTCTTCTTCTCATGTCTGCTTTTGCCCGAGAATGCTGACAGCAAAATCGTCGAAGCAATTAGCACTCAAATTAATAATGCTGCTAAAGATCTTGGGATCGCTATTGTCGGCGGACATTGCGAATCCACTCCAGGCTTAGCCAACCCGATTGTGGTGGGCTGCATCATGGGCTTAACGGAAAAAGGTAAATACGTCACCGCTACAGGAGCAAAATCAGGCGATAAACTCATATTAACCAAGAGCGCGGGCATCGAAGGCACCGCCATCTTAGCCGCCGACCGAGAAGAACAGCTTAAACAGGTTTTTGCTAAGACAATACTGGACAGCGCCAAAAGCTTCTACAGCCAAATCAGCGTAGTCAAAGACGCTCTCACCGCTTACAAGGCAGGTGGAGTCCACGCCATGCATGACCCAACTGAAGGCGGCATCTTAAACGGCATCCACGAGATGGCAGACGCAGCAAACCTTGGCGTACGAGTTTTGGAGGACAAAATCACAGTTGAGCCAGAAACCGCTAAAATCTGCCGATACTACGAAATTGACCCGCTGCAACTTATCAGTTCAGGCGCTTTACTCATAGCCGCCGAACCCCAAGCTACAAACACCATAATCGATACCTTGAGCCGTGAGCACATTTACGCTGATGTCATTGGTGAGTTCAACCCAAACCCAAACAAACGCATTCTCGTGCACAAGGGCGATACCGCGGAGATGCTGCCAAGACCAATCTCAGACCACTTATGGTTAGCATTGGCGCGTTGAATTGCCTCTAAAACCACTGAGTGGCAACTGTAAGCACCAATATAAGAAAAATACTGGGTAAAAAGCCATATACCTAAACAAGTGCGAGTAAACAAGCCCACATCTAAACTCCAGCATTGCCTGCGTGATGCCATTTTTTACGTTCCAGTTGTCGGGCGGTTTATAATGTAAACAGTAAACATCGCTTCCGACCAGCGCCTTGTAACCCTGCTTTTCAATCCAGCGCACGATAAAGGCATCTTCATAAGCATGCAATTGCTCAGGAATGATAATGTCCTCAACTGCTTTTCGCAAAATCAATGTGTCGTGCATGCCACCTCTCAGGCTGAAGCATTGACGGGCGACGAGGCTTTGAAGCTTCAGAAATCGCTTGTCCTTCACATTAGGAATAACGTCCACGTTTAAGCCCCAAATTGCGCCCACCCCATCTCCCAAATCTGGCCGAGCCTTTTGGAACCAATCCCTGCAAAGCAACACATCACTGTCAACAAACATAAACCAGTCTGTGGTTACATGGCGAATGCCTTCGGTGCGAGCTTTGGCTCGTGAACCATTCATCTGAAAAACCGAAACGTTACCATATTTACTGTTGAATCTTTCTAGAATTTCAAGAGTACGGTCCGTTGAGAAGCCATCGATAACAATGAGCTTTTTGATTGGCACATTTTGGTGAACCGAAGCCAAGCATTTGGCCAGCAAGTGTCCACTATTTTTCGTCAGCAATACAACGTCGATTTGCCGCATACGTGCCCTCAAGTTTAACATTGAACCTTAATAGATGCCAATAGCTTAAAAACATAAACCCGAAACACGACTTTAACTAACAAGCAACTGGTATACTGAGTAGGCAGCGTAAAAGCCGTAAGCAAACAACAACTTAGCAATTAACTGCGGATTCCCAAAACGGAACGCTTCAGCAACCAGCCCAGAGCTGCCCCGCAGTGTCCAAACGGTCGGCGGGCGATAATGTATACAGAATGGGTTGTAAGAAGCTATGACGCGGTACCCTTTTTTTGTTATCCAATTTTTAATGTAAGCGTCCTCGAACACATGCAGATTGCCTGGAATTTGAATGTCTTTGATTAAGTTAGTGCGTATTAGCGCATCGTGTGTGCCGCCACGAATCTCAAAAACCTTGCGAGTTATGACAAGAAACAATTTGAGGGTTTTCGGGTTCCGAATTGTTGACCAAACCTCAATGCCCCAAACCGAACCCACATCCGTCTCAAAATGTTTTTGGGCTTTTTTATACCAGTCCTTGCAGAGCACAACGTCGCTGTCTACAAACATGAACCAGTCTGAAGATACAGCGTTTATACCTTTTTGACGTGCGGTAGCTCGGGTACCTTTGTCAAAGATAATCTTTACGTTGTTATGTTTTTCGTTAAACTGCTTTAAAATTTCAATAGTTCTGTCTTTGGAGTAACCGTCTACTACTATCAGTTGCCCGACTGGAACGTTCTCGTATACGGATTCTAAGCATTCCTTCAGCATTCTCTCGCTGTTTTTTGTCAGCAGAACAATGTCAACAGAGCCAGCCATAAGCAACCACGTTATTTCCAAACCAATATCCTAACAGTCAACCCGAACCTGGGAACGTTAAACGACTTAAAAAACAACTTGCCCCCAAACCGCACAGGACAATCAAAAAACGACGCCAAATTCATCCCTGCTCCGCCAAGATTTTCTGTGATGCTTTTTTTCCATTCCGCCTCCGACTTAACGCTGACATGTGTTTCATCATAATCTCGCGTGAGTTTGCGCACTGGCTTCTCAACTGTCTTGTTAGGCGTCGTGCAGATAAGAGCGCCTTTGCAGGCTTCAAACATGCCTGAAAGCGCCGCTTCAGGATGCCCAAGATGCTCCAGGACATCAAAGCAAGTTACCAAATCGAAGGTTTGAGGCTTAAAAGGCAAACTTGTTTGGACATCAGAAACCAAAAACTGCCCGTTGGTTTGGTTTTTTGCTTGTTTTATGCCCCAGTTTGAAATATCAGTGCCGAAAGTCTCATAACCCAAAACTGTGAGGACATGGGAGATGTAACCATAGGCACAACCTACATCCAACGCACGCTTGCCTTGCCCTATCAAGAGGTCCTTACCCATTTCTTTTGAAGCCCAACGCAACACTTCTAAAACATGACGTCCAACCAGTTCCTTCTTAAGCGTGTATTTTCTGTTGCTGAAGTATTGCCGTTCAAACATGATACCAGCCGCCTCGCAATTATTGGTGCTGTTTGCTTTAGTGACTAAGACTAAAATAAGTTTACCTAAATTACACTCGCCAATCCTGGCGCGAAAGGTTTTGACTTTCTTGTACAAAATTTGTTTGAAGGGTTCTGGCAGCTAAATAATTGCCTTCCAAGTTAACCTTAAGGAACATACCACCTAGAGTTGAATAATGGTTTTTATAGTTCCAAACTCAAATACTGATAACATAAAGTAGCGGCTAGTGACACAAAGTTGGCTTCAGACTTCAAGAAATCAGCATCCATAGTTACACGTTCACTTACTCCCGGCAAACCTCATCATGCGCAGTGGCTTATCACAAGAAAATGCAACTACCGGTGCAGAGGCTGCAACGTTTGGAAGGAACAAGACAAGAGAGAACTGTCAACCGCCGAAATAAAGAAAGGCTTGGACATTTTAAAAGACCTCGGCATAGTTGAACTTGTTCTCTCAGGCGGAGACCCGCTCCTCAGGGATGATATCGGCGAAATACTTGACTATGCTTCGAGGCTATTTGTTACATCTGTTTATGATAATGGAAGTATGGCTGCAGAAAAAATTGATTGCTTACGGAATGTGGACTTTGTCGCCATCTCGATTGACAGCCTTGATGAAGGCAAAAACGACTACATAAAAGCTGTTCCTGGCGCTTGGAAGAAGGCTACTGAAGCCGTAGAACTTCTTCACAAAGAGGGAATAAAAGTTGCCGTTACACCTACAATTTCACAAAAAAACCTCTATGAAATCGTGGATATGACTAATCATTTTACTGACAAAGGAGTACCCGTTTGGTTTTGCCTCTACTCGTATGATACCTCAGTGGATTCCAAACAGCTTTTCAGGATTGGCAAAGCAAACGACGAGTTCGTCATAACGGACAAGCAAGGTATGGTTAATCTTTGCAACTCGCTTATCGATTTGAAGAAGAAAAACAAGAAAATTCTCATGACAACCAAACTGCTTGAGGCAATGCGAAGCCTCTACGAAGAGGACAATAGAACATGGAAGTGCCAAGCACTAAACACCTTCCTAGTCGTTGATCATTTAGGGAGGATTGCAGGCTGCCACAGCCATAACTTTGCGGGTTCAATTTATGACTTGCCTAAGAAATGGAAGAGCGCAGAGTTCAAGAATTTGCGCAAAACCTATCATGAATGTACGCAATGCAACTACTTATGCTACGTTTTCTATTCGCTTCACGGAAGCCCTTTTGGACATTTGTCGCTGGCTATGGACCAGTGGAAAAACGCAAGTCTACTTTTTCAGGGTAAATAAAAAGATAAACTTCAAGCTAGATACAGCATACAGCTTATAGGCAGTTTTGAGGCTAGACTTTGCTACATACTTGCAGGGACTGAAAAAACAACGTTTTCTATTACCTTGCAGAGGGTTTCAAAAACTTGCTCTGCATTCAAATTGTCGGTATCTAATACCAAATCAAACGGTGCAAAATCCTCGCCTAAAACAAAACCGTAAAGCTCCCTATAAATCGTCTTAGTTCGTGCTTCTTTTTCTTGCAGCACCTTGAATGCTTGTTGGACAGTCATTTTGTCGCGTGCTGCAACTCTTGCAGCACGTTTTTCAAGGGAAGCGAGTAGCCAAATTTTGAAGCCGCTATTAAGAAGCCATGGCATAGTCCAACTGTCTAAGAGAACGTTGCCGTGCTCCGCGTACTCCAAAAGTTTGTCGTCAACTGCCTTGTCAAACTTCGGGTTGTTCACGCGTTCTTTTAGGAATTCTAAGCCTTCAGGACTTTCCCACCAGCCGTCTTCTGACACGTTATAACCTTCTTGTTTTGCCAGGGCCTTAAGCGCGTCGCCTCCAGAGTAGTATCTGAGGTGGTATTTTCCAGCGAGTTTTCTAGACAAGGTACTTTTTCCTGTTCCAGCCATTCCTGAAATGCAGATAACCGTTTTCTTAGTGGTGATGCATTTCTCTGCCATTGTTACCACACCCTTGTCTAATCAATTACGTTTCTATTGGCATTATACCAATAATGCGTGAGGAAATCAACCCGAAGAACAGTGAACAAATCGGGTACCAGTAGAATACGGGGATCGGTCCGAAGCCTGGCACGTAAGCCATACTGATGTTTTGGAATGTTGGTGTCAACAACAAAAACCAAACAATAAGATAAACAAATGATATGCCGAATTGTACTATTTGTGGCTTAACCATTTTTGACTGCATATTCTTTATTTGAGAATCTTTCTTTTTGAGTTTTTCTATCTGTTTTTTATCATTAGCACGTGCAGCTTTCATAGTTTCTGAGCGATATTCCGCCATTTCTTTCTGCATAACGCGGTACTGTTCCCAGCCCACGAAGTAGTTGATTAGAACCCTGTTAATTCCAGAGTTTAAGAAAGCAATGCCTGCTGCTATTCCAAGGATTGCAAACACTGGTAAAGCTGATGTGATGAAAAGAAGATAATTAACATTCACAGTTACTTCTGGAAAGTTTAGACTCTCTGCAGTAGCGTTTTGGCTAGCTCCAATTGTCCACAGATAGTTCCCTGCTACTTGAGGGTTTGTCGCGTCAACAGTGAATGTTAGACTTTGCCCAGTTGTTAGTCCTTGACCTGAACCGGAAAGAAGGATGTGGGTGCTATCTTGATTACTTATGCTCCATGTTTGTGAAGACGGTTGTTCAGTTACAGCCAGATTTTTAACATTAAGATAGCCAAATGGAACTGTTATATTTGCACCACCAAGGTTGGCTGTACCCGTATTATTGATTGTGAAAGTGTATGTGGCTTCTTGTGCAACACCACGATTGTTAGCTGAAATTAAAACTTGACAACTAAGGTTTGACTCAGCTTTTGCTGAACTCATCAAAGTGCTTAGTGCTAAAATAGTCATCAATGTGATTATTATGACGAACATTATTTTTTTGAAGGGTCTCATGGTTAGCTACCGAAATTTTGTTTTATCTCTAATGTCCTAAGCGTACATGTTTCCTGTTAATAACTATTTTCACCTTTTTGCACTCTTAGATTTAACAAAAAATCTCTTTTTCTACCTGCACATGATATTCAGAGTTTGGTAAGCTGTGTAGCCGGATTTATAAGACGAAAGAGTGAGATATGCGATAGCCACAAATATAATTATTTCCCAAACCCTAAAGCACCATAAAACTTTGTTGACTTGCTATAAGGAAATAAAAAAGGGAAGGAAGTTACTGCTTTTTTGCCTCTATGGTCGTTTTCTGATGGCTATCAGCATTAAAGCGCCGACTATGGCTACTGCTACAATGATTGCTACTCCGACGCCAATAACGTACATCTCAGTGGGTGGTAGTACTATCTCTGGTTGTGGTGTAGGCGTTGCTGGTGCGTCTGTTACTCCTACAGCTGTTTGGCCGAATGATGGGTAGTACGAGTTTGTGCCTTGGAATTGAGCAATTACAACGTATTTTCCTGGAACAGGAGGCTGCCACATTAAGCTAAATGATCCGCTTGCATCACTTATGGCTGTGCCGATATCGTATGTGTTGCCGTTTGGATCGAATACCGATAGTTTAACGTCAACTCCAGTAGCGTTTGTTGGCTTCGGGAATTGTTTGTAGACATACAACATCCAATCGCTTTCGCTTTCATCTGATACCGCAGGTACACCATTAGGGAAGCGAGCGCTAATTACCGTGTCTTTGAGACCTGGCGATACATCTGTAACTTTACCTTGGATTAGCACTTGGTTGCCGAAAGTTATAACATCGTCTTGAATAACCACAGATGTTGCACTGGGACCTCGGCCGATTCCGTAAACACGTTGGTCATATGTATCCATTGTTGCTATGATGCTATCTCCGATTATTGCTCTTCCACCCCAAACGGTTTGTCGGAACAGACCATTGGCTCGCCATATCTCCTCACCAGTCGTGGCGTTTAAGCATACGAATGGTCCTCCTCTTGGAAGTGGCTGGTTAGCTGAGTGCTCCAAGTTTGCGAAGTATATCTTTCCACCGGCAGCGATGAGATGACCAACTGGCCAATTGTTGCTCCACAACGTTTGCATGTACGGGTCTTTTACGTTATATGTCCATGCTAGTTTACCGTCTGTAACAGCGTATGCTTGGATTGTTCCACTCATGGTTCCGCAGATGAGCATGCCGTAGACTATATAGCCGTTTTCGCCTGATGGTCCTCCAGTTAAGTGACCTAGCATTGCAATTGGTTCAGAGATTTGCCATTTGTATGATCCATCTTCAGTGCTGAAACCGTATCGCATTCGGCTTTCTTTTGCGTTGACAGTCAGTGTCTTGTCCGCTATGCTTGTGGTTCCGAAGCCTATCGTTTGGTTGCCAGCAAGCCAGTCGCTTGGTGCTTTCCAGTCTGTTTGGTATAGCAACTGGCCTATTGTGCCTTTAGAGGGATTGAGGTTTAATGCCCAAAGCATGACGTCAGTAGTATTTGCATATCCGCCGACAATTTTATCCATTGCTACTGCTTGCAAGACGCTTCCAGGCAAGTTTGTGGGTATGGTTACATTCCAACTGTATCCGGCTAGTCCTAAAGGTGTCTCTGGAGAATTATAAGGAACGCTTCCTAAGCCATCAGAACGGTCAATTACTACGTTAGCTGGTCCTGTACCGTTAAGAGTTTTACCCATTGGTCTCCATTGAGCCCAGCCCATGCTTCCGAAAACATTGCTTGCAAACTGAGCTGGGATGTTGGTTGAGTTCCACATTGTCATCCAGCCATTAGAATTGAGCGTTAGTACCAGCAGTTCACCGTGAGGACCGTATATTGTAGTTCCACCAGGTACGTTTGTAATGGTATACGCCCAGTCGCCAGTGTAGGGGTCAAACGCAGTCCAAGTAGCAGGTTGAGCTGGTCCAAAGAAACTAAAGCCTCCGCTAGTAGCCCATAAGTAGTCATAAGCACCGTAGAAGTCCATTGTTTGCCAATAAAACACTTGGCCGCGAGTCAGAGTGGCGTTGTTTGGCAAAACTCTAGTCCATAATTTGTTTCCAGTATGAATATCAACGCAAACTAGGTTCTTGTATGGGTCTCCAGCTGCATACTCTGTGTAGTAAATTTTCCCGCCCATAGCTATTGGTGCTCCTCCTCCGAATGAACCACCCCATTTGCCTTCATATGCGTCTCCTGTATCATATCCAACTTGCCCTGATTGGCCTGATGCACTTGCCTGGGTTAAAGCTTCAACGGATGGGTCTAAGGTTCCGCCTACTTGTCCGCCTGAAGTTAATGGAGTTGTCCAAAGTATGTGGGCCGATTGTGGAGCATATTCGTTGCCGTAAGCAAGAAAGTTGGGCGGTGTTTGAAGCCAGTTTCCGTCAATAGATGACCATTCTCTTAGCTGGTCGTCGACTGGACGTGTCCAGTATTCGGTGGGAAGCGGGATAGATGGGTAAGAGGGTGTTCGTTCCTCTTGGACCACTAGAGTTATTTTTATGCTATCGCTTGCTTTCATTATTGTTCCTTTAGGTATTGAGGGACCGAAGAAACCGCCAATTGAGGCCGCTACTTCCTGTTCAGGGAAATGCAGTTGCAAAGTGTAATTGCCCACAGTATCAGGAACATAGACGGCACCGGTCAATCCAGTTGAGTCTGTTTTGTATGGACCTAGCGTCTGTGTTGTGCCATCAGGTTTAGTGACTGTGATGGTCAGCTTCTCCCAACCGTATAGTGATGATGTCGTGGCTTGTGTAATGCCTATCAGAATCAATGTTTCCTGTCCGACACCGACAGGGTTTGGTGTTGCGCCAATGACTGGATATGTTTGAAGTGAGGACGCCGCTTCTACGTTTGGCATATCGATGCATGTGACCGCAATAGATGATAATAGTAGAAAAGCGATCAAAATAGTCAGCATATTCTTTGATTTTTGCATTTTTTTTCTCCTTAGCTTTAAGCAAGAAACAAATTGCAGAATTTGCTCTTGCTGCATACAGCATTAGGTCTTTTTCCTTATAAAATAAATTGGAAAGTGGCTACTTACGACAATGCTATGAACGACTTTTATGAAAAGGTGTTTTATTGATTACTAAAATACTTGCTTGACAAGCTCATAGGCCCAAGCTTGAATTTTTTCCCAATCGCGGGTATCATGTACCTTGCGAGTATCCAAACCATTTTTTTGCAGACTTTTTCTGTTGACCCAGATCATAACATCAACCAGCAAACCGTGGCTCTTTCGGAAATCTAAGAACCCGCCGAAAAACCCCAAAGAAACAGGTCTTAAATCGAATTGGTCGGCAACCTTTTCTAGATACAATGCTTTAGCCTTATCTCTCACTTCCTTTTCGACACGGTCAGCCATTTGGCAACTTACAAACAGAGCGGTTTTCTTAGTTTTCAACACCTCGGAGTTTATTTCTAGAAAATTCATAGCTTCTTTTGTCCACTTATCAGCCCTGACCCCGCTTCCAATAACGACTAGATCATAGGGTTCAATGTTTTTAGGGCTCTTCTTGGCATCAAAGACTTCGGTGCTGTAGCCTTCGGCTTTTAGGGTTTCACTGATTCTTTCTGCTACAGTAACGGTGCCTCCCCATCTAGTGCCGTAAATTACAAGAGCCCTCATTAGACAATCAGCACTTGAAACTATGAAGGGATTAATTAATAATATCATAAACAAGCCAAAAACTAGTCATCAGACGACTATAACAAAAAAGGAAAAAAGGGGTTTGTGGTTACGTGGTTATTACTTCTTTCTGAGGATTAACAAACCAATGATAACCATTACGATGATTATTGCAGCTGTTGATGCAGCAAAGTACATTTCAGTTGGTGGTAAGTTGACTTGTGGGTATGGCGATACAGTTGGCTCTGGTGAGTTAACTACGAAGGACGATTCTGCTAATGACGGATAATAGGATTCTGAGCCCGCAAAGTTTGCGAAGACAGTATAGTCGCCTTCAATATCCGGTTTCCAGCTGAAGGTGAACATACCGCTCGCATCACTGGTCGCTGTGCCGATTTGTCTGAAGTTGCCATTAGCGTCAAGTACGCTTAAAGTAACAGGGACTCCGGTAGCGTTGGTTGGGCGTGGTTTTTGCATGTAAACGTATTCCATCCATGAACTCATACTTGCGTCGGAGACACAAGCGACACCGTTGGGGAAGCGTGCAGCTTGCTCGTTTTGTTTCGTGCCTGTTGCTATGTCTATTATGGTACCCCGGATAACTACGGGTGACCCAAATGCTGCAGCAACGTCTGGTGCAGTAACGGTGAGAGCGCTAGGTCCTTTGCCATAACAGTAGATTTGCGCGTCGTACGTATTGAGCGTTGTTAAGTAACCATCTGCAACGGGGGAGACTCCCCCATACATTGCGTTGCCATAGTCCATTATAGTCCATAGTTCTGTACCGTCGGTA
>Ga0316628_100001567_pt1 | contig 16283 bp, 14 predicted proteins | sample OWC_Aug_M2_C1_D5_FD_207648 | JGI IMG/M metagenome (GOLD analysis project Ga0316628, IMG submission 207648) | Wetland soil microbial communities from Old Woman Creek delta, Ohio, United States - OWC_Aug_M2_C1_D5_C | ecosystem: Environmental > Terrestrial > Soil > Wetlands | place: USA: Ohio... | reverse complement strand
CATTCGATCTTGCGACCGTGTACCAGGACCTGCTCGCGCGCGGCGACCTCGAACCGTTCGAGGTGCCTTCGCGCTTCTACGAGGTCGGCTCGCCGGACGGGCTGCTGGAGACGGAGCGGTATCTCGCGTCGCGGTCGAGGGGAGAGGGCGTCGTATGAGCTACGCGCAAGATCATCTTCGAGAGGCGGCCCTGATCCTGTCGCGGCTCGACGCCGAGTCGATCGAGCGGATGGCCGCGGCGCTGGCCGCCGTCCGATCCGCGGGCGGCCGGCTCTTCCTCATCGGCGTCGGCGGCAGCGCCGCCAACTGCTCGCACGCCGTGAACGATTTCCGCAAGCTTGCCGGCATCGAGGCGTATTCGCCCGTCGACAACGTGTCGGAGCTGACGGCGCGCACGAACGACGAGGGGTGGGAGAGCGTCTTCGCCGGCTGGCTGGCGGGCAGCCGGCTGCGCGCGGGCGATGCCGTGCTCGTCCTGTCGGTCGGCGGCGGCAGCGCGGAGCACGGCGTGAGCGTGAACCTCGTGCGCGCGCTCGACTACGCAAAGCAGGTGGGGGCGACCGTTCTCGGCATCACCGGGCGCGACGGCGGCTACACCGCCAAGGTGGCGGACGCGTGCGTGATCGTGCCCACCGTCAACGCCGCGACGATCACGCCCCACACCGAGGCGTTCCAGGCGGTCATCTGGCACCTGCTCGTGTCGCACCCGGCGGTGAAGGTGGCGGAGACGAAATGGGAATCGACCGCGCAGCCGTCTTCCTCGACCGCGACGGCGTGATCAACCGCGCGGACGTGCGGGATGGCAGCCCGCATCCGCCGGCCGGCGTCGACGGGCTGGAACTGCTGCCGGGCGTCCGTGACGCCTTGGTTCGGCTGGACGCGGCGGGCTTCGATCTGGTCGTGGTCACCAACCAGCCGGACGTCGCGCGCGGGACGCAGACACGCGCGACGGTGGAGGCGATGCACGCGGCGCTCGGCCGGATGCTGCCGATGATCGGCGCCTTCCGCGTCTGCTACCACGAAGACGCCGACGCGTGCTCCTGCCGGAAACCGGCGCCGGGATTGCTCGTCGGCGCCGCGGCCGAACGCGGCATCGACCTGCATCGCAGCTACATGGTCGGCGATCGCTGGCGCGACGTGGAAGCGGGACGCCGCGCCGGCTGCGTCACGGTCCTCATCGACCGCGAGTATCGCGAACCGCTGACGGCCGTCCCCGACGCCCGGGTTGCGTCGTTGCCCGAAGCCGCCGACTGGATCCTCGAGGACCGCCGCAGGCGAACACCGGCGGGATCCTAGCGAGTCTACTCCGCTGTTCGTGTCGTTGCCGTGCGTTCACGTTGAGAGGCGCGATGACATCAGTCGCCGACCTGAAGATCAAGATCTTCGCGGATGGGGCGGACCTGCCGGCGATGGTCGGCCTGCACCGTGAGCCGTACATCAAGGGGTTCACCACGAACCCGACCTTGATGCACAAGGCGGGCATCACCGACTACCGGAAGTTCGCACGCGAGGTCCTGTGCGCCATCCCCGATCGCCCGATCTCGTTCGAGGTGTTCTCCGACGAGTTCTGCGAGATGGAGAGGCAGGCGCTCGAGATCGCCGGCTGGGGCGACAACGTCTACGTGAAGGTGCCGATCACCAACACGCGCCGCGAGTCGGCCTGCGACCTGGCCCATCGCCTCTCGCATGCCGGCGTGAAGGTGAACGTCACGGCGCTGCTGTCGGTCGAGCAGGTCCGCGACGCCGCGCTCGCGCTCGCCGGCGGCGCCCCCTCGTTCGTCTCGGTGTTCGCGGGTCGCGTGGCGGACACCGGCCGGGACCCGGTGCCGCTGATGGCCGCGGCCCTCGAGGTGCTCGCCCTGGCGCCCGGCGCCGAGCTCATCTGGGCGAGCCCGCGTGAACTGCTGAACCTGTTCCAGGGCGACGCCATCGGGTGTCACATCATCACGATGACGCAGGACCTGTTGAGGAAGATCCCGATCGTGGGCAGGAGCCTCGCCGATTACTCGCTCGATACCGTCCGGATGTTCCACTCGGACGCGGTCAAGGCGGGGTTTGCGCTGTAGGGGTGGAACGCGCGCCGACCGGGCGGGCCGGCGCGCCGGGAACTACGAGGCCGCTTGCGCGTCCTTCTTGGCCTTCGCCTTCTGCTTCCGGCTCTCGACCGTCTGGGCCCCGAATTTCTTCGTGAACCGTTCGACGCGGCCTTCCGTGTCGATCAGCTTCTGGCGGCCGGTGAAGAACGGGTGGCAGTTCGAGCAGATTTCGAGGTGCAGGTCCTGCTTGGTCGAGCGCGTCTTCCACGTCGCCCCGCACGCGCAGCGGACCTCGACATCGTGATACTTCGGATGGATACCTTCCTTCACACCTGGCTCCTTCGTGACGGACCGAACTCCACATTGTAGCAGGTCCGGGAACGATCGTCCAAGCGCCCGGCCGGCGGACCGGCGGCCCGCGCGAGGAGGGGAACAGTGAAGAACGAGATGAAACGGGCGCGATCGTCGGCCCCCCGGCGGCAGGGGGCGCGCATCGACACCGGACGGAGGAACCACGAATTCAGGGTGTCGAAACGAACGGCGGCGGCCATTGACGCCGCGCTGCACGGGCTGACGAAAGCCCAGCAGCAGCGGGTCCTGGCGGCGATTGATCAGGTCGCCCAGGAGGCGTCCGAGCGCGCGGGCCGATGGGTCGAGCGCAACGTGATCGGCAACGCCAACCAGCTGCTGGCGTTCGTCACGCCCCAGCTCGCACGCGAGAACCGCTGGGCCGACCTCCGGGCAATCTGGTTCTTCCTGATGCGCTTCGACGTCCCGGTGGACCACCGCCGGGTCGCGGCGACTCTGGAAAACGAAGGGGGCCCCGAACTCGCGGACCGCTATCGGGAGGAAGCACTGGCGAGGTGAGGGGGCCCCATTCAAACGATGCCAAAACGCATCTTGCGCAGCAACGCCGGGAACCGCGGGTGGTCTCGTAGCGCGTCGTAGGCGGGGTGGACGTTAATGCCGACCACGGGCAGTTCGTGCAGGGCGCAGCCTCGCTCCAGCCATTCGACCGCGCGGTCGTGCTCGCCCAGCCCGGCGTGAATCAGCGCGAAGCAGGTTGCCGGCACGTGCCGGCGCGCCGCCATCGACGAGAGCAGGTCGAGCAGCCTGCGCGCCTCGTCGCGCTGGCCTCCCATCGCCCTCGCCTGGCCGAGCGCGCCGAGAATGTTGGGCATGTCGCCCGCCATGCTCCGCCCCTTTTCGAGCATCGCCGCGGCTTCTGCGTACAGACCCTTCTGGAGGTACGCCCGCCCCATCGACGTGTACACGCGGAAGAACGACGAGTCGAGTTCCAGGAGGGACTGGTAGGCGGCTATCGCCTCGTCGTATCGCCGCGCGAGCATCAGCAGGTAGCCGCGCGACTCCTGGATGATCATCGACAGCGGATCGAGTTGCCTGGCCAGCTCGGCTTGCTCGGCCGCTTCCTCGAACCTGCCGTGCATCGCGAGGAAGTCGATGGCGAACCAGTGGCGCGCGGTCGCGTATCCCGGCCCCAGCTCGATCGCCCGCCGGTACAGCGCCTCGGCCTCCAGCCACTCCCAGTCGTACACCGAGCGAATGTAGGCGAACGACACGTGGGCCTCGGCCGACCGCGGATCGAGTTCGAGCGCGCGGATGGCGGCGGCGCGAGCCCTCGGCATCACCTCACCCGGCTGCACGATCCCGTAGTCGGTCAACAGGCACAGGGCGTCGGCCAGACCCGCGTGGGCGAGCGCGAAGCGCTCGTCGATCGCCAGGGCCGCCTCGAAGCACTCGACGCTTCGCGTCAGCCCCTCGGCGGTCCGCTTGTTCCAGAAGAAGCGGCCCTTGAGGTAGTGGTTGTACGCCTCGACGTCGGTCGACCGTCTCGCGGCCAGCGCCGGGACGCGGGGGCCAGCCAGCGTTCGGGTGAGGGTGTCGACGATCGCTCTCGCGATCTCTTCCTGGATGCCGAACACGTCCTCGAGCCGCCGGTCGTAGGTTTCGGACCACAGGATGTAGCCGCTCGCCACGTCGACCAGCCGCACCGCGATGCGAACCCGATCGCGCGCCCGGCGGACGGTTCCCGCCAGCACCGTGCTCACGTTGAGGTCCCGGCCGAGCGCCTGCGCGTCACGTTCACGTCCCTTCAGCTGCACCGCCGAGTGCCACGCGACGACGTGCAGGCCGCGCACTCGGACCAGGGCCTGGATCAGCTCCTCGGTGAGACCATCGCTGAAGTACTCGCTCTCCTGCTCGGAGCTGAGGTTGACGAACGGCAGCACGGCGATCGTCCGCGGCTTCGATTCCGCGACCTGGTCGAAGCGGGCGGGCACCGGGAGCGGCGTGAAGCGGCTGTCCACGAGTGATTCGAGCGCGCGCGCCATCTCCAGCGCGGACTGAAAGCGGGCCTCCCGCGACTTCTCGAGGGCTCGCCGCACGACGAGGTCGGTGTCGGCGTCCACCCCGGCCAGCGGCGGCGCCTCGTCGCGCAGGATCGCGCTCATCGTCTCGGCCACGGTCGGCTGACCGAACGGGTGCCGGCCCGCGAGCGACTCGTACAGGATGAGGCCGAGGCTGAAGATGTCGCTCCTGTGATCCACCGCCTCGCCGCGGACCTGTTCGGGCGACATGTAGGCGATGGTGCCGACCAGCACGCCGGGCAGCGTCTGCGCGCCCGTCTGCGCCTGCGACGTGGTTCCTGCGACGGCCACGCGGCGTTTCGCGATGCCGAAGTCCACGATCTTGACGCGGTCGTCGTCGAGCACCATGACGTTCTCGGGCTTCAGATCCCGGTGCACGATTCCTGCCGCGTGCGCGGCGGCGAGCCCGCGGGCGACTTGCGCCGCGTACTCCAGGGCGACGCGGCGGGGCAGGCCCGCGCGCAGCTTCTCGCGCAGCGTCACGCCTTCGATCAGTTCCGAGACGACGAACGCGATGCCGTCGTGGCTGCCGACGTCGTGGACCGCCACGATGTTGGGGTGATTCAGTGCGCCGGCCGCCTGCGCCTCCTGCTCGAACCGGACGATCTGCTGCGGGTCGTCCGCGAAGGCGGGCGGGAGGATCTTCACCGCGACCTGCCTCCCCAGGCGGGTGTCGCGCGCGCGATACACTTCTCCCATCCCGCCGACGGACAGGAGTTCGACGATCTCGTACGGACCGAGCCGGAACGCGGGAGCGAGCGGCATGTGGGAGAGACCCTCTCCGCCCAGTGTACCTCAAGGCTGCGCCTGGCCGGCACAGCAGTACCCTGCCCAATCGTCACCGTTGGCACGCAACGATGCTTGGCCCCTGGCGCGGCGGGGTGACGGGACGTGCTACGTGTGCGCGCGGCCGAACAAGCGCCGAAGCAGGTTCTTGCCGCGCCTGGCGACGGGTGACGCGGGGCCACCGGCGAGCGTGGCGGGAGGAGCGAGCCGGAAGCGCGTGCCAGGCACCCAGCACTGGCCCTCGACGACCATCTGAAACGTCTCGATGGCCGCATCACCCGGGCGCGCGACATCGGCTTCGAAGGTCGCGACTCCACCCGGTTCCACCGACGGTTCCACGAAGGAAGTCATGCGGTTCAGGCCGATCCACGACGGGTGGAAGAGGGTGGACGGCCGATCCCTTGGGTCGGCGGTGCCGATGAGGATTTGATCGCGTTCGGTCCACGCGGCATTGCCCATGTTGCGCACGAGCAGCCTCATGCGGCCGCCGGTCGGGAACGTGGGCTGACCGAGGATTCTCGCCGAGTACCGTGCGAGCGGATGCCGACCGGACGGCACCACCGTGCACGAGCGGCAGACGGCCGGGGTGGTACGGCCATCCAGCAGATCGTGCCGGAACCGTTCGTACTCGGTGCCGAACCAAATGCTCTCGGGACTCGATTCGCGCAAGTCGCCCAGGACCGCGGTGGAGTTGCTCAAAGCATAGCAACAGGGGAACACCCGGCCGTCCTTGTCGACGACCGGCAGTTCCCAGGGCGCCGTGCACTGCTTCGTGTCGGGCTCGCGCGTTTCAGCGGTGGTGCCCGCCAGCAACCGCCCGCCGGCTTCGCCCAACTCGGTCGCCACCCGATCCGGAAGGGCGAAGGACAGTTCCACTCCCGCCTCGTCGCACGCGCGCCTGATCGACGCGATCCGTTCGGCCAGTCCGTTTCTCCGGCGCAGTTCTTCCGACTCGACGTCGCGCGTGTAGTCGATCAGCCCTTGCAGCACGTACTTTTTCACCCCGAGCCGGGCCAGCAGCGGTGGGAACGCCGCGAGAGTCCCGATCGTGGTCTGCATCATGACGGACGAGACCGTCACCTTTTCGGGACCGAGCGCGGCGGCGAGGCGTCTGGCGCCCTCGCAGGCGCGATGCAGCTGACCGCCCCGTATCTCGTGGTACACCGCGGCGTCGGGTGAATCGATGGACACGTTGACGCCCGTGAAGTGCGCGAGCGAGGCGAGGTCGGCGGCGACGGGGTCGGTGACCAGCGTGCCGTTGGTCGTCAGGCTGGTAGGTACGCCCAGCGCGTCGAGCTCGCGCAGGCGGGCGATGCAGTTCGAACTGGCGAAAGGCTCGCCGTAGCCGCCGATCATCACCTGGCGAATGCCGGTGGCAAACGGGACGAGGCGCCTCCAGATCTCCTCGGGCATGTGCCCGGGCTGTGCCCCCGAAGGCGTGAGCCGGGCCGTCAGCGGGCACATGCGGCACTTGAGGTTGCACAGGCTCGTGATCTCGACGAGCAGGGCGGAGGGCATGCCCAGCGCGAAGCGGGCGTCGTCGTCCATGATTCGGTCGCTCTATCGTCCGTTCATCGAGGCGAGAAATTCCGCGTTCGACCTGGTCTTGCCCATCTTGGACAAGAGCAGCTCCATGGCTTCGGGCGGTGAGAGCGGGTTGAGCACCTTGCGGAGCACCCAGATCCGGTTCAGATCGTTCTTCGCCAGCAGGAGCTCTTCCTTGCGCGTGCCGCTCTTCGCGATGTCGATCGCCGGGAACACGCGGCGATCGGAGAGCTTCCGGTCGAGGTGGATCTCCAGGTTGCCCGTGCCCTTGAACTCCTCGAAGATCACGTCGTCCATGCGCGACCCGGTGTCGATGAGCGCCGTCGCCATGATCGTCAGCGACCCGCCGTCCTCGATGTTGCGCGCGGCGCCGAAGAATCGCTTCGGCCGCTGCAAGGCGTTGCTGTCCACGCCGCCGGACAGGATCTTGCCGGACGACGGAGCGATCGTGTTGTAGGCGCGAGCCAGCCGGGTAATCGAGTCGAGCAGGACCACCACGTCCTTCCGGTACTCGACCAGCCGCTTCGCCTTCTCGATGACCATCTCGGCGACCTGCACATGGCGCTGGGCCGGTTCGTCGAAGGTGGACGACACGACCTCGCCGCGGACCGAGCGCTGCATGTCGGTGACTTCCTCGGGCCGCTCGTCGATCAGCAGGACGATGAGGTACGCGTCCGGGTGGTTGCGCGCGATGCTGTTCGCCAGGTTCTGCAGCAGCATCGTCTTGCCCGTTCGCGGCGGCGACACGATGAGCCCCCGCTGTCCCTTGCCGATCGGGACCAGCAGGTCGAGGACGCGCGCCGACAGGTTGTCGCTCTCCGTCTCGAGCGCGAACTTCTCCTGGGGATAGAGCGGCGTGAGGTTCTCGTAGAACACGCGGCTGCGGGTCCTCTCGGGCGGCTCGAAGTTCACCGCCTCGACGCGCAGCAGCGCGAAGTAGCGCTCGCCCTCTTTCGGCGGCCGGATCTGGCCCGAGACGGTATCGCCCGTCTGCAGATCGAAGCGCCGTATCTGCGACGGCGAGACGTAGACGTCGTCGGGGCCGGCGAGGTAGTTGTAGTCCGGGGCACGCAGGAAGCCGTACCCGTCGGGCAGCGTCTCGAGCACCCCCTCCGAGAAGAGCGCGCCGCTGCGCTCGGCCCGGGCGCGCAGGATCTGGAAGATCAGTTCCTGCTTGCGCATGCCGGTCGCCCCGGGCACGTCCATCTGGCGGGCGATGTCGGTCAACGCCCGGATGTTCATGTCCTTCAGGGTCGAGAGTTCTACGGCCGGCGCGTTCCCGGCGGCGCCGTTGCCGCCCGCTGCGACCGCTCGGTTGTCGACACTACCCACGACACTATCTGTTTCCACAGTTCTCCCATTCCTTCGCCGGTCGCTGCCGAGACGGCCAGTACCGGCTCTCCAAACACCTGCCCGAATCGCCCGAGCGCCTGCCGGCGCTCGCTGGCCGGCAACTTGTCGATCTTGTTGACGACGACGAACGGATCGAACCGGCGATCGCGCAGCCAAGCGAGCGTCGCGAGATCGTTCTCCATCCCGGGATGGCGGGCGTCCAACGCAAGAAGAACGCCAATGGGGACGCTGTCGTGGCCGGTGCTCGGCAATCGGTGTCCACCGACCTCCGACCACCGATCACGACGCGCTTCCGCCGCCCTCCCGAAGTACGCGGCGGCGAGTCTATCGAACTCGCCGCGCGCTTCTTTCTTCGCGTAGCCATACCCCGGGAGATCGACGAGGTAGAACTCGCCGGTAGCGCGCGTGACCACGCGATACAGGTTCAACAGTCTCGTCTTGCCGGGTGTTCGGCTGGTTCGCGCGACCGGACGCTCGAACAGCGCGTTGATCAGCGAGGACTTGCCGACGTTCGAGCGGCCCACCAGCGCCACTTCGGCCGCGCCCGCACCCGGCAGATCGCCAGCCCCGGCGGCGCTGCGCACGAACTCGACGAGGTCGATTTTCAAAGCAGGTAGCCGGACCGGCGAAATTTGCGGCCCGGGAACGAAGACTGAAGACCTAAGACCTAAGACCTAAGACTTGAGACCTAAGACCTAAGACCTAAGACCCCCTAAGACCTAAGACAGTCTCAAGTCTTAGGTCTTACGTCTCAGTGCGTGACCGCATCGTCCTGGCTGTTCACCTGCACGGAAGCTGCGTCGGGTTCGGCGGACAGCCGGGCGGGCAGGGGGTCGGCCAGCGCGATCTTCAGCACCTCGTCCATGGTTTCGACGAGGTAGATGTTCAGGATATCGAGCACATTCTTGGGGATGTCCGCGAGGTCCTTCTCGTTGTCCTTCGGCAGGATGATGTTCTTCAGCCCTGCGCGATGCGCGGCCAGCACCTTCTCCTTGACCCCGCCGATCGGCAGGACCTTGCCGCGCAGCGTGATCTCGCCGGTCATCGCCACGTCACGGCGCGACGCGATGCGCGCGAGCGCCGAGACGAGGGCGGTCGCCATCGTGATGCCCGCCGACGGACCGTCCTTGGGGATCGCTCCTTCGGGCACGTGGATGTGCACGTCGTTGTGGCGGTTGAACTCCTTGGGGATGCCGAACTCCTCGGCCTTGGCCCGCACGTAGCTCATCGCCGCCTGGGCCGATTCCTGCATGACGTCGCCCAGCTTGCCGGTGAGCGTCAGGTGGCCCTTGCCGGGCATCAAGGTGGCCTCGGTCACGAGGATCTCGCCGCCGACCTCGGTCCAGGCGAGGCCCGTGGCGATGCCGATCTCGTTGTTCTGCTCCGCCTCGGTCGGACGGAACCTCGGCACGCCGAGGTACTGCGTCACCTTGTCGGGGGTGATCTCCTCGAAGAAGGTCCGGCCGTCGGTGACGACCCTGCGCGCCACCTTGCGGCAGATGGACGACAGTTCGCGTTCCAGGTTCCGGACGCCCGCTTCGCGGGTGTAGCGCTGGATGATGGTCTGGATCGAGTCGTCGATGAAGGTGATGTTCGCCTTGGTGAGCCCGGCGCCCTGGACCGATTTCGGGATCAGGAACCGCTTGGCGATCTCGGTCTTCTCCTGCTCGGTGTAGCCGGGGAGCTGGAGCACTTCCATGCGGTCGCGCAGCGCCTGTGGCACGGTGTGCAGCACGTTCGCCGTGCAGATGAACATCACGTTCGAGAGGTCGTATTCGACGTCGAGGTAGTGATCGAGGAACGTGTGGTTCTGTTCCGGGTCGAGCACCTCCAGCAGCGCGGCCGAGGGGTCGCCGCGGAAGTCCATCGACATCTTGTCCACTTCGTCGAGCAGGAACACCGGGTTCATGGTTCCGGCCTTCTTCATCATCTGGACGATCTGGCCGGGGAAGGCGCCGATGTAGGTGCGCCGGTGCCCGCGGATCTCCGCCTCGTCGCGGACGCCGCCGAGCGACAGACGGACGAACCGGCGGTTCATGGCGCGGGCGATCGACTTGGCGAGCGAGGTCTTGCCGACGCCGGGCGGGCCGGAGAAGGTGAGGATCGTCGCCTTCGGCTTCTTGACGAGCGCGCGCACCGCGAGGAACTCGAGGATGCGTTCCTTGATCTTCTCGAGCCCGTAGTGGTCTTCGTTGAGGATCTCCTCGGCGCGTTTCAGGTCGCGGCTCTCGCGCGTGCGCTTGTGCCAGGGCACCGCGATCAGCCAGTCGAGGTAGTTGCGCGAGACGGTCGCCTCGGCCGACATCGGGGGCATCGCCTCGAGGCGCTTCAGCTCCTGGACCGCCTTCTCCTCGACGTCCTTCGGCATCTTCGCCTGTTCGATCTTCTTCTTCAGCTCGTCGATCTCGTTGACCTTGTCGTCCTTGCGGCCCAGTTCCTTCTGGATCGCCTTCATCTTCTCGTTGAGGTAGTACTCCTTCTGCGCCTTCTCCATCTGCTTCTTGACGCGCGACTGGATGCGGCGGTCGACCTGGAGCTTGTCCACCTCGACTTCGAGGATCGACGCGATGCGGTTCAGCCGCTCGAGCTGCGAGATCATCTCGAGCAGGTTCTGCTTCTCCTCGACGCTCACCACGAGGTGCGCGGCGATCGTGTCGGCGAGCTTGCCGGGATCGTCGACGCGGACGGCGGCGATCATGGCGTCGTAGTGCAGGTTGTTCGACAGCTTCACGTACTGCTCGAACAGCGACACGACGCGGCTCATCGCGCCCTCGACATCCCCGCTGACGTCGCGCTGGCGGCCGATGACCTTGACCACCACGCGGTAGAACCCCTTGTCCTCCTTCCACTCCACCGCCCGGGCGCGATCGACGCCCTCGACGAGCACCTTGACGTTGCCGTCGGGCAGTTTCAGGCTCTGGACGATGTTGGCGATGCAGCCCATCGAGTAGATGTCGGCCGGGGACGGGTCGTCCACGGCCGCGTCGTGCTGCGCCGCGAGGAAGATCCGCTTGTCCTTGAGCAACGCGTGCTCGAGGGCTCGCGTCGACGCGGGGCGGCCGATGACGAACGGCATCATCATGTGGGGGAACACGACGACGTCGCGCAGCGGTACGATCGGGATCGTTTCGTAGACTTCCATGGATTCCTGGGAACGACCGCGTCCGCAGGCCTGCGCCGGCGGACCGGGCGGGCGCCTCACGGCCCCGCTTCGACCTCATTATCGGCTGTCAGGGTGGTACCACTCAAGCCGGAGCGCGCCGTTTCACCCTTTTGCACGGAGCGGCGCACCGGAACGCGGGACAGGGGAGGGCAGCGCCTATCCCGCTTTCTCCATCAGGGTGATCGGCAACTCCTTGGCCTCGACGACCTCGCGCGTGATGACGCACTCGCGCACCTTCTTCTGGTTGGGCAGCGTGTACATCAGGTCCAGCATGAGGTCTTCGATGATCATCCGCAGGCCGCGGGCTCCGATCTTGCGTTTGAGCGCCGACTCCGCGATCGCGTCGAGCGCGTCCTCAGTGAAGCGCAGCTTCACGTTCTCGTACTCGAACAGCCGCTGGTACTGGCGCGTGATCGCGTTCCTCGGCTGCGTCAGGATCTGGATGAGCGCCGGCTTGTCGAGTTCGTGCAGGGTGCCGACGACCGGCAGGCGACCGACGAACTCGGGGATGAGGCCGTACTTGATCAGGTCCTCGGGCTCGACCTGCTCGAGCGTGGTGCCGATTTCCTTCTTGCTGAGCGGCTTCACGTCCGCCTTGAACCCCAGCGTCTTCTTGCCCGTGCGCCGCTCGATCATCTTGTCGAGGCCCACGAACGCCCCGCCGCAGATGAACAGGATGTTGGTGGTGTCGATCTGGAAGAACTCCTGGTGCGGGTGCTTGCGCCCGCCCTGGGGCGGCACGTTGGCGACGGTGCCCTCGAGGATCTTCAGCAGCGCCTGCTGCACCCCCTCGCCCGACACGTCGCGCGTGATCGACGGGTTCTCGTCCTTCCGGCAGATCTTGTCCACCTCGTCGATGTAGATGATGCCCTGCTGGCACTTCTCGATGTCGCCGCCCGCCGATTGCAGCAGCTTGAGGATGATGTTCTCGACGTCCTCGCCGACGTAGCCCGCCTCGGTGAGCGTGGTGGCGTCGACGATCGTGAACGGCACCGACAGGAGCTTGGCGAGGGTCTGCGCGAGCAGCGTCTTGCCCGTCCCGGTCGGGCCGATGAGCAGGATGTTCGACTTGGTCAGCTCGATGTCGCTGCGGTTGCGCGACTGCTTGGAGATCTCGATCCGCTTGTAGTGGTTGTAGACCGCCACGGCGAGCTTCTTCTTCGTCCGCTCCTGCCCGATCACGTACTCGTCGAGGAACTTCTTCACCTCCTGCGGCGTCGGCAGCGACGAGCGCACCCCGCGGGTCTCGAAGCGGTTGTCGTCGGCGATGATGTCGTTGCAGACCTCGACGCATTCATCGCAGATGAACACCGTCGGACCGGCAATCAGCTTGCGGACGTCGTTCTGGTCCTTGTTGCAGAACGAGCACCGGAGAACCTCGGACTCACCGTTCTTCTTGACCATAAGGGGAACCCCGCTCCGGGCACGCCCACGGCGTGGGACCGCCGGCCCGCGCGCCGGCGACCCGGGTCGCGTGCGCTACGCGCGCTTGGAGATGACGTCGTCAATGATACCGTATTCCTTGCTCTGCTCCGCCGTCATGATGTAGTCGCGTTCCGTGTCGTCCTGGATGCGCTTCAGAGGCTGTCCCGTGTGCTTCGCGAGGATTTCGTTGAGCCGCTCGCGCGTCCGCAGCAGCTCGCGCGCGTGGATGTCGATGTCGGTCGCCTGCCCGCCCAGCCCGCCCTGGATCCACGGCTGGTGGATCACCACGCGCGAGTTGGGGAGCGAGTAGCGCTTGCCCTTCTCGCCGCCCGCGAGCAGCACCGCCGCCATCGACGCCGCCTGCCCGAGGCAGTAGGTCTGTACGGCGGGACGGATGAACTGCATCGTGTCGTAGATGGCCATGCCCGCCGTGATCGACCCGCCGGGGCTGTTGATGTAGAGGAGGATGTCCCGCTCGGGATCCTCCGCCTCGAGGAACAGCAGCTGGGCGATGACCAGGTTGGCGATGTTGTCGTCGATCGGCGTGCCGATGAAGATGATGTTGTCGCGCAGCAGCCGCGAGAAGGTGTCGTAGGCGCGCTCGCCGCGGCTGGTCTGCTCGACCACCATCGGAACCAGCTGCATCCGGGGGTCAGGAAGTGCTGTCGGCATAATCGTTTCGGACGCGGTCCGCTCCGCGCCGCGTCTCTGCGGCGGGCTTGCGCCCCGCCGTACATTCGTCCGTCCATCGGGAACAACGGCCGGACTGTTGGTGCTGGAGTGTGAGCGGTAGGCTACGCTCACTCGATCGTAGCACACGCCAGCAGGAAGTCAACGGCCTTCTCCCGCCGCAAACCCGCGTACAACCTGGAGATCGCTCCCTCCTTCTCGAGCTGCGCGCGCACGGCCGACACCGTGCGCCCGGAGCGTTCTGCGTAGCGCGTCATTTCCTGCTCGACCTCTTCGTCCGACACGCTCAACTGCTGGCGCCGGGCCACCTCGTCGAGCACCAGCGCCGCCCGCACCGCCTCTGCGGCCGGTTCGCGCTGGCTCTTCCGCATCTCCTCCCAGTCGATGTCCGTCCGCCGCGGGTCCACCTGCTGTTCCAGCAGTCGCCGGACGAAGTCCTCGACGCGCCGGTCGATCTCGCGCTCGACGAGCGCGGCCGGCAGATCGAAGGTGACCCGCGAGGCCAGCTGCTTCAGCAGGTCCGCCCGCACCTGGCGGTCCGCCTCCTGCCCGGCCGAGCGCGTCAGATCCTCGCGCACCCGCGCGCGCAGCTCGGCGAGCGTCGCGAAGTCACCCAGATCCTTGGCGAACTCGTCATCCATCTCCGGCACCACCCGCCGGCGAACCGTGTTGACGGTGACCGAGTAATCCACCTCGGTGCCCGCCAGTTCCTTGATCGCGTAGTCGTCAGGGTAGCGCGCCGTGAAGCTCTTCTGGTCGCCAGCGCGCAACCGCGTGAGGGCCTCGTCGAACCCGGGAGGATTGACGGGCGCCCCGATCTCCACCGACACGCTCTCGTGCCGGTCGGCCTGTTCGCTTCCCCGGGTCTTTCGCTCCAGGTCCACGACGACCGTGTCGCCCGCCTCCACGCCGCGGTCCTCGACCGGCTCGAAGCGGGCGGCCCGTTGCTGCAGCCGCTCGAGCGCCTGATCGACCGCCGCTTCGTCGACCGGCTTTGGCGCACGCGTCAGGCGAATCGCCTTGCAGTCGCCGGGGTCGATGGGCGGCACTGTTTCGAAGGTCGCCGTGAACTTGAGCGGCTGTCCCTCCTCGACGACGACGTCCCGAATGTCGGGCGTGTCCACCGGTTCGACCCCGCGCTCGCGCAGGGCGTCGTCGACCGCGCGCGGGATCAGTTCGTGCGCGACGTCATGCAGGATTTGCTCCCTGAACCGCTGCCGCACGAGGCGCTGCGGCACCTTGCCCGGGCGGAAGCCGGGAATGCGCGCCGCATGGCTGTACTTGCGCGCCACCCGGTCGATCTCGGCGTCTACGTCGCCGCTCGGGATCTCGACATTCAGGTTCTTCCGCGTTTCGCTGACGTCGACGAACTCTGTCTTCATGAGGGTATCGGTAAGTCAAAGGGCGTGCTACAGCGAGCGAGGACCGGAGCGAACGCCGGACGTCCGCCTTCCCGGGGCTGCACGTGGTTGCACGTGCTTGCCAACCTTCGCGAACTGACCCCGCCGGTGGCCCGCCTTCGCCAGGCTGCGCCTGGCCCGGGCTGCTCGCCCCGCTGCGGCGGACAACCTTCGCTTGGCTCGCCAACCGGAGCTCGCTGAGGACGAACGCTTCATCGGCAAGCGAGCGAGCGGTCCGCCTCCGCTGGACTGCGGATCGCTTCCGCTGTTACTCGTCTAGCTGCGGCGAGACAGCCTTCGGATGGCCTGCCTAGCCGAAGCTCGCCGAGGACGACGCCTTCGTCCGCAGGCGAGCGAAGGCTGGTGCGAAAGGGGGGACTTGAACCCCCATAGCCTTTCGGCTACCGGATCCTAAGTCCGGCGCGTCTGCCAGTTCCGCCACTTTCGCACTATGGCGATTATCAGCCTAACATCCGGTTCCAGCAGGGGTCAATCGCGCGACACCGCGTCATCCCCAACGTGTTGCGGCCCCTCCCGGCGTGTGCTACCATCCGCGCCCGATGAGTTCGGCCCGTACGGACCTGTACCTCGGTCTCTTCGAGTGGCACTCCTTCGGCGGCGCGGCGCGCGTCGCCCCGACGTCGGCTCCTCCGCCCTCGTCTGTGCCCGATCCGCTCACCGGCCGCCGCCTGCGCGTCTCCACCATCCAGGCCAGCACCCCGGCCATCTGTCCCGCGTGTTCGTGCTACGCGCACGGCGGCTTCGTGACCTTCGAGGACGACCTGCGCATGGTCTACGCCTGTCCCGCCTGCCTCGAGCTCGTCTGGATCGAGGGCGCCTAGTTCTTCTCGGCCCGACCCGCCTCTCCCAACACCAGTTGCCGGCGATTGGACCGCGTTGACCTCGTGATCACAATTCGCGTACCTGGCGTGCGTCCTCAAATAGCACGATCCGCAGCGGGGCCGCCTCTCATTGCTCCGCGCGCCCCGGAACGACGCGCTGCAACGGCGCTTCTGTGATCGCGGTCACAATCCTGTCGCCGAGCTGATACCCCGTACGGCCGCAATTCCGCGCAAAACTGCGAAAACGTCCGCGGCACTCTCCTTGCGCCAAACGCGCCCGAACGGATGCACGAATCCGAGTGGTTCACGCAGGCATCCGCCCCCTTCGCACTCACGATTACCCGATTCGACCGGTGGCGCCTTCGCCGCGTCTCTCCCCGGTCTCCGCGTGAGTGTCCGCCTGCGTGGTGATGTCAATCGGCGACGTCTCTCCGGGCCGCCGCGTGGCAAGTCGCGGCTCGGCGGGGCAAGGGATGGAGTAATGACGCGACGACTGACTGCGGCGCTGTTTCTCTGCGTCCTCGGACTTGCGACTACCGCGGCGGCGGGCACCATCAATGTTCCGGCGGGCGGGGACCTTCAGGCGGCACTCAACCAGGCTCAACCGGGCGACACGATTCTGCTGGCGCCCGGCGCCATCTACACCGGCAACTTCG
>Ga0316628_100001566_pt1 | contig 16285 bp, 10 predicted proteins | sample OWC_Aug_M2_C1_D5_FD_207648 | JGI IMG/M metagenome (GOLD analysis project Ga0316628, IMG submission 207648) | Wetland soil microbial communities from Old Woman Creek delta, Ohio, United States - OWC_Aug_M2_C1_D5_C | ecosystem: Environmental > Terrestrial > Soil > Wetlands | place: USA: Ohio... | reverse complement strand
CCCGGCACTTGGCATTCAGCACCCCGCACTTAGCACATTTCTCGGTCCAATCGAGCGGGAAGCGAGGAATCGCGTAACAACTCAAGACCCTCTCCGGCGTCTCACGTAGGTGAGAGCAGACGTGCGCCGGCGGGGCCGGGCTGGGTGTCCCGGCGCTGCTCGCCACGGCGCCACGCTCGCCCCGGCGCAGGGGGACGCCGTGCCGTGCCCCTGCGCCGTTCTCGGCCAGGCGGCGACACGCCGTGCGGGTCGCACAGCCGGCTTCCAGATCGCGCAGACGTACGGCCCGGCGCTGCATCCGTCGGACCGGTTTGCATGGAGGGAAGGTGTGAATCGGGGGTTCCGACCCAAGGTGTCATCAGCAGGAAGGAAGTGAGGTATGCGAAAAGGGTGGTTCGTCTTGTCTCGTGGAGCGGTTCTCGTTCTCGTGCTCGTCCTGTTCGCCGGAGCCGTGCCTCTCATGGCACAGGGAACCCAGACAGGCATCCTGCGAGGCACGGTAACTACCAGCGACAAGCTGTCGCTGCCGGGTACCACCGTCACCATCAAGTCGCCCGCCCTGCAGGGCGAGCGCACGGCCGTCACCGAATCCGACGGCACGTTCCTTTTCCGCGGCATCCCGCCGGGCGTCTACACGATCACCTACGAGATGAGCGGTATGGGCACGGTCACGAAGACCGCCAACGTTCTGCTCGGCCAGGTGTCGGTAGTGGACACCGTGATGGATATCGCCAAGGTGCAGGAAACGGTGACCGTCACCGCCGAAGTGCCGACAGTCCTGACGACGCCGACCGTTGGCGCGAACCTCAAGCACGAGCAGGTGGAGGCCCTGGCCACCCGGCGCGATCTGCAAGGGATCGCGAACATCGCGCCGGCCGTCACCGAGGGCGCCACGCCGAACACCGGGCAGTTGAACATCAACGGCGCGTTCGCCTACGACAACATGTTCATGATCAACGGCGTGGACGTGAACGACAACCTGTTCGGGTCGCCGTTCAACCTGTTCATCGAGGATGCGATCCAGGAGACGCAGGTCCTGACCTCGGGCATCTCCGCCGAGTACGGCCGGTTCTCGGGCGGCGTCGTCAACGCCATCACCAAGAGCGGCAGCAACCTCTTCTCGGGCAGCGTCCGGCTGAACCTGGCGAACCCGACCTGGAGCAGGCGGACGCCGTACGAGGTCTCTCGCAACGTGACGAGGACGAGCGCGCTGAACAAGACGTGGGAGGGCACCTTCGGCGGTCCGGTGTTGGCCGACAAGTTGTGGTTCTTCTCGGCCGGGCGCTACTCGAAGAGCACCATGTCGAACGTGTTCCAGGTCACCGGCGAGAAGTACGATCGCGTGGACGACAACAAGCGGGGCGAGGTGAAGTTCACCGCGACGCCGTTTGCCAACCAGACGTTCCAGGCGAACTACGTCACCGGCCCCACCAGCCAGGGGCCGCGGCCGGCCCTCGGTGCGTACGAGATCGAGTCACACACGCTGATCACGCGCGAGATGCCGAATACCATGTTCGGAGCGAACTGGCGCGGTGTCCTCCGCTCGAGCCTGTTTGCCGAGGCGGCCTACTCGCAGCGCCATTTCTCGTTCCAGAAGATGGGCGGCACGAGCACGGCCATGGCGGATTCGCCCTTCTTCACGATGACGCAGGGCGGCGGCAACTACCTGTACAACGCGCCGTACTTCGATGCCAACGACCCGGAGGACCGGAACAACCGCCAGTTCACCGCGAACCTGTCCTACAGCGCGTCGAAGGCCGGGCGTCACGATTTCAAAGGCGGCTGGGAGTGGTTCCGCAGCACGCGCACCGGCGGCAACTCGCAGTCGGCGACGAGCTACGTGTTCGCCGCTGACTACGTGGAAGACGCGTCGGGCAACCCGGTCTTCGACAGCAACGGCTACATCATCCCGGTGTTCGTGCCCGGCGACACGCAGGTGCAGCACTGGATGGCGACGCGGGGTGCGAACCTGGACGTCGACACGCATTCCTTCTTCATCCAGGATCACTGGGTGCCCACGACCAAGCTGTCGTTCGACCTGGGATTGCGGTACGAGCGGGCAAAGAGCCATTCGACCGGCGGGATCATCGGCGTGGACACGAGCACGCTCGTGCCTCGCCTCGCCGCGGCGATCGACCCGAAGGGCAACGGGAAGACGGTCTTTCACGTCACCTACGCCCACTACTCGGGCCGCTACAACGACACGCAGGTTGGTGCCAACAGCGCGGTCGGGAACCCGGCGCTGACGACTGGCGTCTATACGGGACCGCCCGGGCAGGGACGAACATTCGCCCCGGGCATCGATCCCGCGAACTACGCGACGACGAGCGGCACTTTTCCGACCGACAACGTCTTCATGGAGCCTGGGCTGTCGTCGCCAGTCACAAAGGAGTTCACCGTATCCGGCGGCACTCAACTCGGCGGTCGAGGCTCGATGCAGGTGACCTACGTCTGGCGCGCGATGTCGAACTTCATCGAGGACTTCATCGACATCAAGAACGGCACGACGCACGTGGTGAAGGACGGCACCGATTTCGGGACCTTCACGAACATTGTCTATAGGAACACCGACGTGCCGAAGCGCGACTACCAGGGCCTTGTCTTCCAGGCCGACTACCGCCTGAGGCCCAACTGGCACGTGGCGGGCAACTACACGTTGCAGCTGAAGAACGACGGCAACTTCTCCGGGGAGAATGCGAACCAGCCGGGCATCTCGTCCAACTACGGCGACTACCCGGTTCCCGGTTACCCATCCATTCTCACGCGGGCCTATCCGGACGGCCGCCTGTACGACTATCAGCAGTCGAAGGTCCGTCTTTGGACGATCTACATGCTCAACCTGAATCGGATGGGCAGGGTCTCCCTCTCGGGCCTGCTGCGCGCCGATTCCGCCCTCACGTACAGCCTCACGGCCGCCAGCGTTCCGCTCAGCGACTTTCAGACGAGCTTGCTCGAGCAGGCTGGGTACCCGGATGCACCCGCTTCGCAGACAGTGTATTTCGGCGATCGCGGCTCGCAGTTCTACAAGGGCTACGCGCTCGTCGACACGTCAATCAACTACGAGATCCCGGTGTTCAAGGATCTTCGGCCGTGGTTGAAGTTCGACGTCTACAACCTGCTGAACAATCAGAAGCTGATCGCCTGGAACACGACGGTCAACCCTGACTACTCAGGTCCGGTCGATTCAATGGGAATTCCGACTCAGTACAGGAAGGGCTCTCGGTACGGCACGGCGACCAGTGCAAACCAGTACCCGCTGGCGTACCAGGGGCAGAACGGCGGCCGCACGTTCCGGGTTTCGTTCGGGATGCGATTCTAGGGTTGGATTACGCGGATTCGTTCTGGATTACGCGGAGGGTTGATCCGCAGATTACGCAGCAGATTACGCAGATTACGCAGAGGACTTGATCCGCAGATTACACAGATTACGCAGAAGCAATTGGAAGTCCGCGTAATCCGCGTAATCTGCGGATAACCCTTCGGCGTAATCCCGGGGCAATCGGCGTGATCACATCGCGGGGCGTCGTCCGCCGAGAAGGCGTGCGGGCAGCAGGAAGAGAGCCCGGACAAACGCCAGCACGCCTTCGACGGCGAATCCAAGCAGTCGGAATGGCAGGAGAAACAGCCAGATCAGCGGGTAGGCTACCAGCGCCAGCAATGCAAGCGGCCAGCAGAGCACGAATAGGATTAGCCAGAGCACCACTTTCACCACTTCACACCCCCGGGATGCAACGGGCCGACGAGGGAACAGCCGCTTTCGGCACTTAAACGCCTACCCAAAGCCCAAGACCTAAAGCCGAAAGCCCAAGGCCCCAAAGCCCAAGGCCCCAAAGCCAAAAGCCCAAAGCCTAAAGCCTGAAGCCAACCAGGATCCGCCCCCCCTGCCGGATAAGACGAAACCCTGCCCAGGATGTTCGCTGCCAGGAGCGGAAACGGGCATTGTGGTCGTGCTCGCCGGCGCCAGCGTCACGAAACCTCCTTCGCGATCTTCAGAGATCTCTTCCTTTGTAGAACTGGATCGAGAGCCGCACGGAAAGGACTCCGAGTGCGGCTGCTGCCGCGAGGACCGACAACGAGGCGAGTTCAGGTCCGAGCCAGGCCGACAGTGACGACAGCCATCCACGAACCGTCTCGCTCGGCGCGAGCCCGGCGTGGGCCGGACCGGCTGCGAACTCGCCCCGGCCGCCAAGGCGCGTCAGGGCTGTTGCGACAGCGATCGCGACGGCAGCAGACACCGAAAACAGCGTGGCGCCGCGCGGGAACCCGAAACGGAAGTAGAAGGGCAGGAACGCCACGACCAGCACGTAGCCCAAGAGCAGAAAGGCCGCGACGCCGTCAGCCGAGGTCCACGCAGGAGTCGTCCCGCTCCAGCGAGCCGTCAGGCGATCGGTTGCCACGGCCATCACCGCGTGACCGTAGACGACGTAGAGCAGGGCGCCGATGGCGACCGCGGCGAGCGAGCTCGCGTACCGCGCCTCCACGATAGTGGTCCGCGCGGCCGGCAGGCTGGCGAGGAGGCGGTCGGTGTCGGACTGCCACTCGACGAGCGCGATCGCGGCCGTCCAGGCGAGGGCGACAGCGAGGTTCATCCAGAAATCCAGTTCGGGAACCAGGAACGCCTGCACGCAAAACAGCACGTGTGCGGGGACGATCAGCCACAGATAAGGCGCGACCAGACGCAAGTCCTTCGCGAGCAGGTGCCCCATGTCAGTCCTCTCGCCTCGCCGAGCTCCCGGGCTCAAGGCCGGAAGTCTCGCGGCCATACCGTGTGGGCGCAGCCTGCGGCTCCCGGCACAGGAGGAACACGTCCTCGAGTGTCGCCTTCTCCACGACGGCTCGGTCGCCGAAGCGGCGGCGCGCCGAGGCAATATCGTCGAGCAGCGCTTCGACGCCCCGGCGCGTGGTCGCCATCCCCCTCGGCGAAGCGGCCGCGAGTTCCGCCGACAGTTCAGCGCCCGCGCGCACCACCGCCCAGTGGTCCAGGATGTCGTCCTTCGCACCTGAGAACATCAGGCGGCCGCCGCGGATGAGGACGATGAAGTCGGCGACCCGCTCGAGGTCGCCCATGATCTGGGTGGAGAACAGCACCGAGGTGCGACTGTCGGCAATCGTCTCGGAGAGGCGGTCGAGCAAGTGGTCACGAAACACCGGATCGAGGCCAGTGGTCGGCTCGTCGAGCAGGAGCAGTTCTGCGTGGTGCGAGAGCGCCAGCGCCAGCGCGAACTTCGTCCGCGTGCCGTGCGAAAGCGACCACACGCGGGCCCGGCGCGGCACGCCGAACTCCGCAAGCAGGTGGTGGAACAGCGAAGCGTCCCACGCGGCATAGAACGACGCGACGATTGCAGCGACCCGCTCAACCGACAGGTAGTCGTAGAATGCCGGCGTGTCGTGTACGAAGCCAATTCGTGCGCGCACGGCGGCTTCGGCCTGTCGCGGGTCGCGCCCGAACACTCGAACGACACCGCCCTCAGCCGCCGCGAGGCCCATCGCCAACCGCATCAGTGTTGTCTTGCCGGCGCCATTAGGCCCGACGAGGCCGACGATGTAGCCCGGAGGCACGGAGAACGAGACGTCGCGCAGCGCGAACGCCTCGTAGATCTTCGAGACGCCGGTGAACTCGAGCACGTTCTCCACGTCGAGTCCCGTCATCTGAATCCTGTTCCCTGGCCTTGCCCCTGATCCCCTATCCGTGATCCCCGATCCCCAGTCGATCACTTAGAACTCGCGCCTCCGATAGATCCAAACGGACAGGCGGTACGAGGCCAGGTTGAGGAACAGCACCGCGACGACCGCCGCCACCGAGAAGGCTGCCGGACCGAGCGCGTCGCGCATCCAGGCGACCGCCTTCACGGCACTCCTGATGGTGGTTCCCAGTCCGCCTAAACCGCCGAACATCGCGGCAACGAGCAACGCCACGATGCCTGCCAACTGCGCTGAGACGAGGAAGACGAGGACGCCCGACATCCCGAATCGGAGCGTGAAGGGCAGAAGCGAGGCGACCACGAGGCCGATCGTGACGACAACCGCGACCGGCAGCCAGAAGGTCGGCGGCGCGAGCTCGGTCATGCCCGCGGCCGACATGATCGCCATTGCGCCAACCGCGATCGCCGCGCCGACGAGCGCGACGAGCCAACCGCCAACGTATCGCGACGATGCGATCGCGTCCCGGGTGACCGGCAGACTGCAGGCGAGCGCCCCGGCCTTGAATTTGTCCTCCCGGGCGATCATCAGGATCGGAAGGAAGGCACAGGGCAGGGCCACCATCACCGCCCACGCGGTGAACGACGCATCACCACCGGGCCGCAGCACCGGGTATCCCAGCCAGAACGCGCTCCACAACGCGTAGGTCAGAGCGAGCACCTTCCCGTTGAGGATCGCGTCCTTCCTAAGCAGCTTGAACATGGTTGCCCTCGCGGCTCATGAACACCATGATTTCATCGAAGCTCGCGCGGTCGATCACCGGCCCCGGGCCGAGCGCTTCCCGCGCAGCGGCCGCGTCGGCGACCAGCGCTTCGACGCCGTACGGCCGCTCGCGCTGTCCCCTGACGATCGCGGCCGGCAGCCGATCCACGGTCGGCCGATCGGCCCTGACGACGCCCCACCGATCGCGCAGATCGTCCTTCGGCAGCGTGAACACGATGGCGCCATCGCGGATGAACGCCACGTAGTCGGCGATGCGTTCGAGATCGGTGGTGATGTGCGTCGAGAACAGAACCGACTTCCGCTCGTCCTGCAGAATGGCGGTGAGGTCGTCGAGCAGTTCGCGGCGGAAGGCCAGGTCGAGGCCGGCGGTCGGCTCGTCCATCAGCAGCAGGTCGGCGTCGTGCGAGAGCGCGACGGCCAGCGCGAACCTCATCTTGGTGCCGTGCGACAGGGTTTTGAACCGCTTGCCGAGCGGGAGATCGAAGCGCGCGGCGAGGTCGCGGAAGCGCCTGTCGCTCCATTGCGGGTAGAACGGCGCGATGGCGCGTGCCGAGTCGCCGAGCGTGACGTCGTGATAGAACGGCGGCTCGTCGTAGATGAACCCGATGCGGGATTTCACCGCCACTTCATCGGCGACGTTGTCGAGACCAAGGACGCGAACGGTGCCGGCGTCGCGCCTCACGAGGTTCATGATGAGTTTGATGAGCGTCGTCTTTCCGGCTCCGTTCGGCCCGATGAGACCGGTGACGTAACCGCGGGGGACGTCGAGGTCGACATCCTTGAGTGCGAACGCGCGGTAACGCTTGCGCAGGCCGCGGGCCTCGATCGCCAGATCCATCATCGCTCCTCCTGGTAGAGCAGGTGCAGCATCTCGGTGAGTTCGGCGAGGCCGACGCCGAGCAGGCGCGCCTCGGCGACGGCTGCAGCCAGTTTCTCCTCGACGAGACGCATGCGTTTCTCGCGCAGGAATGCCGGGTTCTGGGCGGCGACGAACGTGCCCTTCCCGCCCACCGAATCGAGGAACCCCTCGCTCTCGAGCTCGTCGTAGGCCCGCTTGGTCGTGATCACGCTCACCTGCAGGTCGTGCGCGAGCGCCCGGATCGACGGGAGCGCGGACCCTTCCTCCAGCGTGCCGGCGATGATCTCCGCCTTGATTTGGCGGGCGATCTGCTCGTAGATCGGCTCGGGCGAGGAGTTCGAAATGATGATTTGCACCGTTCGGCAGCTCCCGTGAACAGAGCCGGTCAGTCCCGTCGATCGCGCCCCCGCACGATCACCAGCGTGATGTCGTCGTGCTGCACATGCCGGCTGAAGTCCAGCACGGACGCCATGACCCCCTCGACGACCGCGGACGCCGGGACGTGCCGGCACGCCCGCAGCGCAGCCAGCAGGCGCGTCTCGCCGAACTCCTCGCCCTTCGCGTTCGTCGCGTCGGTCACGCCGTCGCTGAAGATCGCGAGCAGGTCGTTCGGCCGCAGCTCCAGCTCGCGGGCTTCACAGGTCGACGCCTCGAACATCCCGAGCGCAGCCGCCGTCACCGCGAGATGCTCCACCTCGCCGGTGGCCCGCAGCAGCAAGGGCGGGCAGTGACCGCAGTTCACGTAGCGCATCCGCCGCGTGCCAGCGTCGTAGTGCCCGGCGAAGAGCGTCGCGAAGTGATTCCCGGCCGTGGAAGCGTAGAACGATCGATTCACGCTCTCGAGCGCGGAGGCGAGGTCGGTGGCGGCGCGGGCGGAGAGGCTCCGGAGGCTCGCCTGCAGGTTCGCCATCAGCAGCGCCGCGTAGAAGCCCTTGCCCGACACGTCGGCGAGCACGAGGCCGAGGTGGCCGGACCCCAGGTCGAGGAAGTCGTAGTAGTCGCCGCCGACGGTCCGGGCCTGGCGGCATCCTCCGGCGTAATCCACGGTCGTCATGGGGACCGCGTTCTGCGGCAGCAGCCGGCGCTGCACCTCGCCCGCGACGGCCACTTCGCGCTTCAGTTCGTGGAGTCTGCGCCGGGCGCTTCGGCGGTGGGAAGATGTGCCCTCCGACTGTCCCGCCTCATGACGTGGACGTTCGCGCGCGTGGTCCATGTGACCCATCGGGGAGACCACGGGCCCGGATCCCGCCGACTCGTGGAGGAAGCCTTCGCGTTCGAGCGCCTCGTAGGCTCGCTTCGCGGTCGTCACGCTCACTTGCAGGTCGTGCGCGAGCGCCCGGGCCGGGGGCAGGGGAGCGCAGTCCTCGAGTCTTCCGGCAACGATCTCGGCCTTGATCTGACGGGCTATCTGCCCGTAGATGGGCTCGAGCGACGAGTTCGAAATGACGATTCGCACGTCCCGGCTCCGGCAGAAGTGGTCATTCCGTCCTGTTTGTCATTACTGTATATCTGATACATGTACAGCTGTCAAGGCCCCTGGGCCTCAGGCCAACCCGAGCCACCTCTGTTAACAATCAGAAAACACGGATAACGGTATGAAACCGGAGCAGCGCGAGCGGTCGGGCAAGGGTGTCAGTGCCCGCGCGCGATGACGAGCGTGATGTCGTCGTGCTGCTCCCGCGTGCTGAAGTCCAGCACCGCGGCCAGCGTGCCGTCGAGGACCCCGGACGCGGCCTCGTCGCGGTGCGCGCGCAGCGCCGCCAGCAGGCGCGTCTCGCCGAATTCCTCGCCGCCGGCGTCCATTGCGTCGGTCACGCCGTCGCTGAAGATGGCGAGCAGGTCGTCCGGCTGCAGTTCCAGATCGCGCGTCTCGCAGGTCCAAGGCTCGAACATCCCGACCGCGCTCGCGGTCACCGCCAGGCGTTCGACTTCGCCGCTGGTACGCAGGAGGAAGGGTGGGCAGTGGCCGCAGTTCGCGTAGCGGAACCGCCGCGTGCCATCGTCGTAGTGCCCGACGAACAGCGTGGCGAAGTGGTTTCCGGCCGTCGACTCGCAAAACGATCGGTTGACGCTCTCGAGGGTCGAGGCCAGGTCGCCCGCGGCGCGGGCGGAGAGGCTGCGCAGGCAGGCCTGCAGGTTGGCCATGAGGAGCGCCGCGTAGAGGCCCTTGCCCGACACGTCGGCGAGCACGAGACCCAGGTGCCCTGGACCCAGGTCGAGGAAGTCGTAGTAGTCGCCGCCGACGGTGCGCGCCTGCCGGCATCGGCCGGAGTAGTCGATGGTTGCCATGCGCGCCGCTTTCTGCGGCAGCAGCCGGCGCTGCACCTCGCCGGCGATCGCCACTTCCTGCGCCGCCCGTCGTTCGGCATCGATCCGCCCGACCATCTCCTCGGCGAGCGTGAGGCTCTCGAGGGCGAGACCCGCCTGATCGGCGACCGACGCGAGAAGCCGCTTATCGTTCCGCGAATACGGCTCCTCGGACAGCCGGGGCCCGAGGACGACCAGCCCGGTCATCGCGCCCTCGCGATCCACCAACGGCACGAGACAGTCCGGCTCGACTGCCGCCAGTGGCTGCACGAGATCCGTCCCGGCGCCGGCGGTGTCGGGAACGCTCCACGGCCGGCCGTTGCGCGCGATAGCTTCGAGCATCGGCGCACCGGGCGCAAGCGTCCGGGGCGCGCTCTCGGGTCCGCAGGCAAGCTCCAGCATTCCGGCCGACCCCTTCAGGTATACGGCCGTGCGCTGCGGATGAAGGGCGTCTTTGATCTCGGCGTCGAGCAGCGAGGCGAGCCCCTCCCGGCTGGTCACGCACCGGGTCTTCTGGGTCAGCTCTTCGAGGATCTGGCGCGCGTCGTACGCCTCGCGGAAAAAGGCGCGGTCGATCCGCCTCTCCACGCGCCTGGCGACCGCCCCGCCGGTTCGCACCACGAGCAGCCCGAACAATGCACCGACGCCAATGCCGGCCGGCACCGCGGCCTCGTTGGTGAGCCGCGGCAGCAGCGCGGCGCCGTACACCGCAAACAGTGCCGTGACGCCGATGCTGAGCGCGGCGGTGAGCAGAACGAAGCCGCGCTGCACAAGCACGTAGCGGGCGCTGCGCCTGACGAGCACCGAGAACTCCATGACGCGGTGCCTGAGCACGGTGTAGCCGAACATCACCGGCAGCAGCATCAGCAGCAACACGCAGGGTGCCCACAGCGAGAACGAGAGCGAGAACACGTCCTGCCCGGTGGCGAACGCTGTGGTGACGAGGGCGAGCCAGGGCAGCGAGCCCACCGCGAACGTCCAGGCGAGGAGTCGCGCCTTTCGGCGGACTTCCGTGCTCACGGCGCGGCCACAGTTCAAAGCCAGGGAGACGAAGGCGAGCGCGGCAGCGCCGAGGGAAACCAGCACGAGGACCGTATCGACCGTCTGACCGCCAACACGGTTGATGAACCGTGACGCCGGCGTCGTGCTGCCGGCGACGAAGCACCACGCAGCGAGCGGGGCGTAAACGAGGGTTGTGCCGGCAAGCAGCGCCGTCTTCAACCAGGGGAACCGGCGGTCGAGCCGCGAGGGTGCCGGGAAGATGGCCAGCAAGACGTAGAACACCGCCGGCCAGACGCCGCCGAAGAGGATTGCGTACCCGAGCGTGAACGCTCGCAGCGACGGGTGGATCAGGGGCTCGAGCTCGGGCAGGGCGCCGGTCACCAGGCCACTGAACAGCAAAGCCAGCAGCCAGGCGTGGCGATCTCTCAGCCGCAACAGCAACACCGCGAAACCGACCAGGGTCGCGGGAACGGGATAGAAACGCATGACCGCTTGGGCCATCCGTGCCGCCAGGCCGTGCTCAGGCGGGCGCTCACGAGCCTCCAGCCTGGCACTGAGATCCAGCGACGGTCCTCCGGTCGGGCGCCTGACAGTAAGCCGTACGAGATCGCCGGGCGAGCCGCGATAGACGGCATCGAAAAATGGGCCGAGCGTGTCGAGCCGGTGCCCGTTGATCGCCAACACGACGTCCTTGACGCGCAGGCCCGCCTCCTCGCCAGCGCTCCCGGCCGCGACCCGAGTGACGACGATCGCGCGGAAGTCATCGTCGGGAGCCCAGTCGATGCCGAGGTGGGCCACCGACTGCATGGGAAACGAGTAGTAGTAGATCGAGATGCCCGTGTAGAAGACCGTCACGGCCAGGAACAGGGCGGCCAGCGGAGCGAGCAGCAACGGTCGTCGCGAGGGAGGCATGGGGGCCTCCGGGTTTCGAGGAGTTACGCTTGTCGCACAAAAGCCGACGCGGCGCAAGGGCGAGCGCTGAGACGGACGGTTCCCTGTACCACGAAACGTAACCCGGGGACCCGAAGTTCCCGGGCGTGTAGGAGTCAGGTATGCTTGGTGCCTGTCGCGGCGGACCTCAATGGCGCCATTGTGTCTGGGACGGGCCGCAAGGCCTGATGCCCGGTGCCCCGATTGTCGGACCGGAGAGCGTTTCGTGCTAAGACGGCTTGGCCTCGCCTTCGCGCTGCTGGCGGTTGCCGCCTCGCTGGCCGGCTGCTCGACGGCGGCCGCCCAGTGGTCGCTCGACGTCGAGAAGGCGATGGACGCCATCGGCGTCGCGCCGGGCATGATCGTGGGTGAAGCGGGCGCGGGCGACGGCTACTTCACGTTTCCCCTGCTCCACCGTCTCGGCGTCAAGGGCGCGGTCTACGCGAACGACATCGACGGCCGCGCGCTGGCGCGGCTGCGCTCGCGCGCAGCCCGCGAAGGGGACACGAACGTGTTCACGGTGGTCGGCGAGGTGGACGACCCGCTCTTCCCGAGGACGGATCTCCACATGGTGGTCGTCGTGCACGCGTTTCACGAGTTCACGCGGCCGGTCGAGTGGATGGTGAACACCAGGAAGTACCTGCGGCCCGGAGGGACGCTCGCCATCGTCGACATCGATCCCGAGCGCGGGCGCGACCGCAACCATTTCTGGCCCCGCGACCGAATCCTCGGCTACGCAAAGCAGGCCGGCTACGACCTCGTGAAGATCGCGGACGATGGCGGCGAGCACATGTTCATCGTGCTGCGGCCACAGGTGGTCATCGGCGCCCATGCGAGCTCGCGGCCGGTCGCGGACGCACGTATCGTGTCAGGCAGACTTGCGCCAGGAGCGAAGCAATGATCAGGCTGCCCATTTCCCGGTTCGCGTTCATGGCTGCAACGGTCGTCGTACTGGCTGCCATCCCTCTCGTGTGGAGCGTCTCGGTACGTCAATCCGGAAACCGGCCCACGATCTCGCCGGCGCAGGCGGCCACGCAGCCGTCTGCTGCCCGGGCTGACCTGGCGATGGGGACACACGGCATGGTCGTGAGCGCGCATCCGCTCGCCTCGGAAGCAGGTATCGAGATCCTGCGAGCGGGCGGCAACGCCTTCGATGCGGCCGTGGCGGTTGCCGCGGCGCTGAACGTGGTGGAACCGGAGAATTCCGGCGTCGGCGGCTACGGCACGATCGTCATCTACGATGCCCGGAAACGCGAGGCGCGGTTCCTGAACCCCAGCGGGCGCATCCCGTTCGCGGTCGACTCCGACGCCTTCCGCGCGCCGACGCCCGACTATCTCGAGAACCGGCGCGGCGCGAAGGCCGTGTCCACGCCGGGCAACCTGCACGCGTGGGAAGCGATGTCGAAGACCTACGGCACGCTGGCGTGGCAGCGCGTGCTCCAGCCAGCCGTCCGGCTCGCGGAAGACGGCTTCGCAGTGAGCGAGGTCGGGGCGCGCACGATTGGGGCAGCGTTCAAGTCGTTTCCGCCGCACGCGCAGGCGGTCTACGGCGTTGACGGCCGCCCGCTGCGCGCCGGTGAGCGGCTCGTTCAGAAGGATCTCGCGCGGTCCCTGCGCCTCATCCAGGCGGAAGGCGCCGCGGCGCTGTACGGGGGGACACTGGGGAAGGCTGTCGACACGGCGATGCGGCAGGCGGGCGGATTCCTTGCGATGAAGGACCTCGAAGCGGATCGCGCCGAGTGGTGGAAGCCGATCAGCATCACCTACCGCGGCCTCGAGATCGTCAGCGCCTCGCCGCCCGCGAACACGTTCGATTTCCTCGTGCGTCTCGGCATGATGAGCCGCTTCGACGTCGCGGCCCTCGGTCACAATACGACGCCGTTCCTGCACCGCTTCGCCGAGGCCACCAAGCACGGATTCTGGGTCCGCCTGCGGTACGCCGGTGATCCCGACGTGAATCCGCCGCCGCTCGATCGCCTGCTGTCCGAGCAGTATTGGGCCGAGCAGGTGAAACTGATCGACCCGGCGCACGCCAGCCGCTTCACCTATCCCGGCGCTTCGTCGGACCAGCACACGACGCATTTCGTCGTCGCCGATCAATCGGGCAACGTCGTTTCGGCCACCCAGACGCTTGGGAATTCGTTCGGCAGTCGCATCATGCCGCAAGGGACCGGCATCTGGCTGAACAACTCGTTGGCATACTGCACGTTCGAGCCCAAGGGAAACCCGATGGATGCGCACCCCGGGCGCCGCAAGCTGTCGGGTGACTGCCCGACGATCGTCATGCGCGCCGGTCGCCCCTGGGTGGCCATCGGGACGCCGGGCGGCCACACGATCGGCCAGACAGTGCCGCAGATGCTGATGAACCTGATCGACTTCAAGATGGACATCGCGCACGCGATTGCGGCGCCAAGGGTCAGCTTCGTTGAACCGGACCTGCTCGCGGTGGAAAGCGGCGTCCCGGAACAGGTCCGGAAGGAACTCGAGGCGATGGGCCACAAGATCCAGGTGACGCGCGGCCTGGGCAACGCGACCGGGCTGACGATCGAGTACGATCAATCCGGGCGCGCCGTGCGATTCACAGGCGCCGCTGATCCGCGAGGGCAGGGGAGGGCTCTCGGGTACTGAGGCTCAACCGTCCGAAGCGTCCCGCCTTCGCTGGCCGGTGCGAATGATCACGCTGCTCGGCGAGCGCGCTGCTGGCCGCTGTGACGGCGCTCTCGTGGGACCTGTGCGCGCCGCGCGCTGCGCGTCGATCCCGTGGTCGCGCTACGCACCGAGTGGCGCGAGAAATCAAACCGTCTGACAGAATCGTGGCCCGGTCGCAGCCGGGCGCGTATAGTACTCACCGGTACGGGGCCATGGCATCCGACCAGTCCCTCAACGTTCCCCACCTGCACCCCTTCACGGTCGGCGACTGGCTCGTCGAGCCTAAAGCCTGCCAGATGTCGCGCGGCGGCACGTCCGTCAAACTGCGGGCGCAGCTCATCGACGTCCTCGTCTGCCTTGCTCGACGCGCCGGCGAGATCGTGCTGAAGGACGAGATGCTCGCGGAGGTGTGGCCGGGGCAGTTCGTCGCCGAGTCGGGCCTGTCCCGGTGCATCGCGGAGCTGCGCCAGACCCTGCAGGACGACGCGCAGCAGCCCCGCTACATCGAAACCGTCACGAAGCGCGGCTACCGGCTGGTGGCGCCCGTCGTCTGGGTGGCAACGCAAGACAGCGGAAGACAGGAGCCGGCTACGTCGAACGCCGAAACCGCCGCGCCCGCGGACGCGGCGACATCAGTTGACGACGCGACGAGTGCGGTGACCGCCGGGACCCGGCGCGGACACATGTTGGCGTCGGCCCGTCGCCTTGCGTGGGCCGCGACCGGCGTGCTGGCGCTGGCTGCGGGCATTGTCGCCACCGTCATGCTGACGCGCACGCCTGCCAAGGTCCTGACGGAGCGCGATACGGTGCTGCTGGCCGACCTGAAGAACACGACGGCGGACCCGATGTTCGACGACACCTTGCGGCTGGCACTTGCCGTCAACTTGGAGCAGGCACCGTTCCTGCACATCCTGCCGCAGGACGCGGTCCGTGCCGCGGTGGCGTTGACGGGCCGCGCGCCGGACCAGCGCGTCGTCGGGTCATTGGCTCTCGAAGTGTGCCGGCGGGAAGGGGCGGCTGTCCTGCTGGCAGGTTCGATCGGGATGCTCGGATCCCGCTACGTGATCGGCATCGAAACGATCGCGTGCGGATCTGGCGAGACGATCGCTCGCACGCTGGTCGAAGCAGATCGCAAGGAGCGTGTGCTCGGGGCACTCGAGCAGGCGGCGACGCACATCCGGCAGCGGCTGGGCGAGTCGCGGGAGTCTCTGCAGCAGCACGACGTGCCACTCGAGCGCGCGACGACGCCGTCACTGGAAGCCCTCAAGGCGCTGACGTTGGGCGACAGGAACCGGGATCAGGCGCACCTGGCGGAGGCGATGACGCTCTATCGGCAGGCCATCGATCTCGACCCCGATTTCGCGCTCGCGTGGGCGCGGCTCGGCGCGGTGGCACGGAACCTGGGACTCCGCGAGGAGATGATGCCGGCCTTCCGTCGCGCCTACGAGCTGCGCGACCGCGTCAGCCAGCCGGAGCGGTTCTACATCGAAGCGCACTACGTGTTCGAAACGAACCCCGAGAGAGCGATCGAGATCTACCAGGCGTGGAAGCGGATGTACCCCGGTTCCGTCATTCCGCCGAACAACCTCGCCGGCGTCCTGTCGGGCACGATAGGACGCTACGACGCGGCGCTGCCGGAAGCGAAGGAGGCGGTCCGCCTCGCGCCGCGCAGTTCGATCGCCCGCCGCAACCTGGTGACGGCCTATCTCGGAACGGGCCGCATCGCCGAAGCGCGCCAGGCGCTTGCCGACGCAACAACGCGGGGCATCGACGACACACTCATGCGGCGCCTGAGACTGAAAATGGCGTTTCTCGACAGCGACCCCGCCGCAATCGAACGGGAGACACGCCGGGCCGCCGCCGATCCGATGACCGAGATGTACGCGTTGCGTCTGGGCGCCTCAGCAGCAATGTCGAGCGGGCGCCTTCGCGAGGCGCGGCGCCTGTGGTCGGCGGCGATCACGAGGGCAACGGATGTCGGGTCCGCCGGCCTTGCCGCCGGCATGCGTCTCTACCAGGCGGAAGCCGAGGCGCTGCTCGGTGACCCGCGCGTCGCGCGCGAGCTGGTCGTAGCGGCCCTCGGCGCGGCGCCGAACCCGGTGACGCGGGTGGCAT
>Ga0316628_100001565_pt1 | contig 16287 bp, 15 predicted proteins | sample OWC_Aug_M2_C1_D5_FD_207648 | JGI IMG/M metagenome (GOLD analysis project Ga0316628, IMG submission 207648) | Wetland soil microbial communities from Old Woman Creek delta, Ohio, United States - OWC_Aug_M2_C1_D5_C | ecosystem: Environmental > Terrestrial > Soil > Wetlands | place: USA: Ohio... | reverse complement strand
CAGCCGGATGGAACCCTGCTGCTGGCCGACATCGAAGGCGCTATCCGAGCCGAAAACGTTCACTATCCACGCACGCGGCTCTTCTGCCTGGAGAACACTCACAATTCTTGCAATGGCGTGCCGCTCCGGGCCGAGTACATGCGGGCGGTGGGCGATCTGGCCCATTCGCACGGACTCAAATTGCACGTGGACGGGGCGCGCATCTTTAACGCGGCGATTGCGTTGTGTGTGGATGTGAAAGAATTGGCTGCGCCTGCCGACTCGATCCAGTTTTGTTTGTCAAAGGGACTGGGCGCGCCAGTCGGGTCACTGCTGTGCGGCAGTCGCGAGTTTATCTACGAGGCGCGGCGGAATCGCAAGATCGTGGGCGGCGGGATGCGCCAGGCAGGCGTGCTGGCGGCAGCCGGCATCATTTCGCTCACCAAGATGATACATCGCCTGGCGGAAGACCACGCCAACGCGCGCCAGTTGATGCAGGGCCTTAGCGAAATCCCTGGCCTTGCCGCCGAGCCGGTGCATACGAATATTGTCTATTTCGGATTCGCGCCCGGGACCAAGATGAGCGAGGCCGACTTCGTCGGGCAATTGGAACAACGCAACGTTCGATTGCTGTCACTCGGCCCGCGCCACTTCCGCGCGGTGACGCATTGCTGGATTGACGCCGACGACATCGAAGTGGCGCTGAACGCGATGCGCGAGGTGATGCGCGGCGCGTAGGTCGGACGATGAGTGATGATTCTGATTGAACAGCGAAGCCATTCTGCCGGCGCGGAATGGCTTTTGTGTCAAAACCAAACTTTTGAGGCTTACCTCACGTATTAAGGGTGTGCACGATCAACATTCTTGCCCCTGGGAGACGTGCTTTTGGATCTGATCCAACGCTGCGCAACCGGCGACCAGGCCGCGGCCCATCATCTGCACGACGAGTATAGCCCCCCGCTTTTCCGGTTGGCCTACTTGTTGCTTCAAAACGTTCAGGACGCCGAAGAAGCGACCCAAGATGCGTTCGTGTATGCCTTCAACCATCTGGGGCAATTCGATCCGGCGCGCGGGTCGCTGGGCGGCTGGCTCAAGGTCATCCTCGTCAGCCGTTGCCGCGACTTGCAACGGCGGCGGCGGTGGCGCTGGCTTTCGCTTCAGGCATTGTTGGAAGGCGGCCAGGATGTACCGGACGAGCAAGCGGCGCATCAGCCTGAACAATGGTTGGATCAGTCGGCGGCGCAGCGAGCCGTGTGGGAGGCGCTACAACGCCTGCCGGGCAAGTCGCGCGAGGCGCTGATCCTGCGTTACTATGGCGAGCTGCCGTTCAACCAGGTGGCACAGGCGCTTGACTGTTCGGTCAACACGGCCAAATCGCGCGTGGTGTATGGGCTGGCGCGCCTGGCCGAATTGTTGGATGCCGAAACTGTCATGGCGCTGGGATACGAGGTGAGCCAATGAGTGCACATCCCACCGATTTGGAATTGTTCAACCTGGCCGAGGGCAATCTCGCTGCGGCCCGCGTGCCGGAAGTTCAAGAACACTTGCGGGTGTGTACTGCCTGCCAGTCGCGCCGGTCGCGGCATTTGCAGGTGAGCTACCAATTGAGTGATACGCTGATGCACATCGCGAACGCTGCGCCGTTTTCGCCCGCCAAGTCGTGGGCGCAGTTGGCCCCTCGTCTTCAAAACGCGCGGCGGACTGAGCGCGCCGCCAGCCTGTTGCGCTTGGCGGCGACGGCGCTGGTCGTGGTGTTAGTCGTTGCCGGTCTGCTAAAGTTGACGGTCTTGCGCGAGCAACCGGCGACGGTGCCCGATGCCACTCCTGTGCCCGTCATCGTGCCGACGGCCATCCCGACGGCAGTTGTTGCGCCTGTCGCGCCCACCCCCACCCAAGCGCCAGTTGGACGCATCACCGTGCTCATCGCCGGAATGGATCGCCGTCCCAGTGAGACTGGTCCCGGCCTCACCGACTCGCTTTTGCTGCTCAGCCTGGATCGGGCGCGGCACACCGGTGTAATGTTGTCTATCCCACGCGATTTGTGGATCGAGATTCCGGGACATGGGGTGGGACGCATCAACTCTGTTTACGCGCTGGGCGAACAGAACGGGCAGGCCGGCGCGGCTTTGCTCAAGCAGACCGTAGGCGCGGCCTTGGGTGTTCGTGTGGATCACGTCGTGCGCCTTGAGTTCAATGCAGTCGTCACATTGATTGACGCCATCGGCGGCGTGGACATTGACGTGCCGTCCGAGATCAACGACCCGCTGTATCCCGATTCGGCTTATGGCTACGCGCCGCTCTATATTCCGGCGGGCCGGTTGCACATGGATGGAACGTTAGCGCTCAAGTACATGCGCACGCGTCACAGCGGCAATGACTTTGCTCGCGCCGCGCGCCAGCAACAGGTGTTGACTGCTGCGCGGTACAAGATCACTCAACCCAACATCTGGCCCGGTTTCATCAAGAGCGTGCCAAACCTCATCGCGCAATTGCAGACAGCTATCGTGACCGACTTTAGCCTGAGCGATCTGCTCGATCTGGCCCAGCAAGCGCGCGATGTGCCTGACGGCGGGCTGCGCACCGCCGTGCTGGACGGACGGTATGTGGTGGATTACGTGACGCCGGAAGGAGCGCAAGTGCTTTTGCCGCTCAAGGATCGGGTGAGCACAATTGTCAACGATGTGTTCGAGACCGGACAAGCTCCCGCCACGCCGGAAGCGGAGATGGCGCGCGTGCGAGTGCTGAACGGCACGGCTCAGACCGGCCTGGCCGCGCGCACGACAGATGTGTTATCCAAGCGGGGATTTAGCATGGTGGGTGCGGGGAACGCGGACCGTTTCAATTACGCGCAGACGCAACTGGTTGACCACGCCGGGCGACCGGCCACCGTCAAGGCGCTGGCCGATTTGCTCAAGGTTGGGCCCGGCAATGTGGTCTACCGGCCCGATCCAGCGGCGCCCGCCGAAGTCGAGATCATCCTCGGCGCGGATTTCACGGCGCCTGCGCCGTGAACGTGGCTTGTTCTCCTAGGGGTTCAGGCAAACCGGGAGTTAGGCCGCCAAACCCGAAGAGGGACCATGAGCCAGCACTCATGTGGAGAGAAATAACATGAGCAGTGTAACACGTCTACTTCCCCGCACAGCAAGGCCGGTGTTGCCCATCCTTTTTGTGCTCGGTGTCATCATATTGATTGGCACTTGGATCATCTTGTATTGGGCGGAGTCACTCTTCACCGAGTCGCACTTGGTGGGATACTACTGCTGCGTCACGGAGCAAGACCTTCCAGCTCGCGGTACACTGGAAAGAACGCTAAGCGATTTCTTCCGGACTTCGCCCGGCATGCACCTCCCCTCGCTAGTTTTTGTAGCCCTGAATGCGGGTTTCTTCATCGTCAGCATCCGACACGCACACAAAAACTACTGGTGGTTGCCTTACGTGTTCATCGCCTTCAACATTCTGTACTTGATGGCGGATTTCTTGTTTTTTGGTGTTTCTTGGTCAATAAGCGACCGAATGGTTGGCCGCCAGACGAGTGCTTACAAAGGATACTACCGCACGTGGTATGGCATTGCTTTGCATCTGATGTTATGGAGTGGCTTCTTTATTACGCTATCCAAAGTGCAAATGAAGCTGCTGTCCAAGTTTCAGGCAGTCAAATTTTAGAGTTCAACCATTCCCTGCAAAAGGTATTTTTCTTCATGCCCGCGTCAGTTTTTTATACTTGATGCGATGTGGCGTATCGGCGGCGATGCCCAGCCGGCGATGGCGGTCGGCCTCGTAATCGGAAAAGTTGCCGTCGAACCATGTCACTTGACTCTCGCCCTCAAACGCCAGCACATGAGTCGCCACGCGGTCGAGGAACCACCGGTCGTGGCTCACGATGACGGCGCACCCGGCGAACGCTTGCAGCGCCTCTTCCAATGCCCGCAGCGTGTTCACGTCCAGGTCATTCGTCGGCTCGTCGAGCAGGAGCACATTCGCGCCGCCCTTGAGCATCTTAGCCAGGTGGACGCGGTTGCGCTCGCCGCCGGAAAGTGCTCCGACTTTTTTCTGCTGGTCCGAGCCCAGAAAGTTGAAACTGGCGACGTATGCTCGTGAGTTGACCCGGCGCGCGCCGAGCGTCAGCGTCTCTTCGCCGCCGCTGATCTCTTCCCACACCGTGTTGTCGTTGTTGAGCGTGTCGCGGCTCTGGTCCACGTAACCCAGCTTAACCGTCTCGCCGATCTTGATCGTTCCGGCGTCGGGTTGTTCTGCACTGATGATCATCTTGAGCAGCGTCGTCTTGCCCGCGCCGTTCGGCCCGATGACGCCCACGATGCCGCCCGGCGGCAGATCGAAAGCGAGGTTTTCGACCAGCACGTGGTCGCTGTAAGCTTTGGCCACACCTTTGAACTCGGCGACCACGTCGCCCAGGCGCGGGCCGGGCGGAATATAGATTTCCAATTCTTCGCGGCGCTTTTCGAATTCCTGGCTGAGCAGATTGCCGTAGGCGGTGACGCGCGCTTTGCCTTTGGCTTGCCGCGCTTTTTGTGACATGTGAATCCATTCCAGCTCGCGGGCGAGCGTCTGCTGGCGTTTGCGCTCGCCGCTTTCTTCGAGCGCCAGGCGGGCCTGCTTTTGTTCCAGCCACGACGAATAGTTGCCCTTCCACGGGATGCCAAAACCCCGATCGAGTTCCAGAATCCAGCCGGCGACGTTATCCAAAAAGTACCGGTCGTGCGTCACGGCGATCACGGTGCCTTTGTATTCCTGCAAGTGCTTTTCCAGCCACGCCACGGATTCGGCATCGAGGTGGTTGGTCGGCTCGTCGAGCAGCAGGATGTCGGGTTCGGTGAGCAGCAGCCGGCACAACGCCACGCGCCTCCGCTCGCCGCCTGAAAGAATTGAGATCGGTGTGTCGCCCGGCGGGCAGCGCAACGCGTCCATCGCCAGCTCCAATCGGCTGTCCAGGTTCCAGGCGTCGCGCAGGTCAATCTCTTCTTGCACGCGGCCTTGTTCCTCAAGAAGCTTGTCCATCTCCTCTGGTGTCAGCGGATCGCCAAAGCGGTTGGTGATCTCGTCATATTTGACGAGCAGGTCGGTGATCGGCTTGACGGCTTCTTCGACCACTTGCTTGACGGTCTTGGTTGCATCGAGTTGCGGTTCTTGTTCGAGCAGGCCCACGCTGTAGCCTTTGGTCAGCATCGTCTCGCCGAGGTAGTCCTTGTCCACGCCGGCCATGATGCGCAGGAGCGTGCTCTTGCCCGCGCCGTTGAGGCCCAGCACGCCGATCTTGGCGCCGTAAAAGAACCCCAGCGAAATGTCGCGGAGCACCATTTTGTTGGGGGGATACATCCGCCCCACGCGAACCATCGAGTAGATGACTTGGTCGGTCATATCGGGAGACTCCTTTTATCCGGCCCAGCGCGAACAGTTCACGTGGCCGTTGACCGATGGCCCTTCATCCGTCCCTTGCAGCACCATGCGCACCAATGCTCGCTTGATCCGATAGTCCCAGCGCAGCAGTTGATCCAGCGCCCACGTGTGACTGGCATTCACCGGCACGGCGAGCTTCTGTTTGCCCCGGCCACGCACCAGGGCTTCGCTCGCCCCCAGGAGTGCATGAAAGGTCTCTGAATTCGTGTGAGCCGGGTGCAATGTCAGAACCTGGACGGTGGCCGATTCGTCGTCCGCGCCTTCCCGCACACTTTCCAGCCAGACGGTGCTCGATCCGAGGACTGTTGCGCCATCGGCCAGTACCAACGTCTCACCCAAGTTGTGCCGCGCGGTCGAGATGATTTCTTTTGAGTAATCCAGGCCGGGCTGGATTTGCCCGGCGGCTCTTCGCAGGTCGGCCAGCCAGCACTTTTGCGTTTCGTCATCCGCTGCCGACCAGTGGGGCAGGTCTACGTTGCCCGCAACAGATCGCTCCAGCGTCTTGCCCAACAGAAAGGTCAGGAAACGCGCCTGGAATCCCGACCGCAGGTAGAGGCCCAAGTTGTAGGGACTATCGGGCATCGTCTCCAGCCCGATCACGCGACCAGGCTGCGAAGCGCGCCGCATATAGTCCACGCTGGCGGCGATCAACTGCTTGCCGATCCCGCGTCCCTGGTATTCCGGCAACACGGAGAAGGTGCCGAACCAGCCCACGCTGCCCCAGGTGCGGGAAAAGATGAATCCCACCATGCGCCTATCTTCCTCGGCGACAAAGCAGCCTCCGGGGTCTTTTTCCCGATTGGCCTGCACAATCGTCCGGGTGCGTTGGGGCAATTCAGCCGATTCGCCTTTCGATTGCTTCCACCACGCGCCGAAAGCGATGGCTTCTACCGCGCGGACCGCGTCTGTGTCTTCTTCGCGCATTTCTCGAACGATGGTCATTGTGTCCTCTGGCTCATTGTATTCTGCGACAGTTCAAAGTGCAGCGCACCTTTATCCACCTCGGCGCCCTGTTCCTCTGCCAGGCGTAGTGACACCTCGTAAATCCACAGGGAATGTGCCAGACCCCACGCCGGATGTTTGAACTCGTCTATCAACTCTCGTAGGTATTGCTTCCACATCGTGCGTTGTCCCTCACTGTGACCATTCCGTTGGTTGCCGATCCCAGCGCTGCAGACGTAGCTGTGCATGCAGCTCGGGCGGCAGCGGGCCGGCGTTTTCGGCGGCAATGTTAGTCTCTACATGGCGTATCTTGCGCATGCCGGGAATGATGGTGCTCACCGTGGGGTTGTCGAGAATAAAGCGCAGCGCCATGTCTGCCATCGTCATGCCGGCCGGCACGAGCGGCTTGAGCGCGTCCGCATGTTCGACGCTGGGGACGAGGTTCTCTGGAACGAAATACGTGTTGCGCCAATCGCCTTTGGGCCACTGGCTGTCTTTGGTCAGCGCGCCGGTGAGCGTGCCTTCGTCAAAAGGCACGCGCGCGATCACGGCCACATCCATTTCTGCGCAAGCAGGGAATAGTTCGTCTTCGGGGTTCTGATCAAAGATGTTGTAGATGACTTGCACCGCATCAATCAAGCCGCTCCGCACAGCCTTGACGCCGTTCCACGGTTCCCAGCGGTTGATGCTGATGCCGACGGCGTGAATGAGGCTCTGCCGGCGCAAGTCATCCATCTTTTGGGCCCAACGGTCATCCGCCACCCAACTATCTTCCCAGGTGTGGAACTGAATCAAATCAAAGCTGGGCAGATTGGCATTCGTCAGGCTCTTGTGGACGTATTCTTCGATGTGCTCCGGCGGGAAGCAATCGTCGAGTGTGTATTCTCGACGGCTGGGCCATTTGAAATTCTTGGGTGGAATCTTGGTGGCCGTGTAGAGCTTTTTGTTGGGGTTAGCCCGTACCAGTTGCCCCAACAGTCCTTCACTGTGGCCTGCGCCATAGCCCCAGGCCGTATCGAAAAAGTTGCAGCCCAAATCCATGGCGCGCTGCAAAGACGCCAGCGACTCGGCATCGTCGGAGCCGGTCCACCCACCCATGCCCCACATGCCATATCCGATTTCGCTGACCTGCCAACCTGTGCGCCCAAAACGACGATAGTTCATTTTGCACCCCCTGGAAATTCACAAGCCGTAGCATCGGTTCCGCTGATGTTGACAATGGTCTTGACCCGCCCGACCTTTCCATTTTCCAGCATGACCTTGATGCCGTGTGGATGGGACGAGCTTGAGGTCAGGATGCGTGCCACGGTGCCTTCCGTCAACGCACCCGTGCGCTGGTTTTGCTTCTCGACGATTTGAACGCGCAGGCCGGGGCGGATTTCGTTTCGCTGGGGTAGGCTCATGTTATTCCCTCGTGGCCCATCGCTTTCCCAGCGATCCAGCCAGTGGTCCAGGCGCTCTGAAAGTTGAACCCGCCTGTGAGACCGTCAATATCCAGAATCTCGCCGGCAAAATACAGCCCAGCGCAGCGACGGCTTTCCATGGTGGCAAAGTTGACTTGGTCCAGGTTGATCCCGCCGCAGGTGACAAACTCTTCTTTGAAAATGCCTCTGCCTTGAACGAAATACTTGCCCCTGACAAGTTCTTGGGTGAGGCACTTGAGTTGTGGTTTGGACAGATCGGCCCAACGCTGTTCTTCCGCAATTTCTGCGGTGGCGACGAGCCGCTGCCACAATCGCTGCGGCAGGTGGAAAGGAGAATGGGAGCTAATCAACTGGCGTGGGTGCTCGGACTTTGCCTCCAGCAGGTGCTGACTGAGTTCGTGCGGTTTCAAGTGTGGCAGCCAGTTGATGAGCAAGTCGGCCTGATAGTTGCGGTCGTGCAGGATTCGCGCTCCCCAGGCAGATAGCTTGAGCACAACCGGCCCACTTAGGCCCCAGTGCGTGATCAAGATCGGCCCCGTTTGCTCCAGGCGCGTTCCGGCCAGTCGGAGCTGGACATTGTCTACGGAAATCCCGGCGAGGTCGGCCAGGCGCGGATCTGGAACGGTGAAGGTGAACAGAGACGGCACGGGCGGCTCGATCGTGTGGCCGCATGACTCCGCCCAGGTATACGCGCGACGGTCGCCGCCAGTCGTCAAGAGAACGCGGTCGCAGTCCAACTGCTCGCCCGATTTGAGGCGGAGCGTGAACCCGGTCGTGGAATCGCCAACATCGCTTCGCCGTGTCACAGATGTCACACCGGCTTCAGTGCGCATGTCCACGCCGCAAGTCTTCGCCGCGCCGATCAAGCAGTTGACAATGGTCTCGGACGAATCGCTCACCGGAAACATGTGGCCATCCGGCTCGGTCTTGAGCCGGACGCCGCGGGCGGCAAACCAGTCAATCGTGTCGCGCGGCTGGAATCGGTTGAACGCGCTGCGCAAAGCCTGGCCGCCCCTCGGGTAATTTTGTGCCAGGAGCGCCGCGTCGAAACAAGCGTGTGTGACGTTGCAGCGTCCTCCGCCCGAGATGCGCACCTTGGATAGGAACTGCCGATCTCGTTCCAGCAGCATGATGCGGCTGTGCGGATACGTTTCCGCGCACGTAATCGCCCCAAAGAAACCGGCGGCTCCGCCCCCGACCACAATCACGCGAACGTTCATCATCTTTATGGCTCAACTCAGACGGGCATTGTGCCGAACACTATGTCCCACAGCGGCGAACTGACCCCGAACCGTTGATCCGGCGTCTTGAAGTGGTGCAGCATGTGATATTTGCGGAGGAATTTGCCGTAACGCCAGTGCATGGGGATGTGATGCGTGGCATAGTGCAGCATGTCGTAGGTCAGGTATCCGGCGATGAGGCCGGAGAATACGGGTGCGACCCAATGGGGCGCTCCCAACACCACGCTCAAGATCAGGTAGCACGCTCCGTAGAACAGTACCGCCATCGGGATGCTGACTACAGGCGGCATCACCAGCCGCGTCTTGCATTGGGGTTGAGCGTGGTGAACGCCATGGAATAGGAACGACACTCGCTCCTGCCAGGGCGTGCGCGGGGGAAAGTGGAACACAAACCGATGTACCACGTACTCGGCCAAGGTCCATGCGAACAAGCCCACCAGGAAAGCCACGGGGATGTAGATTAGTGAGGCACTACTCGGTCGCCCGGCGATCGCACTGACCAGAAAATAGACCGCGACCGGTATCCAGATCATCAGCACGACGGCCGGATGGATATGCGTAAAGAACTCCAAGAAATCGGACTTGAACAATCGAATCGGTTCTTCGCTGCGGACAATCTCGACATGGGCCATGTCTCATGCTCCATTTCCAAGGCGCGGGGATCACTTGCATAGTGTGCCTAGTCAGTATATCATCGGCCACGAGAATTGCAAACGATGAATGTCGAATAACTGTTTCGCGTGTCGAATGCCATGACGATTTCCATTCCCTTCACTCCGCCGCACGTGTCGGTCAACCGCGTGAAAATCATAGATCTGCCTGGCTTGCCGGTTGACGACGAGGTGCGCGGTCAGATGGCTTACCATCTGCTCTCCAGCCTGGCGGTTACACGCTATGCGCGGGAACAGGCCGGGGCGCTTCAGCTTTCGCCTGCCTTTGCCCAGGACACAACGCAGACCAGGCTTGAATTGCCGCGCTTTGTGGATGGCTGCTTGAGCAGCCCGCATGAGAGTATCCGTGTTGCTGCCCGGGCTATCGGCGAACGACTGGGGCGAAACCTGGGTTACATTTCGCTCACACTTCGCAGAGGTGATGCCGTCAATCGAGCCGCCCGCCCGGATTGGACGACCGAGGATTGGGAACACTGGGCCAAGATCAAGCGGGTGTGGCTAGGCGGCGGACTGATGAGTGGTGCATTGGGGGAGTTAATCGTCCGGTCTGCTCGGGATTGTTTAGCGGAGTACGGCTATGCGGGTCAACCTCAGGTGGAGCGTTCACCCTACGGAGAGATGATGGCTGTGCTGGGAGCGGGCCGCTATTTGCCGCCCTCGACACACGCGGCGCTCTGTTTGGATTTTGGGCAGACGACGATCAAACGCGCTTGCCTGGAATTTGAGGACGGCATGATAGTTCGCGTGCGCCGTTTCGAGTCGCTGGCAAGAGAGGTGGACAAGCTTCCCACGACGGCCACACCGGGGCCGGACGCTGGGCACAAGGTGTTGGAGGTGATGGCGGGGGCAATCACTCGGACGTTGGAAGAGACTATTGCCTCTGGGATCACGCCGGATGCCGATCTCATGCTCAGCGTGGCAGCATATGTGCAGGGTGGCCGATTGCTGGGCAATGGGCTGTACGCCGGCCTGAACGCACTGGCAGAGGATGCTCGCCCGTTGCTGGCCGATGCAATTCACGCGCAGACAGGCCAGGTCATGCGTGTGCATCTGATTCACGACGGCACCGCCGCCTGCACGCCGTATGCCGGAATACAGAATGCCGCCGTGATCGTCGTCGGCACGGCGTTAGGGATCGGTTTTCCACCGACGACTGATTCTGATTTGCGTCCGCTCGCCCCGAACCTGATGGATGGGTAGCGGCGATCCTTGTAGCTGTTCAGCCTTGGGCGACCACGAGGGTCGCCCCTACCTCGGGCGATCACAAGGGTGCTGTTAACTCGACATGCCTCTCTTATCGGATGGTGACGCTGCCCGATCCGCTATCCAGCTCGATGACGATGTACTGGCCGCTTGGAGAAAAGCCGGCGCTTTCGTAGACGCCGTCACGCCTGCCGCCGCTGACCTTGTGCAATCCCGGCGCAATCAACGCGCCTGACCCGCCGTCATACTCCACACGCAAGGCGGTGCCTTCCGGCGCGCGAACGTCTACCGCGCCCGACCCGGTGTCCAACCGGAGGCGGCGTGGCGCTTTTTCGACGTCCGGCAGAGTCAGCGCTACGTGCCCGGAGCCGCTGTCGAGCGCGAATGAGTGAAGTGTCAATTTGCGCAGGTCTAGCTCATAGCTGCCTGAACCGGTGTCCAGCGTCAGGTCGTATTCGACGCGCGGGTTCAGGCCAAGTGTCCACCTGTGCGAACCGGTCTCTCGCCACACTAGTCCCCATCCGAAAGAGCGGCTGTCCAGTTGCACACGGGCGCTGCTGCCGCTGTTGGAAAACAGGTCCACCAGTTGGCCGGGGTAGCTGACGTCACCTTCGATCAAGTTCGCCGAGTCCTCCAGCGCGGAAAGCGTGCCCAGCCCGCCGGGAAAGCCAATGCGCACCTGAGCCTGACTCACATCGCCGAGTGGATGGGCGATATGTTGAGCATAGGATCCGGGCACATTAATGTAATACCATGTGGGACGGTTTTGTGCGATGTACAACAGGGCGACCACGCCGCCGATGAGGAACAGCGCCAACGCTGCACTGAACATGCCGCCCCAGACGCTGCGCCGGCCCAGCAAAATGTCCAGCCCGATGACGATGAGGATCACCGGCCAAAGCCGCCCTATCAGCGGCCACGGGTCGGCAGGCAGCCTGCCCAGGTTGGAGAGGAGCAAGATCACACCGAGGCCGACCAGGATGATGGGCCAAAACAGGCCGGGCGCTCGGCGTGGAGCCGGCAAAGGTTGACTCTGGTTCATGGGACACCTCGTTACTTTGACTTTGGGATTCCAACAGCTATACGCAGAGGTGCCCCGAAAGTTGCAAGACCTGGTTTCAGAAACCTGCCGGGTCTGACAACTGCCACACGCGCTGCCAATTCGCTGTGAAATTGGGCAAATCGAGGTCGGTGAGGTCGCCGCCGGCTTTTTCCAGCGTACCTGCCAACTGCACGACTCGACGGCGCAGCGCCTCATAGTCGTAAAACAGGTTGACCATCTTGCGCATCCGCCGTCGCTCTTCGGGGAAGGTAAAGTTATGCGTATCGAACACGATGCGCAGCAGGGTGAGGCGCTCGTCAAAGCCATACGAGTGATTGGGCGGCTCGGCAAAGTGCATGTTGAGCAGCGAGATCGGCTCCGGCTCCATGCCCGCCGCAAACAGCCCGATGTCGTAGAATGCAGCACCGCCGTCAAAGTACGTCTCGCCGCGGATGACGGGCGGCGTGATGTAAAAGGGCTGCGCCATCCCGCCGATGATGGCATCCACGATGGAGCAGTTGATTGGCCGGATGGTTCGCCCGGCATAGCGCATCTCCAAATCGTCGGCCATGCCGAACAAGTCCAGGTATCCATCCGACCCACGTGCACCGCAGGCATAAAACGGAATCTGAATATCCTCGAATGTCACTTCCGCGCCGTTGGCGCGTCCCGTCCATCGCTGGATGTGGCGGGCGAGCTGTTCGCGCAGCGGTCCCCAGTTGGCGATGGCGCGGAAAAGCTGACGTGGCGTCCTGTTGATGCGGAAGAGTTTCTTGGGCTCCAGTCCCTCGAAAAAAGTCTCCAGGTGCTCGAGTCCGTCCAGCGCCGCCGGAGTGTAAAGCTCCGGATGACGGCGCGCACCCAGAACGACGCCATGGAACAGGCCGTTGAGCACACCTGCCGAGCAGCCAAAGATGCGCTGTACATTCCCGCCGCGCCCGTCCACAAAGTGCGTCATCACCAGCCCGGCCAGAATGCCTGAAAAGCCTCCCGCGCCGTAGATGACGTTAAAAGGCCGCGCAAAGTCAAAGCCTTCCAACTGCGGTCCGCCCATCTCGTGGAATTGCTGCATCAACTCGGTTTTGTGGGCGACACTTTCGCGCATATTTGTCCCGGCTTCGGTGGAACCGATGTAGGGAATGTCTGTGTGCAGAACTCGTGGTCCTTCCGCAGGAGCGGGAATGTCTACGCCGCGCTCTTTCAGACGAGCGATCAGCGCATCGGCTTTTCTCTGAAGTGCACGGTGGCGGTAGAGCAGGTCGTTGTAGTGAGCGGCCAACTCGGCCTGGTTGCGCTCGTGCCAACTGTGCATGATGAACACTTGGGAAATCATGTTGCCCTTCCAGTTGCGGAGTGGTGTGTGGGGCGTGCTCTTGATGATAGGACGCGGGTCGGCGTCTTCCATGTCGAGCACCACCGCCGAGATGTCGGCAAAGGCCGGGCGACCGTCTTTGTAGTAATGGCCGCTGACCGGGTAAGCGTCGGTGCTGAGCATCGTGGAGAGCGCGGCCAGGCAGGCGTCCACGACCGGCGCATTCTCGATGCGGGTGCTGCAACTGTGGTACACGGCGCGCAAGTTCTCGTCAGGTGGGCCAAAGAAAACCGGAAAGCCATCCTTATCCTCGACACACAGGTAGACCGGGACGCTTAAATCGGTGAAGGTCAAGCCAGACACGTCATCACGGCCTGTGTAAGCTTTCAGCCGCTGGGTGAGCCATCGTTTGAGCGGATCGAGGTTGTAGACGCCATGCTTGATTCCTCGCCAGTTGAGGCGGCGAATGTCTCGACTCTTGGCCGTGCTGAAGAATGTCTCGAAATCGGTCAGTGCGTTGGCAGCTTGCGGAGTGAACCGGTCAGGCTGAGCGCAGGCGGTGAGGACGAGGCCGTGCGCCAGGGCGACGAGCGCGCCACTCGAGTTGCCATAGATGCGCCCGATGGGCACGCCTTCGGCATCAAGCCTCCGCGCCATTTCAAAATCCTTGAGAAGGTATGGCATGTCGCCCAACTTGGCGGCCTGGTAGATTACGGTGCAGTGGGTGGTGGATTTATGATTGGGGATTGGGGATTGGAGACTTGGCCTGAGCGTAGCCGAAGGATTGGAGATTGGAGATTGGTTTTGCATAGAGACCTGCCTTGCCACTCAGACGCCTGTTTGACTCTGAAAACCAGCCGGCACGGAATGTGCGCCCCTGGTCGAGATGAGTTTATCGCGTGATGGCGCAATAGTCAATTCAGTTCGCCGTGAAAACGGTTTCCAAACTATGAGTCTGATGATAAAATAGACGCTCCCTTGGCCACTCGCGCGTCTTGCGTGTCACATAAGTGGCTCGTTCTTGTCGAAACGAGGCCAAAAGGGTCTTTTAACGCGGTGAACTGTCGCGGAGCTACGCCAGCGCGGCTTTAGTCTTGCGTGACCGTTCGATCTTTGGTACCGTTTTTCAGGTTTCCCCATAGGGCTGTGATTCAGTCGGTCAACCGACATGGTTGCCCCATATTGCAGCTGTTCCAGACTGGTTTCGACGTGACTCGCCCCACGGTTTGGAGTTTTACCAGATTCCGAACGGTCACAGTCTTGCCGAGACCTTGACGGTGGTCAAGCACTGAATCGGAAATCAGAACCCAATCGTGGAGGACCCTGTGTCCATATCGTCAGCCAGCGACCAAGCTATGATCTGCCAACGCCCTGTTGAACTGTTGCAGAATCTCATTCGCTTCGATACGACCAACCCACCCGGCAATGAAGAGGCTTGCATCCGCTACATCCAGGGTCTGCTCAACGAAGTTGGCCTGGAGACCAGACTATTGGCTCGCTCGCCAGAGCGTCCCAATCTCATCACGCGTTTGGCAGGACAGGGGAATGCGCCACCCTTGCTGCTGTACGGGCATGTGGATGTGGTGACGACGGAAAATCAGAGCTGGCAGCAACCGCCCTTTGATGGAAAATGCCTAGACGGCTACATCTGGGGCCGTGGTGCGCTCGACATGAAAGATGGCATCGCCATGATGTTGGCCGCCCTCCTGCGTGCCAAAGCCGAGGGCGTGACGTTGCCCGGCGATGTGATGTTGGCCGTCGTGTGCGACGAGGAAGTGGACGGCGTCTATGGATCCAAGTACCTGGTGGAAAATCACGCGGCATTGTTTAAAGGCGTCCGTTATGCAATTGGCGAGGGCGGCGGCTTTGCGTTAAGTATGGATGGGCGAAAGTTGTATACCATCATGGTGGCTGAAAAGCAAATCTGTTCCGTGCGAGCGATCGTGCGCGGTCCCGGTGGACACGGCTCCGTGCCCGTGCGCGGCGGCACCATGTCCAGGCTGGCTGATTTTCTTCGGCGGTTGGAGCGGCATCGCTTGCCCGTGCACGTTACACCGGCGGCTCGGCAGATGTTCACCGCGATGAGCGCGGCGTTGCCTTTCCCCACGAACTGGGTCATCCGCCAACTTGTCAACCCCGCGCTGACGGATCGGCTCCTGGATATAATGGGCACGCCAGGTCGTCTGCTCGATCCATTGCTGCACAATACCGTCAACGCAACCATCGTGCAGGGCGGTCACAAGATCAATGTTATCCCGAGCGAGATCGTCGTCCAACTGGATGGCCGCTTGCTCCCTGGCCTTTGCTCTGAAGACTTGTTGAGCGAGCTGCGGCAGATAGCGGGGGATACAGTAGAGTTTGAGGTCTTCCGATACGACCATGGCCCTAAGGAGCCGGACATGGGCCTGTTCGATACATTAGCCGGCGTTCTGCGTGAGGCTGACCCGGCCAGCATCCCCATCCCCCACATGTTGAGTGCCGTTACGGATGCGCGCTTCTTTTCGCAGTTGGGTATCCAGACCTACGGTTTCCTGCCGGTGGACTTGCCGCCAGAATTGATTGACACAGTTCATGCCGCCGACGAGCGCATCCCCGTCGAAGCGGTCGAATTTGGAACTCGCGCGATTTATGCTGCGTTGCAGCGCTTTGGTCGCTAGATATGCCAGGTCATCTAATGAGATCAAACTCCTCGCAGTGGGCAACTGAACGCTGACCTGACCGTCTGGGGGAAAGGACAAAAATGACTCGATCACAACGACGTTGGCTATTACTTGGCTTTGCTGCCGGCGCATCTGCCGCCGCGACGGTATGGCCGATTCGGAAGAGTCAAACTCAACGATTGGCTCTGACCGGCCACGTAGATGAGATGACCCGGCGCGCGCTCGCACGGTTGGGAGTGGAGGCGGAATCTCTGTTTGTCTCCGTGAATCAGGTGCGGCTTCACACCGTCGTCGCCGGGCCTAACGATGGTCCACTGGTTGTTCTGCTGCATGGCTTTCCCGAATGTTGGTTCACCTGTTCGCAATCCGCAAAATACCGTCATCATATCGGCGCGACT
>Ga0316628_100001564_pt1 | contig 16290 bp, 10 predicted proteins | sample OWC_Aug_M2_C1_D5_FD_207648 | JGI IMG/M metagenome (GOLD analysis project Ga0316628, IMG submission 207648) | Wetland soil microbial communities from Old Woman Creek delta, Ohio, United States - OWC_Aug_M2_C1_D5_C | ecosystem: Environmental > Terrestrial > Soil > Wetlands | place: USA: Ohio... | reverse complement strand
CCCGGTGCCCGGGGCCGCCACCGAGCCCGACGCGAAGGCGAGACCCGAGGAAGAGGCCTCGCTCAGCCTCAGGAAGGCACGGTTCGTGGTGAGCGGGGCGTCCAGCTTGTCCGCGAACATGTTGTTGTCGAGATCGAGCACGTCCGTGCGGTCCAGAGAGGCCACCGCAGAGGCCGTCGACGCCAGGCCGAGACTCAGCAGGGTCGCGAGCAGAGCTCGCAGTCCGATGCGACACATGGAAGTTCTCCCCATCTTTCGCGAGGCCGCGATTGCCGCGCGCCCCGCGAGCCGAAGCCCGGGGCGGCCGAGGACGAGCCCTCACCCGGTCCCGGTCTCTCCAACACGAAAGTACGTTACAGGGGCGCCGGCACTCCCGGCACCCGAGGCCCGGAACGAAGGGAGGGCGCCCGGGTCTCTCACCCGGACGCCCTCCTCGAGGTCTGCCGCGATCCCCGGGACCGCAGCGCTACACGGACGGAGCTAGAGGACCGGGGCGCAGTTGGTGCCCGTGCACTTGCCCTTGATGTTCAGGCTGTTCTTGCCCACCACCTTCTTGCCGAGGGCGGTCTGCAGGTCGGTGAGCTGCTGATCGGTCAGCACCAGCACGGCGCCCGCCTTCTTGCCGTTGCAGTTCACGCTCCAGTCGCCCTTGTTGAGCGTGGGCGAGCCCTTGGCGGCCTTGCCCGTGACATGGGCCTTGCAGCCCGGCGTCACGCCCTGGGCGATGACCGTACCGTTGAGCTGCACCATCATGAAGACCTGATCCTTCTGCTGCAGCGAGCCACCGTCGGAGGAGCGCTTGGTCTGGTCGGGCTCGAAGGCCTCCCAGAAGATGCGGGTCGTCGTGGCCCCGGTGCCCGGAGCCGCCACCGAGCCCGACGCGAAGGCGAGGCCCGTGTTGGACGACTCGCTCAGCTCCAGGAACGCCCGGTTCGTGGTGAGCGGGGCGTCCAGCTTGTCCGCGAACATGTTGGTGTCGATGTCGAGCACGTCCGTGCGGTCCAGGGTCCCCGCAACGGCCGTCGACGCCAGGCCGAGACTGATCACACCCGCGAGCAGCGCTCGCACTCCGACACGAGGCATGGAAGCTCCCCCTATTTTGAAGCCGGGACTGCGGTGCAACTCGCGAACCGAAGCCCTCGGGACCCGATGCGAGGCCCCCAGCCGGCCGCCATCCGTCGAGAGCCGGAGGCCGCCGTCCAGAGACGCCGGCCTCTTCTTCGGCGGCCCGCGCCGGAACTTTCGAGAAAAGTGACCGGGACGCCCGTCCGCCCGGGCTCGCTTCGGATGGTCCCCTCAGGGAGTCCCTGCCGCCTCGGGCTGCGCATCCATCCCGGGCGCCTGGTCCACCGGGATGGCCCGCAGCGAGGCGGCCGCCGCCTCGGCATGGGCCGCGGCTCGGGGATCGCCCCTCTTCTGGTAGAGGCGCGCGAGCTGGAGGTGGGCCTTGGAATACTTCGGGCGAAGGGCCACGGCGCGCAGGAACTCGCGCTCGGCCTCGGCCTCGTTGCCGCGCGCCAGCGCCAGGTAGCCGAGATCGTAGGCGGCCTCCGGGAGCTTCGGATCGATCGCGACCGCCTGCCGGAGGTCCTGCTCCGCTGCGTCGAGCCGCTTGGCTGCGATCTCGGCCACTGCTCGATTGACCCGCAGGCCGGGATCCCCCGGGGACGCCTCCACCAGCGGGCCGTAGAGCGCGAGCGCGCGCTCGGGCTGGCCCATTCGCGTCTGGATGCCGGCGAGGCGGCGCCGGTGCTCGGCCACCGCCGGCTGGATCCGGGCGGCCGCCTCGTAGTGGCGCACCGCGCCCGGGAGATCGCCCACCTCGTCGGAGAGCTCGCCCTGCAGCGCCTCGCGCTCGGCGGACTCCGGGGCCTCGTCGAGGGAGCGGAGGGCGCCGTGAACGTCGCCGTCCCGCTGCAGCAGCTCCGCCCGCACCAGGGCGGTCTCGCGCCAGCGCGCCGCGTCTCCGGCGTGCTCGGAGAGGAAGGCCTGGAGGCGGGTGAGCTCGGCCCTGGTGCCGTCCTTCGCCGCACGCGCCCGGCTCGCCGCCGCACGCGCGGCGTCGCTCTCGGGATCGCGCTGCAGGGCGCCGAGGGCCGCGGCCAGGGCGTCGGTACCGCGTTCCAGGGCCAGGAGCGCCGCGCTTCGCGCCAGCAGCGCGCGGACGGAGTCGGCGCCGCCCGCCGCCCCGTCGAGCACCTGCAACGCCTGCGCCGGCTCGCCGATCCCGCGCAGGCCATCCGCCAGCGCCACGCGCACCGCCGTGGAGTCGCAGAGCGCGAGGAGCGCCTGGAGCGCCGCGACGCCGTCGCCCGGCCGTCCCGCAGCGGTGTAGGTGACGGAGAGGTCCCAGAGCGCCATCGGCCGCAGCACCGGCTGGCGCGCCAGGATCTCGAGGGCGCGGATCCCGTCCGCCAGCCGTCCGGCCGCGACCACCGCCCGGGCCCGCACGAGATACGAGATGCCCTGCGCCAGCGGCCGCGGATCGGGGGCCCCTCCGGCTTCGAAGGCCTGGGGGGTGGGGACGAAGCCGAGACGGCTGCGCGCCTCCTCCAGCGCGGCCGGGACCGGCGCCGGCGGCTGGAGCGGATCCGCCGGGCGGAGCGTGCCATACACTGCTTGGAGTCGCGAGACGACGGCGGCCTCCGCGGCGCTGCGGTCCTGCTGCTCGCCGGGATCCGCCTGGAGATCGACGAGCGACGCGGGAGCGGGCTCGGCCGCGTACTTCCAGCGCGGCGTGCGGACGCCGCCGAGTCGGGCCCAGCCGAAGCGCAGCGCCGGCGCCGCGTTCTCGAAGGGCAGGACCCGCTCGTCCGCCGCAGCGCCCGCCGGCTGGCTCGCGCGGTCGCCAGCCTGCGCCTCGCCCGCGACACGAGGCTGGAGCGCCAGGGACGAGCCCCCGGCCGGCGTCGCGAGACCGGCCGCCGAGAGCAGGGTGGCGGCCACGTCCGCGCTCGCGGCCAGCGTCTCGGAGCGGGCTCCGGCGGGGAAGCCCGGCCCGGCCACCACCAGCGGCACGTGGAGGGTCGCGTCGTAGGCGAGGGTCCCTGCGTCGACCTCTCCGTGCTCGCCGCGCCCCACCCCGTGGTCGGCCGTCACCACGACCAGAAGGTCGCGCGAGCCCGCCGCCTGCTTCGCGCCGGCCAGCAGCTTGGCCAGCGGCCCGTCCAGCGAGGCCAGCGCGGCGTCGTAGGTCTGGCTGCCCTCGGCATCCTCCGCCGCCGCGCCGCGCGCATCGTCGAGCTCGACCCAGAGAAAGAAGGGAGCTCTCGGCACGGAGGCCAGCCAGTCGAGCGCGCGCGCGGTGCCCTCCGCCGCGGGCCGGCGGCCCGGCGCGAAGCCGAGGCCGTCGTCCGGGGCCGGCACGGCGTCGTCGTAGCGGTCGAATCCTCGCGCGAGCCCGAAGGCGCGGTCGAGGAGCGTCGTCCCCACCACCGCCCCCGTGGCGTAGCCCGCCTGGTGCAGGCGTTCGGCCACCGTCGTGACACCCTCGGTCGCCAGCACGCCGCCCTCGTCGTGCACGCCGTGGACGCCGGGCTCGGCGCCGGTCAGCAGCGTGGCGTGGGCCGGAAGCGCGAGCGGCACTCCGCTGTAGGCGCGGTCGAAGCGCGTGCCCTGCGCCGCCAGCGCCTGGAGCGCCGGGAGACGCTGGGCGGTGTCGGTCGTTCCGAGGGCGCGGTCGGCGCCCACGGCGCCGAGCGTCACCAGCAGGAGGTCGGGCCGCCGGTCGCGCTGGCAGCCGGCCAGTGCGCAGGCGAGCGGGAGCACGAGGGCGAGGAGGAGTCGGGCCGGGCGGTGGAGCTTCATCGGGAGACCTCTCCGCGCTGCGCGCGATCGGCCAGCGCCTCGGCGGCACGCAGCGCGAGCGCCTGGATCGTGAGCGAGGGCGAGTCGCCGGCGCCCTGCGTGGGCAGCACGCTGGCGTCGGCGATCACGAGGTTCGGGACGCCGTGCACGGTGCCGAACGCGTCCACCACGGAGCCGCCGGGGTCGTGGCCCATGCGGCAGCTCCCGGCGACGTGGGTGGCGGAGGGCGTGTCGTAGGCCCCGGTCTGCCCCACCAGCGTGTGGAGCCCCGCCGCCTCCGCCAGCTCGCCGAGGCGGGCGTGCATGTGCGACAGCACCTCCAGGTCGACCGCGTCGAGATGCGTCTCGACGTGCGCCAGCGGGACGCCCCGGGCGTCGGTCTCCCGCGAGAGCGTGATGCGGTTCTCCGGCCGCGGGAGCTGCTCGGCGATCCCGAAGAGCGTGGTGCCGGCGCCGAAGCGGCGGCGCATCGCCTCGCGGTGACGGCGGCCGAAGCCCTCCACGCCGTCGAGCGCGTTGCCCACCGGCCCCTCGAGCCAGCCGGCGAACTGTCCCAGCACGAAGCCCGCCGGAGGGCCGTCCCGTGCCACCGCGCCGTTCCAGTCCCAGATCCGGGCCTCGATCGGGATGCCGGCCCAGGTCTCGAGGGGCTCGTCGAAGTAGCCCGCGCGGTGCACGTAGAGCGTCTCCATGAAGTGTCGCCCGACCTGATCCCGGGCGTTGCCCACGCCGTCCGGATGCGCGCCGCCGGCGGAGGCCAGCAGGAGCCGCGGCGTCTCCACGGCCCCCGCCGCCAGCACGAAGGCACGCGCGGTGTGGCGATCCTCGCGCCCGTCGGCGTCGAAGCCCACCACCGCCGTGATCCGTCCGTCCGGGCCGTGCTCGAGGCGCGTCGCCTGGAAGCGCGGGACCACGCGCAGGCGTCCCGTGGCCTCCGCGTCCGGCAGCACCGCCACGTCCACGCTCGACTTGGCCGCCACGTCGCAGCCGCGGACGCAGCCGTTGCAGTAGTGGCAGGCGGCGCGGCTGCCGCGGGCCACGGGAAGGATGGCGAGCGGGTTCGGGAGGAGCCGCCAGCCGAGCTTCGAGGCGCCGGCCGCCACGCGGCGCGAGACCGCCGAGAGGGGATGGGCGGGATGGGGATACGCGCCGCGCGGCGCCTTGAAGGGGTTCTCCGGGTCTCCCGCGACCTGAAGCAGCTCCTCCGCGCGCTGGTAGCAGGCCGCGAGCTCGCGCGGCTCGAGCGGCCAGTCGGTGGCCACGCCCCGCTCGCTCCGCAGGCGCAGCGCGTGGTCCGGAAAGCGATGCGCCTCGCCCTGGTAGTGGAGCGTGGAGCCGCCGACGCCGAGGGCCCGGCTGTAGTAGAAGCTCCGCCGCCGCGCGGGAGGCGGCGCGGCGAAGCTGGTCGGGCTCCGGCTCGCGAGGTGCGCGTAGCGCGGGTCGAGGGGCTCGCCGGACGCGCTCTCGTAGCTCCGCTGCTCCGGGGCCTCGGAGAAGGCCGCCAGGGGCGAGGAGCGGACCTCCCAGTCCGGGGAGTGGGTCTCGTAGTCCGAGGGAGAGAAGCGGGGGCCCCGCTCCAGCAGGAGCACGTGCACGCCGCGGCGCACCAGCGCCCAGGCGGCGACGGCGCCCCCGGCGCCCGCGCCCACGATGCACACGTCGGTGTCGGCGCTCAAGAGCCCGTGGCTCCCGTCGAGGGCGGGGCTGCGCCCGGCGGAGCCGCGAGGTGGGCCGGGCCGGTGTAGCCGACGGCGGCCCAGCCGGTCGGGCTCGACCAGTAGGCCCGCAGCACGTCCCGCCGGAGCTGCTCGAAGAAGCGCGCGGCCTCGCCCGCGCTCCCGTCGCGGTACTCGCGGTACCAGGTCTCGAGCACCGGCTCGAGGGCGTCCGGCGCCGGCGTGCCTGCGCCGAAGCGGCGCCGCAGCTCGGCGGCGAGGAGCGGCCAGCCGAACGCGTAGAGGCGCATCCGGCCGGGCGACGCCTGCACCCAGCGCTCGAGACGCGGCAGCAGATCGATCCCGCTGGCCGCCGGCTGGTCGCCGTCGCGGGGCACCACGGCGTCGGCCAGCGCGAGCAGGAGGGGAAGATCCGCCTCGGGTACGACGGTTCCAGGTGCGATCGCGGAAGGCGTCGCCGCCAGCCTCTCCCGCGTGCCCCCGCGTCGCCACAGCCAGAGCCCCGCTGCGGCGGCGACCAGGCCGCTGCCGCCCAGCAGGAAATCGCGTCGCCTCACGATCCGGCCGGCCCGGAGGCGACGCCTTTCGGTGTTGCCCCGAGCTTCGTCAGCATGGCGCCCGCTTGCTCCGCCCAGGCGGCGCCCGGATCCGCGACGAGGGCGGCCTGCAGGGCTTCGATCGCCTCGGGGCGGCGATCGAGCGCAGCCAGCACGAAGCCGAGCCGCGCGCGGTCGACGCTGCGGGCGGGGTCGAGGGCGAGCGCGGCCTGAAGGCCCTTCAGCGCCTCCTCGAGCCGTCCGAGCCGGAAGCAGCCCCAGCCGTAGTTGGCCTGCACCTCGGCATCGTCGCCCCCGGCCTCGGCCGCCTGGTGCAGGTCGCCGAAGGCCTCCTCGGCGTCGTCGGGGCCGCCGTGGACCGCGAGATAGAGGCCGAGGCGGCTCCGCAGCAGCGGATCCTGGGGAGCCGCGGCGACGAGTCGCCGCAGCTCCGCCGCCGCATCCGGCACGGAGGGGCGCTCGAAGACCAGGAGCGCACGCTCGCGCAGGCGTCGCTTCGGGTTCTCGGGGAAGGCGGCATCCGCCTCGGCGCGGGCCTCGTCCGTGCGGCCGAGGCGCGCCAGGATGTGAGCGCGCAGCACGCGGAAGGCGCTGTCGCCCGCCGGGGCGTCGGCAAGCTCCTTCAACGCCTCGTTCAGGTGGCCGAAGGCGAAGAGGGCTTGCAGCAGGCCGAGGCGCGCCTCCGAGGAGCCGGTCTGGTCGAGATAGCGGCGCCAGGTGCGGATCGCGTCGTCCGGCCGATTGGCCTGCTGGTAGATCGGCGCCAGCGTGCGCAGCGCCAGGGGCCCGACCGACGGGCTCTCGACCAGGGGCTCCAGCATCTCGATCGCACGGGAGTAGTCGTGGCTGATCGCCGCCGTGCGCGCGGAGTCCACGAATTCGTACACCGGGGCGAAGCGCCTTGGATCCGGTCGCTCTCCCGGCGCGAACTTCTTCGGCGCCTGCACGTAGCCGAGGGCCGCGAGCTGGGCCGCCTGCTCCATCGAGAGGTCGTTGCGCTCGCTCGCGTGCTCCGAGCGCGCGTGGCTCTCACGGTACGACTGGAAGAGGGCCGCCATGCGCGCGCTCACCGCGGCGTCCTCCGTCGCACGATTGCGACGCTCGTGCGGATCGGCGAGGACGTCGTAGAGCTCCACGGGGGCCGGCGTCGCCGTGTACTTCCAGCGCAGGGTGCGGATGCCCTCGATCGCCGCCCAGCCGAGGGTGGCTTCGGGGCCTCGGGACTGGAACCAGCCCAGGACGTCGGGCTTCGCCTCGTCCGTCGCGGGCGCCGGCGCCGCCGTCGCCGCCAGGAGGTCGCGGCCCGGCAGCCCCTCGGGCGGCTTCACGTGGAGAAGGTGTGCGATCGTCGGGAAGAGATCGATGTGTCGCGCCAGGATCTCGCTGCGGACACCCTTCGGCACGCCCGGGCCGGCCAGGATCATCGGTACGTGGAGCGTGGCATCGTAGGCGAGGATCCCGTGCGTCACCTCGCCGTGCTCGCCGAGCGCTTCGCCATGGTCGGCGGTGAAGGCGACCAGCACGCCCCGCCGTCCGGCGCTGCGCTCCACGCTCTCGAGCAGGCGATGGAGCTGGCTGTCGGCGTAGGCGATCTCCGCGCGATAGGGATCCGCAAGGCGATCGAAGGGCGGCTTCACGTTGCGGGGCAGATGCGGGTCGTAGTAGTGCACCCAGAGGAAGAACGGCGTGCGGCTCGAGGCGTGCTCCTTCAGCCAGGCGAGGGCGGCATCGGTCGTCTGTCCGCCGTCGCGCTGGTCCACCATCATCTTGAGCGGGTCGCTGGACGTCGGCACCCGCGCATCGTAGACGCCGAAGCCCTGATCCAGGTGGTAGTCCGGGCTCAGCACGGCGGCCGAGACGAAGGCCGCCGTCTGATAGCCCGCGGCGCCGAGCACCTCGGCCAGGGTGTCCACGTCCCGGGGCACCCGGAAGAGCCCGTTGGCCTCCACCCCATGCTCCAGCGGGTCGAGCCCCGTCAGGATCGTGGTGTGAGAGGGCAGCGTGAGCCCGGTGGCGGCGTAGGCGTGGTCGAAGAGAACGCCGCGGGCGGCGAGCGCGTCCACCGTCGGGGTCTGCGCCCCCGTATCGCCGTCGGCGCCGATCCGGTCGTAGCGGGTGGTGTCGAAGGTGACCACCAGGAGGCTCGGCGGGCCCGCCGGCGAGCAGGCGGCGAGCGCGAGGGCGCATGCCGCGAGGAAGCTCGCGACGAGGCGTCGGCCCCGATCCGATCGCGCAGGCGCCATGGGAGTGCTGAAGGTGCAGCGGCTGCGAGCCGCGGGGGGCGTCCTGGCTTTCACCGATCCCCTGCCTCGAGGCTCTGGCAGCGCGCCCAGCCGCTACCGCGCCACCGGGCCGCGATGGCGAGGCGGGCTCGCCAGAGAGGAGAGCGCCGGAGTTTCCCCGACGTCCCCCGAGGCGTCAAGCCACGGCGTCGTGCCGGCCGTGCGGTGCGCCCGAATCCAACGCACTCTGGTGTCGAAGGCCCGAGATCCGCGTCGCGCTCGTCGCGCTTGACGGGCGGCGGCGGAGCGTCACCCTCTCGGCATCGGGCCCGGGGGGCCGCCGCCGGGCCGGAGGGGCCCATGGCCTCGGGCCTTCCCACCAGCCGCCCGACGACGCTCCCGACGACGGTCCCGACGACGTACTGGCACCGCCTGCCCGACGGTCGCCTGCAATGCGACGTCTGCCCCCGCGCCTGCCGGCTGCATCCGGGCCAGCGGGGCCTCTGCTTCGTGCGGGCGCGCGAGGGCGATGCGGTGGTCCTCACCACCTGGGGCCGCTCGAGCGGCTTCTGCGTCGACCCCATCGAGAAGAAGCCCCTGGCCCACTTCCTGCCCGGAACGCCCGTCCTCTCCTTCGGCACCGCGGGCTGCAACCTGGCCTGTCGCTTCTGCCAGAACTGGGACATCAGCAAGTCGCGGGAGACCGACACCCTGGCCGACGAGGCGCCGCCCGAGCGCATCGCGCGGGCCGCCGCGGCGCTCGGCTGCCGCAGCGTGGCCTTCACCTACAACGATCCCGTGATCTTCCTCGAGTACGCCGTGGACACGGCGCGCGCCTGCCGCGCCCAGGGCATCCGCTCCGTCGCGGTCACTGCGGGCTACGTCTGCCCCGAGCCCCGGCGCGCGCTCTTCGCCGAGATGGACGCCGCGAACGTCGATCTCAAGGCCTTCAGCGAGCGCTTCTACCACGCGATCTGCGGCGGGCACCTGGAGCCCGTGCTGGAGACGCTCTGCTACCTCCACCGCGAGACGCAGGTCTGGCTGGAGGTGACGACGCTCCTGATCCCCGGCGAGAACGACTCGACCGCGGAGCTCGAGGCCATGAGCCGCTGGTTCGCGGACGAGCTCGGGCCGGAGGTGCCGTGGCACTTCTCCGCCTACCATCCCGACTGGCGGATGCTCGATCGCCCGCCGACGCCACCCGAGACCTTGCGCCGCGCGCGGGAGATCGCGCGCGCCCACGGCCTGCGGTACGTCTACACCGGGAACATCCACGATCCCGAGGGCCAGAGCACGTTCTGCTCGGTCTGCGGGGCGCTCCTGATCGGCCGCGACGGCTACACGATCACGGCCTTCGATCTGGCGCCCGGCGGGCGCTGCTCCGCCTGTGGCGTCGTCTGCCCCGGCGTCTTCGAGGACAAGCCCGGAAGTTGGGGTGCGCGGCGTCGGCCCGTGCGCCTCGCCGCCTTCGACGCCGCGCCGCTCCCGGGCTAGGCCCCCTCCGAGACCTCGAGGCCCACCGCCCGCATCAGCTCGAGCGCGTTGCTCTTGCGCACCACGCCCGGGCGCAGGTGGTAGTCGAAGCGCACCTCGCCCGCCTCCAGGTGGTCCTCGAAGTGCACGTTCGCCGCCTGCGGGGCCAGGGCCTCGGCGATCTCCGCCAGCGCGAGGTCGTGGGTCGTGACGAGCCCGAGGGCGCCGCGCGCGAGGAGCCCGCGCACCACCGCCTCCGCGCCGATCCGCCGGTCGTGGGAGTTGGTGCCGGAGAGGATCTCGTCCAGCAGGAAGAGCAGCGGGCGCGGACCCTGCGCCAGGTCCACCAGCGCGCGCAGCCGGCGGATCTCGGCGTAGAAGCGCGAGCGCCCTTCCTGGAGCGAGTCCACCACGCGCACCGAGGCCCCCACCGCGAGCGGCGAGACCCGCAAGCGCCGGGCCCGCACCGTGCCGCCGGCGAGGGCCAGCACCACGTTCACGCCGGCGGTACGCAGCAAGGTGCTCTTCCCGGACATGTTGGACCCGCTCACCACCAGGAGGCGGAGCGCGGCGTCGAGGCGGAGATCGTTGCGCACGCAGCGCGCCTCGGGGAGGAGGGGATGGCCGAGGCCCTCCGCGTCGAGGCACGGGCCACGGTCGGCGATCTCCGGGAAGGGATCGTCGGGATGCTCGAAGGCGTGGCCGGCGAGCGAGGAGAGGGCCTCGACCTCGCCCACCGCCGCGATCCAGCGCGCCACCGCCGGCCCCGAGCGCACGCGCCAGGCCTCGATCGCCAGCGCGAGCTGCGTGCCCCAGAGGAGGAGCGCCGAGATCGGCGCGAAGAGCTGGTTGCGGCGCGCATCCAGCAGCTCGATCCGCCGCCGCAGCCGCGCCAGCTCCTGCGAGGGCGGCGCGCCCTCGCTCTCGAGCGCCGCGCGCAGGCGCCCGAGGAGCGGGGACGCGAAGCGCTCGGCCTCGAGCCGCGCCAGGAGCTCGCCGAGGAGCGCGAGGTCCCGCCCGGGCTTCTCCACCGCGCGCAGGATCGCCGACACTCTTTGGTGAAGGACGGCGGCCAGCACGCCCTCGCCGGCCAGCAGCACCAGAAGCGGGAGCGGGCCCACGTCGGTCGTCACCAGCAGGATCGCGGCCAGCGCCGCCGCTCCGGCGAGGAGCGCCGCGAGCGGGCGCGCCGCGGGCGGCGTCGCGACGGCCGGCCCGCCCGCCCAGGCGAGGAGCGTCTCGGGATCGACACCCGCCCGCACCTCGCCGCCGAGGAGCGCGAGCTCCTCCCGCAGATCGAGGCGCGGCCGGAGCTCGGCCACCGCGGCCTGGCGATCACGCACCACCTCCGGTGCCGCCGGGCCGCGCAGCCAGCTTGCGAGCGTCTCCTCGCCGGCGCCGGTGCGGGCGGTGCACAGGAGCTCGAAGAGCGAGCCCGGCCCGAAGAGATCGAGGTCCACGGCGTAGGGGTGCGCGGGATCGGCAAAGCGCTCGCCGCCCTCGCCGCTCCCGGCGAAGCGATGCTCGAGGCGCGCGAGCCCGCGCTCGTAGAAGGCGGCCGCCCGCTCGGCGCGCCGGCGTCGCGTGATCACGCGATCGTGCAGCACCACCAGCGCCAGGAACCCCGCGATCGGCGGCGCCAGCCAGCCGCCCGCCAGCGCGCCGCGGCCGAAGACCAGCCAGGCCAGGCCGAGGCCCGCCGCGAAGACGGCGAGGCGCGCGTTCGAGAGCCGCCGCTCCGCGCGCCCGAGTCGCTGCGCGTCCGTGCGGCGAGCCGCGAGGCGTGCCTCGTATTCCGCACGGGGCGACACGAAAGGCGGTTGCTCCGTCACGCGAGCACGAGGAGCCGCGCCCCCGCGCCCACACGCACCGCGCGCCGCAGCGCCGCAGCGACGAAGGCGCGCGCCGCGGCCACGGCGGCCGCCAGCTCCGCGCCGCGCGCGAGCTCCGCCGCCACCGCCGCGGCGAGGGCGCAGCCCGTGCCGTGGGCGCCGCCGCCGGGGACGCGCTCGCCGCGCAGCCAGTCGAGGCTCGTCGTGCCCCCCGTGCGGCGCACCAGGAGATCGTCGGGCGGGCCCTCGCGATGCCCGCCCTTCAGCAGCACCGCCTCGGCGCCCACCTCCTCCAGCCACCAGCGAGCCGCCGCCTCGGCGCCCTGCTCGCTCGAGACGTCGCGCCCCGCGAGCAGCGCCGCCTCCGGCAGATTCGGCGTCACCAGTGCCGCGCCCCGGCAGAGCCGGAGCAGGGTCGGCCAGGCTCGGCGCTCGAGGAGCGGCGTCCCGTCGCTCGCCGCGAGCACCGGATCCACCACCCGCGGCGGCGCCTCCCCCGCGGCGAAGCCCGAGAGGCCGAGCTCCACCGCCCGCGCCACGTCGTCGGTCGCGAGCATGCCGAGCTTCACGGCGTGGGGCCGCAGGTCCGCGAGCACGTGCCGGAGCTGCTCCAGCACGACGGACGGGAAGACCGGGAGCACGCGGTGAACCTTCGCCGTGTCCTGCACCGTCAGCGCGGAGACGACGCCCGCACCGTGCACCCCCAGCGCCTGGAAGACGCGCAGGTCGAGCTGCAGGCCCGCGCCACCGGTCGGATCCGAGCCCGCGATCGAGAGGGCGATGCGCACGGCCCGCGATGGTAAGATCGGCGCCGGTGCGGCGCATCCCGCCGCGCGGACCGCCTCCATCGCCGGTACGAGGAGCTCATGCCCGCACGCTCGCTCCGTCGCCTCGCGCTCGCCCTCCTGGTCCTCCTCCTCGCCCCGTCCGCCCGCGCCGCGGGCCCCGAGGACACCTGGTACGCCGAGGCCTTCACGCAGGCGGACGGCACCCCCACCCAGCGCGCCATGTGGTCCAAGGGCCGCAAGTTCCGCGACCAGATCGCGGTGGCCGGGATCCCGGCCATCACGATCGTGAACGGCGACACCTACTACGCCATCGACGAGCTCCACGACGTGGGCGTCGCGATCCAGCGCAGCCCGAAGGCGCTGGCCCTCGACGCGAAGGGCGGTCGCCCCTTCCTGAACGAGGCCGCGCGCATCGCGGAGGACGGCGCGGAGAAGGTGGCGACGGAGCGCATCGCCGGGCGCGCGTGCGACGTCTACCGCATCACCAACGACGAGGGGAAGCGCGAGGCCTGGCTCACCCAGGACGCGCTGCGCCTGCCGGTGAAGATCGAGGTCTACTCGCGCTCCACCGACAGCACCTCCGTCACCTACATCAACTGGGCGCGCGGGCTCGAGATCCCGGACTCCTTCTTCGAGCCGGACCCGCGCGTGAAGCTGGAGCGGATGACGTGGCAGGACTACCTGGACCGGGTGGCCAAGGGCCCGGTCGGACCCGTGCCGATCCTCTACGGCGACCTGCTGCTCGGCCCGAAGTCCTGAGCCGCCCCGGTGCCCCTACTCCTGGGCCCAGGTGATGCTGGCGCCCTCGATCCCGGGCTCCTCGGCGGCGAGCAGGGCGAGCTTGCGCACCACGCTCCCGGTGATCTCGCGCAGCGCACGCGCGGCGTCCGACTCCGGCGCGTGGATCAGGATCGGCCGGCCCTTGTCCCCGCCCTCCACCACGCGCGGATCGATCGGGATCTCGCCCAGGAAGTCGACGCCGAGCTCGCGCGCGATCCGGCGCCCGCCCCCCTGCCCGAAGATGTAGTAGCGGCGATCCGGCAGGTCCGGCGGCACGAAGTACGAGAGGTTCTCGACGATCCCGAGCACCGGCACGCGCACCTTCTCGAACATCTTGAGCCCCTTGCGGGCGTCGATCAGCGAGAGGTCGTTGGCCGTCGTCACGATCACCGCGCCGGAGAGCGGCGCCTGCTGCGTGAGGGTCAGTGCGGCGTCGCCGGTGCCGGGCGGGAGGTCGAGCACGAGGTAGTCGAGCTCTCCCCACTCGACGTCGGTCAGGAACTGGCGGATCAGGCCGTGCACCATGGGCCCGCGCCAGATCACCGGCGAGTTCTCCGAGAGGAAGAAGCCCATCGACATGCACTTGAGCCCGTAGGCCTCTAGCGGGAAGATGCGCTTGTTCTCGCTGTGGGGCCGTCCGCTGACACCGAGAAGGAGCGGGAGCGACGGGCCGTAGACGTCGGCGTCCATCAGGCCGACGCGTGCGCCGGTCTCGCGCAGGGCGAGCGCCATGTTGACGGCCGTGGTGCTCTTGCCGACCCCGCCCTTGCCCGAGGCCACCGCGATGGTGTTGCGCACCCCCGGGAGCACCGCGCCCTGCGCCCCGGCCGGGGCCTGCGCCGCGCGGCCGCGGGTGTTGGCGCTCATCGTGACCTGCACCTCGGAGACGCCCGGGAGCGCAGCCACGCGCTCGCGCGCCGCGCGCTCGAACTCGCTCTTCACGGGGCAGGCGGGCGTCGTGAGCTCGATCTGGAACGAGACGCGCCCGCCGTCGATGCGCAGCTCCTTCACGAAGCCGAGGTCGACGATGCTCTTGCCGAAGTCCGGATCGACGATGGGGCGGAGGGCGTCCAGCACCTCCGCCTCGCTGGGCTGGGCGGGCATTGCGTAGCCGTCTCCTGTGCTCGATCGCCGAAGCTAGCACAGGGGCGCGGCGGCAGTCGGATCGCGCCGCTCAGCCGGCGAACGCGAGCGCGAGGGCCCAGAGCTGGACGGCGAGGCCGTCGGCGCCGCGGAGCGCCATGCGATCGCCGGCCAGCAGGAAGTCGCTGGCGTGACGCAGATCGCGCGTACAGCGGTCGTCGCCGGGCGCGCACTGCTTCGCGTCCACCACGCCGTGGGCGGCCGCGCTCACCGCTTCGATCAGGCGCCGGTGCAGATCGTCGAGGACGCCCCCGGAGCCGCGCGGCGATTGGAGGCCGAGCTCGGCCAGCGGGAGCCCCGCCAGCTCGAGCACGAGCTTGTGCTGGGCGAGGCCGCGCAGCGCGAGCTCGAGGCCGTGCGGCGCCGTCGAGTGCCGCAGGCGCTTCGCGAGCTCGGGCGGCGCATTGGCGACGAGCGACTGGAAGTCGAGCTCGATCGCCTCGAGCGACCAGGCGAGGCCCGCCAGCGGATCGGCGGGTGCGGCGAGGGGCGAGACGCCGGACGCGAGGTTCTGCGTATGGCGCCGGTCGCGGCCGAATCCCTGCCACGGGAGCGCCGCCACCGTGGCGGTGGCCGGCGTGTCCCACACGAAGAGGTTGCCCTCGCGCGTCACCGCCACCACCTCGATCTTCCCGTCGCCGTCCACGTCGCCGAGGGCCGGCGAGGCCAGCAGCCAGCCGTGGGTGAACTTGGGCCAGCCCGGGGGCGTCGTGCCGTCGGCGCGGTAGGCGCGCACCAGGTAGCCGCCGCTGCCCTCCACCACGTCGGCGCGGCCGTCGCCGTCCACGTCGCCGAGGGCCGGGCTGGACAGGAACTGCATGTCGTCCATGCGGCGCGGGAAGGCCGGAAGCAGGGCCCCGGTGCGCGGATTCCAGGCGGTGATCGAGTGGTCGGCGAAGGCCTGCTTGCCGGGGAGGCCGGCGTCGAGGAGCGCCCGCAGGCCGCCCGTCGGGGCCACGTACTCCGGCAGGCCGTCGCCGTCGAGGTCGCCGAAGGCGCCGGAGCCGAGCGCGCCCAGGAAGGGTGCGTCGCCGGAGCCCGCGCTGGGCGGGACGTTCGGGAAGCCGCCGTTCGGGAAGTCGACCGCCAGCACCCGTCGCTGTCCGCCGACACTCCCGAGCGTCGGTTGCCCGTCGGCGTCGAAGAGGATGGCGGGGCCCACCGAGCCGAAGATCGCGGTGGTGAGGTGGCCGCTGCCGTCGAGATCGGCCAGGGCCGGCGAGCCCCCGGTCCCGGTCGCGACCGTCGGGAGGAGCCCCGACACCAGGAGCGGTACCTGCGCCGGCCAGCCGGGACGGAAGGGCCCGCCGGCGTGGAGGTTCCCGTCGGGCTGCACCACGTAGAGCCGGCCCTGCACGTCGCTGGTGAAGCCGCCGAGGCTCCCGCCCACCTGCACCAGCGCGGCGAGCAGGTTCGACTCGATGGCGAAGCCGCCGGGCTCGTGGCCGTACTCCTCGTTGGTCGGGACCACGATCTCGGGCAGGCCGTCGCCGTCCAGGTCGCCCACCGCCGGCGAGCCCACGATCTTGGCGCCGCGCTCCTTCACGTCCGCCGCGGCGAGCGGCGTCGCCTTGCCCGTGGCCTCGTCCACCGACACCTTCGTGCGATCGGCGAGACGCACCGGGAAGCCCGCCACCGGGGAGCCGTCGGAGTGCCAGGCGTAGAGGTGGCCGTCGAGGGCGCCGACCAGGATCTCGAGCCGCGGGTCCTTGCCCGGCGGATCCAGGTTCGCGAGGGTCGGCGCGCCGAGGATCCCGGGATCGCTGTCGTTCACGCGATCGCGGTTCGCCGGCTGCGAGAAATCGGGGTCGGTGGAGACGGGGAAGCCCGCCCGGCGCCGGCCGTGGTCGTCGAAGACGTAGACCTTGCCCTCGGTCGAGGCCACCACGATCTCGACGTGCCCGTCTCCGTCGAGGTCGTCGGCCGCGGCGGCCGCCACCACGGGCTCGTGGGGGATCGGCGCGACTCCGGAGGCGTAGCCCGGCGACGCCGCATGGGGCATCTCGTCGGTC
>Ga0316628_100001563_pt1 | contig 16300 bp, 12 predicted proteins | sample OWC_Aug_M2_C1_D5_FD_207648 | JGI IMG/M metagenome (GOLD analysis project Ga0316628, IMG submission 207648) | Wetland soil microbial communities from Old Woman Creek delta, Ohio, United States - OWC_Aug_M2_C1_D5_C | ecosystem: Environmental > Terrestrial > Soil > Wetlands | place: USA: Ohio... | reverse complement strand
GTGGCCGGCCCGTAAAGGGCGGCGTGGGTCCGCGCCAGCTCCTCCCTGGCGACGCCCTCGAGGGCGGCTTTCCTCTCCTCGATGGGCCGGCGGAAGTGCGGGTGCCCCCGCGGGTAGGTCAGGCGTGTGAATGCCTCGAAGGCCCGCTGGAAGGTGTCCTCGTGCGCCTGGGCCAGCTCGCCGAGGCGCAGCGAGCGCAGCTTCTCCAGCTCTTCGTCCGGAAACAGCGGGGCGAAGAGCATCTCGGCCAACAGATCGAGCAGGAGGGGCAGGTGCCGGGAGAGGCACCGCCCCGAACAGAACACCTCGAAGGGGTTGAGGCTGTCGCCGGACACGCCGAGCTCGATGCCCCGGTCCTCGAGCAGGCGGGCAATCGCCAGCCGCGAGTGGCTCGCGGTACCGCGCTCCAGCATGTCGGGAATCAGCGAGGCCACGCTCCAGTCCTCCGTCCCGACCACCCCGTGCCCGGCGATCAGGGAGCCGTGGAGCTGGACCGTGGTGTTGGTGTGCCGCGGCAGCAGCAGGAGGTGCCCCCCGCCGGGGAGCGACGACTCGTGCACGCGGGCCGCGAGCTCGCTGCGGAAGTGGCAGGGTTGCGGGCGCCGCCCGCCGGCTTCCCCGCGCGCTTCGCCGCCGGCTCCCCTGCGGCCGTCGCGCGGGATGAAGTAGCCCACCGAGACGGCGTCGTCGACGAACGTGGCCCCCGCGACGCGCAGCACGTCGTCGCGCCCGACGGCGCGGATGCGATCCAGGTAGTCCAGCCAGAAGTGCCAGTCCACCGCCGAGATCGCTTCCGCCAGGCTCGCCGCGACCTGGCCCGGCGAGTCGCGGTGGTAGGCGGTCTGCGCCTCCACCTGGGCCCGCGCCCGCTCCAGCTCCGCCTTCGTGAGGCCCTTCCTCGCCAGCGAGGCGATCTCGCGCCGGATGATCCTCTCCACCTTGTCGTGAGGCGTCGGCGGGTTGAGGGTCGCGAAGACCTGGAACAGGCCGGGGTCGCGCAGCTGCCACGCCACCGCCTGCACTTCGAGGCACAGCCCGGTCTCCACCAGGCGCTGGTAGAGCCGCGAGGTGACGCCGCCGCCCAGCGCATCGGCCAGCACCGCCAGGGGATGGGTGTCCGGGCTCGCCGCCTCGGGGGCGCGCCAGGAGAGCGCGACCCACCCCACTTCCCCGGCGCGCCGCACGACGAAGCGCCGCTCCCCCTCCTGGCGAGGCTCCCTGGTCACCACCCGGGGCAGGGGGTGGCCGGCACGCGGCAGCTCTCCGAAGTGGCGCGCCACCAGGCGCAGCGCCTCCTCCCGGTCGAACGAGCCGACGAGCACCAGCGAGGCGTTGTCGGGGTGGTAGAACGTGTCGTAGAACGCGCGCAGGCGCTCGACCGAGGTGTTCTCGATGTCGCTCCGCCACCCGATCGTCGGGTGGTGATAGGGGTGCTCGCGGAAGGCGATCGCGAACGATTCCTTGAGCAGGACGTCGAGCGGCTCGTTCTCGCCGCGCTCGAACTCGTTGCGCACCACCGTCATCTCGGTGGCGAGGTCTTCCGCGCGGAGCAGGGAGGAGCGCATGCGGTCGGCCTCGAGCTCGAGGGCCAGTTCCAGGTGCTCCGGCGGCAGGATCTCGTAGTAGTTGGTCCGGTCGAACCAGGTGGTGGCGTTGAAGTGCGCCCCGACCCGCTCGAGGACACGGGCGATTTGCCTCCCCTCGGCCGGGTTGAAGCGACGCGAGCCTTTGAACATCAGGTGCTCGAGCAGATGGGTGGAGCCGGTGTGGCCCACCGCCTCGTTCCTCGACCCCACGTGATAGACGATGCACACCGCGACCACCGGCACGGCGGCGTCGGGGAGCAGCAGCACCCGGAGGCCGTTCGCCTCCAGCCTCAGCTCCTCGACCCCCTCCCCCTGCGCCTGCACCCGGAAACCTTCGTCCATCGCACCTCCCCAGGGCGGCTATGATAGCCGCCATGATCGATCTCCGTTCCGACACCGTGACACGCCCGACCCCGGCGATGCGCCGCGCGATGGCCGCCGCCGAGGTCGGTGACGACGTCTATCGCGAGGACCCGACCGTCCTGCGATTGGAGGAACTGGCCGCCGAGAGGCTCGGCTTCCCGGCGGCGCTGTTCGTGCCGACCGGGACCATGGGCAACCAGCTTGCCGTCCACCTCCAGACCAACCCGGGGAGCGAGGTGATCATCGAGGCCCGCGGCCACATCTTCAACTTCGAGATGGGGGCGATGGCGGTGTGGTCCGGCGCACTCCCGCGACCGATCGTCACCGAGGACGGTCTCCTCGAGCCCGCCCAGGTCGAGGCGGCGATCGCCCCGAAGGTTTCGTACCGCACCCCGAGCCGGCTGCTCGCCCTCGAGAACACCCACAACCTGTGGTCGGGCCTACCGATGGACGCCGCCCGCACGCGCGCCCTGGCGGCGGTCGCGCACGCCCACGGCCTCGCCGTGCACCTCGACGGGGCGCGGATCTTCAACGCCGCCGCCGCCCTCGGGACGCCGGCCGCCGAACTCGCCGCCGGCTGCGACACCGTGATGTTCTGCCTGTCAAAGGGTCTCGCCGCGCCGGTGGGCTCGCTCCTGCTCGGCAGCCGCGAGCTGATCGGGGAGGCCGTGAGGGTACGGAAGCTGTTCGGCGGCGGCATGCGGCAGGTGGGCGTTCTCGCCGCCGCGGGGATCGTGGCGCTCACCGAGATGGTCGAGCGCCTCGCGGACGACCACGCACGCGCCCGGAGGCTCGCCGAGGGGCTCGGCACGCTGCCCGCGGTCGAGATCGACCCCGCCCGCGTCCACACCAACATCCTGGTGTTCCGGCTGCGCCCGGGAAAGGTGCCCGGCGATCCCGCGGTGCCGGCTTCCGAGCGCTTCGTCGCCGGGATGCGGGAGCGGGGGGTCCTCCTCGGGGCGTTCGGGGCCACCGACGCCCGCATGGTCACCCACTACGAGATCACCGACGCCGACGTCGAGGCGACGGTGCGGGCGGCCCGCCAGGTGCTCGCCGGATAGCCCGGCGCGCTACGCCGCCTCCTCGCCCGGCGCGGGGCGGTCCCTGACCGCCTTCACCACCGCCCACACCGCCAGGGCGACGCACACCACGAACACCGCCAGGAAAAGCGCCAGCGGCCCCCACTGCGGCGTCACCTGCGCCTGTTCCCCGGCGCGCGAGGCTGCCAGGTAGAGCCCCCGCAGCTGGTGGCGCGTGAGCACCATGAAGACGACCGCCCCGACCGTCAACTCGGCCACGCGCCGGACCTTGTTGGGGACCGCGAGCGGGTCGGCCACCTGGGCGAGCACGACCAGCAGCAGGATGCCGGCCAGGATCCCGATCGTCAGCGGGACCATGGTTGCCGGGCCCCCGCGCATGAACCCGCGCAGCACCTCCTCCGGCAGGGTGAGCAGCAGCCAGAACCCGTCCACCAGCTGGAGCAGCGTGGCGATCAGCGCCGCCCGCACGCCGTAGCGCGCCATGGCCGCGAGCGCCTCGGCGTCGCCGCCCTTGCGCGCCCTCCGCACCGCCACCCACGCCACCATCGCTCCCGCCAGCGCCACGGCGGCAAGCACGAAGTGGAGGTAGCGCGGCACGAAGGTGGGGTCGGCCAGGGCCGCCCACACGCTCCCCGCCACCCGCTCCCAGCGGTCGGGTTGCATGTGGAGGAGGCTGACCGTGACCTGCACCGCTGCGATGCCGAGGAAGCACAGCGCCTCGACGACCAGGAGGACACCGGCGCCCCGGCCCCGGCGCAGGCGCGCCTTGGCGAGGTAGTTGAGGTAGTAGCCGACGGTGAGCAGGCCGAGCATGCCGAGCCACAGCCAGGCGACGAGGATCGTCGCGCTGTAGAAGAAGCGCCCGAGCACGACCTGGATGAAGAGGAGCGGCGCGATCGCGAAGGTGATCGCTAGCGAGATCGTCCAGGTGTTGATGCCCACGACCAGCGTCTGCACCTCGCGGCGGGCGGCGCCGGAGAGGCCGGAAAGAGCCGCCAGCAGCGAGCCGCCCAGCACCGTGTCCACGAGCAGCAGGTGAATGAGGAACGTGAGCACCCAGAGAACCTGGAACAGCCACGGCGGCCCCGGGAGCGGGGCGGGGTCGAGAGCGGGGATCAGGCTAGTTGGCATGGGTCACCTCCGCAACGTGGGACGGCCTGAGGGTCAGGAGGTAGGTCGCCAGGGCCTGCACCTCCTCGTCGGTGCCGACGAGGGGCGGCATCAGCGGGTAGTCCAGTTTCTCGGTGGCGACGTGCCCCTGGTGCACATACCCCGCCGCCGAGTACTCCGACCCCTCCTCGCGCATGGTCGCCAGGATCCCGTTCAGCATGTCCGGATCCACCGGCGCCACCAGCTTGCGGATCGATAGGTAACCGTCGATCGTGTGGCACGACGCGCATTCGGCCTTGAAGACGGCCATCCCCTTCGCGTCGGGGCCGGAGGCCTCGCGTGCCGCCCAGCGCGCCTTGCTCAGGACGCCGCGCTGGTCGAGGTCGCCGATCTCGCTCACCAGGATGCCGTTCGCGAACATGAAGTCGCGGATCACGAACGGCTTGCGCGCCCCCTCGCGCAGCCGCTCGTAGCCGCCGAAGAAGGCGAACGCGACGAGCAGCGCGGCGACCGCGGTGGGCCAGCGATGGAGGCGAGGCGCCGCCACGGCGAAGAGCGCCAGCAGCAGGTAGAGCGCCAGCGCCCACAGGACGAGGTGGCGCGTGGACGCGAGCGCCGGCAGCAGCGCCTTCTCGCCCAGGAAGATCGCCCGCACCGAGCTCGAGAGCACGTGCTCCCACCAGCGGTAGCCGGCGTAGGCGAGGAGCGCGCCCGCCACCTGGAGACCGGCGAGCAGCCGCACCATCGCGACCCGCGAGCCGGAACTCGCCTCCCGTTGGGCGGCGAGCGTCAGGTAGGCGCCGGCCAGGAGCAGGCAGATCCCCGTCCGCAGCACGAGGCCCGGCAGGTAGCTCGGGTTGAAGATCCCGTCCCAGAACGAGTGCGTCTCCACCCACCGCCCCGGTGTGAGCATGAACGAGAGGATCCCCTGGATGATCACCAGCGACATGAACGCCGCGAAGAAGTAGAGCCAGATGATCGCCAGGTGCGTGCGCGGCCTGACCTTGTCCCAGGTCGCGTAGTAGGCGAGCGCGGTCACGACCTCCAGGATGAAGAACCCCCACTCCGCCGCCCACCCCCAGACGTAGTTGTGGATCAGGGCGGAGGTGGCTGCGGGCTGGACGAGGCCGATCGTGACCCAGATGCCGACCCCGGAAATGGCGCCGAAGACGGTGGAGACCAGGATCAGCATCAGCGAGCTCCGCCTGGCGAGCGCGCGCCAGGCGGGGTCGCGCCGCCGCACCGCCAGCGTCTCGAGGACGGCGATCGCGAAGCCGCCGCCGATCGCGAAGTGGGACACCAGAACGTGGGCGACCGCGACGATGCCGATCAGCACCCCCCCGCCCAGCCCCAGGTTCCAGAGAGGGTAGTCCACGCGGGCCTCCTTTCCTTCCGGTCGTTTCGGTTGCCCGCCAGCGTAGCACTTTGGCCAGACGAAAGGGCCGTCCCGCGCGTAGCGGGACGGCCCCGGAAAGGCGTCGCGTGAAAGCCGCTACGGGGTCGGCGGCTCGATCGGCCCGCGGACCTCGTGCGCGATGTGGCGGCGGATGACCCGGGTGGACCTTTGAATCCTGTCGGTAAGCGCGTACGGCGCATAGGCCTTGACCATCGCCACCGACGCCTGCTGCGAGAACACCGCACTCGCCGCCATGACCGTGGTCGCGGCGCCACCGCCCTCGCCGGTGAGGAAGGGGCGGAGGTCGATGTCGGGGAGCTTCGCTCCGAGACTCGCGTTGATCGTGCTGATCCACTCACGCGCGACCACGGCGTAGCCGATGGCCTGCGGGTGCACACCGTCATAGGAGAAGATACCGCCGGTCAAGAAAGCGGGCGTCAGCTTGACGCCGCCGAACACCATGCCGTTTGCCAGGAGGTCGTTGAAGAACGTGTGGAAGTCCACGACCTTGGCGTCGAACTGTGCCGCAACCCCGTTGATGACGTCGTTGAGGTCAACGATGCGCGCCTTGATGGCCGCGATCTCACCGGCCCGCAGGATCACGCCCGCGTGCAGCCCCTCGGCGTCCACCGACCCCTCCGGAAGCGGGAGCCCGGTGCCGCCGGCCGCGACCGGGATGCCGATCCCCTGAGCGAGGAGCGAGGATGCGAGAAGCGTCAGGTGGTCCTGCTCGGTGAGTGGGCCGGCCTCGCCGATCAACGGGATGTGGGTCCCGGTGGAGGGGTTGACGATGTACGGCTTGATCGTGGTCACGAACGGGATCGCTTCGACATCCACGATGTTGCCGACCACGATCGGCGTGCTGGGCCGGGCCTGGCGCAGCGCGCCGATGAGGGTCGTGTAACGGACCTGGAAGTCGAGCTTGCTGGTCATCGTGACGCCGTCGACGGCCACCCCGGTGAGCGCGGCGCCCAGGACATCGTTGCTGCCGATCCACACGGTCAGGAAGGTGGGCTGCAGCGCGAGCGCCTGTGCCAGGGCAGTGGCCGGGGTCTCGGTGCCGGGGAAGACCGGAAACCGCAACACCAAGTCGGCGAAGGCGGGGGCCTTGCCGCTTCGGCCCGCCGCGTAGTCGGCGAGGTGCTGCGCGAAGTTGTTGATGTCCCCGGTCCGCGTGAGCACGTCGTTGGTGTCGAAGCCGTCGACGCCCAGGTTGTTGTACGGCGTCGCCAGGGTGGGGTTCAGTGGCGCGCCGAGGCCCGACTTCACCCGGATCACAGGGCTGACCCCCTGCGAGGTGACGTTGAGCGCCACGAGCTCCAGGAGAGGGGGAAGACCTGGTGCGCTCACCAGCGGCTGCTGGAACCCCGAGACGCCCGCCTGGCGGGCGATGAGGGCCGGGTACGAGTTCTTCTGATACGTCTGATCCGAGCCGTTCGAGACGACCCCGGCCGTCAGGCTGTCTCCCAGTGCCACGTACCGCGAGAAGTCAACCTGGGCGAGCGCGACGCCCCCGCTGAGGGCGACCACCAGGCCCAGGAGCAGTGCCTTGTGTGCGTTTCTCATCGCTCCCTCCTAGAACGTGTGCACCACGGTGAACCCGAACAGGTTCGCCGTCGTCTTGTAGGTGCCCTCGAAGGCGTCGTCGTTGACCCCCTCGGTCGGCCGGTCCTTGAACCTCAGGTAGAGGTAGCTGACGTCGAGGCGGGTCTTCGGCGTGAGGCCGATCGACGCGCCGATGCTCACGCCCTTGCGCTCGGCGTCGGGGAGCAGCGGCGAGACCGCACGGGTGGGCACCGGGGTCCTGTCGAGCAGCCCGCCGAGCTGCCACCACAGGTTGGGGGCCTGCTTGTACTCGATCCCCAGGCGGTAGGTGTCGGAGTCCCCGTACCCCTCGTAGCGGACCGACGAGAGGAGCGGGTAGTCGGGCAGGGTGATCGGCAGCTCCTTGAAGCTCGACCAACCCATCCTCACCCAGTCGCCCTCGACCCCCCACTTCTGGCCGTGCCAGGCGAGCCCCAGCCGGATCTCGTCCGGGAACTTGATCTTGGTCTCGGCCTGGGGCTTGGTGCCGAAGGGGACCTGGGTGGCGACGATGGCGTCGAAGTCCGCGTACCCCGTCGGGAACTGGAGGAACGACGCCTTGCCGGTGTAGCTCACCTCGACGTTGGACCGGTAGCCAGCGCCGAACGAGACGCCGCCGCCGAGCTTGGCGAGCAACGCGGCGTTCCACCCCCAGCCCCCCTTGTAGTCCGTGTACAGGTGCACCTGGCCGATCTCCGCGACCTGCTGGGTGTAGGGGTTCACGGCTTGGCTTGAGAGCGACTTGGTGAGGTCGAGGTTGGAGTAGAAGTAGTCCACGCCGACCGCGAGCGCCAGGTTGTCAGACAGCTTGTACGCGAGGTTGGGGTTGATGTCGAACACCCGCAGGTCCACGCGCTTGGAGATGTACTTCCCGGCCCAGTCGCTGGGCCACCACGTTCCGAGCCCGAAAGGCGAGAAGATGCCGAGCCCCCAGCGCAGGTTCGGCGCGAGGTCGCCCTCGAGGTAGAGGTGCACGGGGAAGAAGATCTGCTTCTCCATCTCCACCTTGTACCCCGCCCCCGGGTAGGGGTTCGCCCCGTAAAACGTGGCCGACTCGGTGATGAAGTAGACGCCAGCCGCGAACTGGGCCCCGCTCTGGAATGCGATCCCAGCCGGGTTGAAGTAGAGCGCGGTCGGATCATCGGCGGTCGCTCCGAACGCGCCCCCCAGGGCCACCGCGCGCGCCCCGTTCTCGAAGAGGGCGAAGCCGGCCCCGAAGCTCGACGCAGGCGCCAGCAGCAGGCACGCCGCCAGGCCCGAAAGCCAGATGACTCTCGCCTTTCTCATTCCTCGCTCCCTCCCTCGGTCCCCCACTGGTTGCGGGTCGCTTCCCGGCACTCTATTGAGTCCGGTTCACGCCGTCAACATTGTCGCCGGGAATCACAAGCCTATCGGAACCTGCGAAAGAATTTCAGTCTCCTGAGGCGGGCGGGAGGGTTCGCACCCTTGGGACAGACTGAGCGCCCCGTGGGTCGGGGCGCCCGGAGGAAGGAGAAGACGATAGCAAGCCCACCCTAGTCGCCGGGGCGGCCTCCGTCGGTGAGCGGTATCACTCGAAGAGACGGCGCAGGGCGAGGACCGTCCGGTCGTCGTGCGGCGGCGCGCCACCGGTGTGGGAGGCGACCGCCTCGAAAAGCTCGGAGACCAGGTGCTCCATCGGGGCGGAACGGCGTTCCACCGCCAGCGCCGCGATCCCCTCCAGCCCGAAGTCCTCCCCGTCCTCGCCGGGGGCGGGAGCTTCCGACAGGCCGTCGGTGTAGGCCACCAGCACCGAGCCGTGGTCCAGCGAGACGGTGTGCGAGGGATAGCTCACGTCCGGCAGCAGCCCGAGGGGCGGCCCCACGGCCCTGAGCTGCTCGCACTCGCCCCGCGGTGAGACGAGGAGGACGGGGTTGTGCCCGGCCGAGATCCACTCGAGCTCGCCGGTCGGCCGCAGCCTGGCCATGAACACCGTGGCGAACTTGGTGTCGGGCGTCGAGGCGAGGAGATGGAGGTGGAGCTTGCGCGTGAGGTCGGAGAGGTCGGCGGCGCCCTGGACCAGCAGCCGGACGGCCGTCTGCAGCGACGCCGCCATGAGCGCGGCCGGGACGCCCTTCCCCGCGACGTCGCCGAGCATGAAGAAGAGCCCTTCCGGCGTCGCGACGAAGTCGTAGACGTCGCCGCCGACGCGACGCGAGGGCAGGCTGCGGGCCGCGATGTCGTAGCCGGGCGGGCACGGGATGCTGGTCGGGAGGAGCTGCCGCTGGATCGCGGCGGCAAGCTCCAGCTCGCGCTCCAGCCGCTCCTGTTCCAGGGCCTCACGGTGCAGCGTGGCGTTCTCCAGGGCGACCGCCGCCTGCGAAGCGTAGAGGGCCAGCGTCTCCGCGTCGGTCGCCGCGAAGGGCGCCGTGCCGCCGCGCACCTCGCGCTCCGCCAGCGCCAGCACGGCGAGCCGGCCGCGGCGCCCGGTCACCGGGACCGCCAACCTCCCGCTGTCCAACAGTCCCTGCTCGGGCAGGGCCTGCGCCTCCTCGGGGGTGAGGACGGCGCCGCCGACCCGGGCCGCGGCGAAGCACTCGCCGGTCGCGCACAAGCCGGTCCGTTGGGCGCCGGTCAGGTGCGCCTCACGGCGCGGGCTCCCCTCTGCGAGCAGCCAGACCTCGCCGCGGCGCGCGTCGAGCAGGGCGGTGGCGTGCATCAGCAGCTCCTCGGCGATGCGCGCCGGCTCCAGCGTCCCGCCCAGTGCCTCGGCGATCGCGCGCAGCGACTCGATCTCCCACAGCCTGCGCCTCTCCGCGAAGCGCGCCTGCTTGAGCTCCTCGCGCAACGCCCACGAACCGAGGACGACGCCGGCCGCGATGCGCAGCGACTCGGGCGGCTCCCCCCCGTCCGCCAGCTCGAGCCAGAACGCGTCGCGCCCGCCGGGGATGGCGTGGCGCCGGCTGTCGGGCCGCGGCGAGCCGGAGCTCGCCAGTACCTCCACCCCACGCCCCAGAGCGCCTCCCGACGCCCCGGCGCCGCGCACCAGGCCGTCGAGCACGGCGGCGGGCAACGGGGCCGCGCCTTCGCGCTGGGGCTGCAGCGCCAGCGCCAGCACGGAGAGCACGTCCCTCATTGGGCAGGGGCGAGTTCGGCCAGGGCGCTCGGCCGGTCGGGGAAGATCCTCGCGTACTGGGCGAGACCCATGATCTGGAACGTCTTCGCGATGCTGGGGGTGAGGCTGCAGAACGCCAGCAGACCGTTCACCTCCAGCGTGCGCTCGAGAACCTCCAGGAGGAGAGAGATGCCGATCGAGTTGATGATGCGGGTGGAGCGCAGGTCGAGGAGGAGGGTGCGGCTCCCGGCATCGAGGAGCTTGCGGGCCTCCTTGGCGATTACTTCCCCGCCCTCGTTGTTGATGTAGCCCGCAACCTCCAGAACCGCCAGCGTGCCATGCTGGTCCGCCACCTTGAGCTCGAAGGTCTCCACCTTTACACCCCTCCCGTGCGCCGGATCATGCGGATCCTCGTGAGACCCGGCTGCGAGGTGATCTCGACCTCGTCCATGAGGCGCCGGATGAGCTCGAGCCCCCAGCCGCGCTTCCGCCTGGACTTCAGCTTGTCCTCGAGGATCGGGCGGGCCACGCCGGCGGGGTCGAAGCCGGGCCCGTGGTCCACGACCGCGACCTCGATCCAGGCGTGCGCGTTGTCCGGGTGAGCCACGACCTCCACCTCGATCTCACCCAGCCCGTACTCAAACGCGTTCAGACAGGCCTCCACTACCGCCAGCTTGACCTCCGCCAGGGTATCACGCGGGAACGCGATACGCTGCCCGGCCTCCTCCACGGCCCGGGTGGCGAGCAACTCCGCACGGGGCTTTCGGGGGAGTACCAGGCGGACCCGGACGGGGGTGGCCATCATCGTCGCCTCATGCGAGCAAACTCAGAGCGAGAGCAGAAGGGCAAGCAACCGGAGGGCGAGCCTCGCGCCGTGGGCGAGCGAGTCCGCCCACAGCGCACCTCCGCCGACGAGCCCGCCGCCGAGAACGGCCCAGGGCGTGGTGAGCGGCGCGAGAAACCGGCTCGCCAGGAGGCTCGCGGAAGGGAGAGGCGCCATGCCCGCCTCCCACTGCAAAGTTCCGGCCAATCAACGCATGTTCCTCGAAACACTGGTAATGGATGACGGCGCCGGAACGGCAGCGGCGCTCCAACCGTTGCAACATGCAACCGGGGCTCCGCCTCAAGCCCGCTTCCTCCTGCTCGGGCCTTTTCTGACCGTGCTCCGCGGCCCTATGTTGCGTCTCGTATCATGTGTTGCATCCCACCTCACAAGCATGCGGTAGAGCGTGGTCCGGTCGATGCCCAGGGCCCGAGCGGCGGCCGACCGGTTCCCCTGGCAGCGCTCGAGCGTGCGCAGGACGTGGGAGTGCAGCACCTCCTCGAGCGTCCCCGAGGCGAGGTCGGGGGCGGGGGCGCCGGCCCCCATCGCCAGGCGCACGTCCGCGGCCTCCACCCGATCAGCGGTGGCCAGCGCGGCCGACGCCTCGAGGACGTTCTCCAGCTCGCGCACGTTTCCCCGAAACTCATGCTGGAGGAGCACCTCGAGGGCGCCCCGCGACAGGGACAGCGTCTTCCTGCCCAGGCGCTTGCCGTGCACGCGCACGAAATGCTGCGCGAGCAACGGGATGTCCTCGTGGCGCTCGCGCAGCGGCGGGAGTGTGAGCTCCACGACGCGCAGCCGGTAGTAGAGGTCCTGCCGGAACTCGCCGTGCGCCAGCATCGCCTCGAGATCCCGGTTGGTCGCGGTGATCAAGCGGACATCCACCAGCACGCGCTGCCGCCCTCCCACCCGCTCGACCTCCCGGTCCTGCACCACGCGCAGCAGCTTGGCCTGCAGCACCGGCGTGAGATCGCCGATCTCGTCGAGGAAGAGCGTGCCGCCGTTCGCCAGCTCGAACCGCCCCGGGCGCGCCGAGACGCCCGTCGCCACCCCGCGCTCGATACCGAACAGCTCCGCCTCGAGCAGCGTCTCGGGCACCGCCGCGCAGTTCAGGGGGACGAACGGCGCCGTCCGCCGCGGCGAGAGCGAGTGGAGGAGGCGGGCGAGGCGCTCCTTGCCGGTGCCCGACTCGCCGCGGAGCAGCACCGTGACGTCGCTGGAGGCCACCCGGCGGGCCAGCTCGAGCACGCGCCGGAAAGCCGGCGCCTGGCCGACGAGGCCCGCCTCCTCGCCGACCCCCAGCCGCAGGGCGCGGTTCTCCTCCTCGAGCAGCAGCCTCTGCCGCTGCACCTCCTCGAGCATGCGGCCCGAGGCGATCGCGGGCGCCGCGAGCAGCGCCAGCGAGCGTAGGAACGTGACGTCCTCGTCGTCGAACCTGGCCTGACCCTGGCGGGCCTCCTTGTCGGCGACGGCGACGATCCCCATCAGCTCCTCGCGCCACAGGCACGGGGCCGCCAGGATCTCCGAGAAAGGCAGGCCGAGGGCCGCGCCGGCGGCACGCGCCACCGCGCCCTCGCGGACCGCGTGCAGCTCCGGGGCGGCCACTAGGCGGGCGGCGCTGCCCGCCTCCACCGGCCACCCCACCCCGACCACGGTCACCGGCTCGAGGGACGGGAGCAGGGAGACCGCGATCCCGGCCCGCGCGTCGAGCAGGCCGACGGCGCGCTGCACCAGCTCCTCGGCGACCTCCCCCTCGCGCCGCGGCCCGGCGAGCGCGAGCGAGAGGTCGAGGACGGTCTCGAGCCGGGCGCGGCGCCACCCTTCGCGTGTGCTCGCCATCACCGCTCCCCCACCCAGCGCGCCGCCACCAGTGTGATGTCGTCGTACGGCTCGCTGCCCGCCGTGAACTCGCCCACGGCCTGCATGACGTCGTCCACCACCGCGCGGGCGTCGCCCCGGGCCCCGCCCAGCACGCGCTGCAGCCTGTCGTCGCCGAACGGCTCGCCCGCCGGGTTGCGAGCGTCGGTGAGGCCGTCGGAGTAGAGCAGCATCACCTCGCCCGGCGCGATCGCGAAAGACAGGACGTCCCAGTGCACGCCCTTGAGCGCCCCCACCGGCAGGCGGTTGGCGGGCGCCGGCATCTCCTCCACCGCCCCTGACGCCCTGCGCAGGAGCGGTGTCGGCTGCCCGGCGAGTGCGTACACGCCCTCGCCGCGTGGCTGCAACTTCATGTAGGCGAGCGCCACGAAGAGCCGGTGCTCCGGCGTGTAGAGGCGGTGGTTGGCCACCTCGAGGAGCTGGCCGGGCGAAGCGCCGCCCAGGGCCGCGGTGTGCAGCACCTCGCGCGCCGCGACCATCAGCATCGCGCCGGACACCGACTTCCCGGAGACGTCGCCGACCACCAGCGCGACCGAGCCGTCCCCGCCGTCGCCGAGCGCGTCGTAGAAGTCGCCTCCCACCTGACGGGCGGGGATGCAGCGCGCGGACACCTGCCACCCCGCCGGGGACGGCAGGCGGTGCGGGATGAGGGCGAACTGAACGCGGCGGGCGATCTCCAGCTCCTTCTCCAACTCCACCTGCTGGGTGTGGTCGCGCAGCAGGCGCGCGTTCTCGAGCGCCACGGCCCCCTGGTTGGCGAGGGTGCGCACGAGCTGCAGGTCGTCGCTCCCGAACTCCTCCTCCGAGCGCTTGGGCCCGAGCGCGAGCAGCGCGTGGAGCTGGCCGCGGGTGTGGAGCGGCACCAGCAGGCGCAGGCCGGCGCCCGCGAATTGCTCGAGCGCCCGCCGCGACTCGGCGTCGAGAGCCTTCAGCGGCTCGAGCACCCCGGGCCGGACGGGCTCGTCCTGGCGACTCAGCTCCTGGACCAGCAGCAGGCGAGCGGGGATCTCCCGCGGCAACGGCGGGGCGGCGGTCTGCGAGGCCAGCACCGCGCCCTCGCGCACGTAGAGGGCGGCCCACTCCAGATGCATGATCTCCGAGAGGCGGGTGGCGAGGAGCGCCTCCAGCCCCTCGATCGAGAATTCGCGCACGACCGCCGCGCTCACCTCCTCGACGGCATGCCGCGCGTCGTACACCTCGCGGAAGAAGAACCGGTCGACCGGCCCCTGCAGCTTGCGCCGCAGCGGGTCGAAGATGGCGAGGATCGCGAGGGCGAGCAACAGGGGGAAGTAGGGCGAGGAGCCGGAGAACAGCAGCGTGGACGCTGCGATGCCGAGGCCATAGATGCCGGCGACGACCGCCGTCGCTGCCGTGTACAGCACCGACTTGCGGACGATCACCTTGATGTCGAAGAACTGGAAGCGGACGATCGCGTACGCGAAGGTGAGCGGGACGAGGACGAGCGGCACCTCGCCCCAGAACAGGTAGCGGTCGCTGCCGAGCAGCGACGGCAGCGCCACGCCGAAGATGAGGAACGGCGTCACCCCCACGACCGTGCCGGCGAAGACCGTCGCGATCTGCCGACGCTCGCGCCCCTCCCGCGCCCGCAGGAGCGAGCCGAGCAGGGCGAGGAGCCCGAGGACGAGGTAGTCGCCCATCAGCACCCAGCTCGAGATCGGCGTCCCGGAGATGAGCCGGATCCGCAGGTCGAGGACGTTGCCCACCAGCAGGGTGACCATGTAGAACAGCGGCGGCAGCAGGTAGAGCACGCGGAATGCGTTCGGCGATTCGTTGACGAAGCGCTCGACCGCCCGCAGCCGGCGGCCGCCAGGTCCCTCCCACGCCTCGGTGGGCCCTACGAGCGTCAGGCTGAGGCGCCGCGGGAAGACCAGGAAGAAGTGGAGGAAGGCGGCCGGCAGGATGAGCAGGGACAGCGTGCCGGTGGTCAGCACGACCCCGTCCACCCACGAGTACGAGGCGGGGCGGAGGCGGCACACGAGGAAGAGGAGGAAGAGCGTGCAGAGCGTGAAGAACACCCGGCTCGGGCCGCCGCCCGGCTCCTCGATGCGGCGCACGAGGACGTACAGACCGATGAAGAAGAAGAGAAAACCGGAGAAGCACGCGTACAGGTAGGAGGCGTCCCCCAGCTGCTGCGGGGCGAGGCGGACCGGCTCCTCCAACAGCGCGCCGTCACGTTCGATGAGGTACGCGACGCGCTCGCCGATCCGGTGGCGCTGCAGGACCCGGGCCACCTCGGACCGGTTGCGCACCACCTCCCGTCCCACGCCCGCGATCCGGTCGCCCGGCCGCAGGCCCGCCTCGGCGGCGCCCGAGCCCGGCGCGACGGCGCGCACGACGACGTCGCTGCGGTCAGGGTCGAGGATGACCCCGTCGGACGGCCGCGGCAGGAACATGTCGAGGATCGACAGACAGGCCACGAGGAACGCGACCACCCCGAAGAGCAGGAGCGGGAGGAGGCCTGGGGAGCGTCCGCGGCTCATGTCTGGCACAACGATACTACGTGCCCGCCGAAGGCGGGGTTCCCCGACTCCCCCGCGCCGCGGGTCCCCCGGTGTCCAGGCTAGAATGGCCCGGTGAGTCGCGGCCGCCTGGTCACCTTCGAGGGGATCGAGGGGTGCGGGAAGACCACCCAGCTCCTCCTCCTCGCACGCCACCTCGAGGGGCGCGGGGTGAGCGTGGTCACGACCCGCGAGCCGGGCGGGACGCCGCTCGGCGAGGCCGCCCGCGCGCTGCTCCTCGACCCGCGGCTGCACCCCACCCCGATCGCGGAGCTCTTCCTCCTCGAGGCGGCGCGCGCGCAGCTGGTGAGCGACGTGATCGCCCCGGCGCTCGAGCGCGGGAGCCACGTCCTCTCCGACCGCTTCGCCGACTCCTCGGTCGCCTACCAGGCGGGGGCTCGCCGTCTCCCGCGGGAGACCGTGGACCGCCTCAACCGGCTCGCCTGCGCGGGCGTCGTCCCCGACCGCACGCTGGTGTTCGACCTCGACGTCGAGCTCGCCCTCGGCAGGGCGAAGGGACGCCCGGCGACCCGGCCCGACAACCGGAGGTTCGAGGATGAGGCGCTCGAGTTTCACCGCGCGGTCGCCGCCGCCTACCGCTCCCTCGCCGCCGAGCAGTCGGGCCGGGTGGTCGTGGTGGACGCCGCCGGGACGCCCGAGGAAGTCCATTCTCGGGTGCGGGCGGCGCTGGCCGGGGTGCTGCCGTGAGCACGAGCCAGCTGCCTTGGCCGGAGAGCTTCCTCGCGCCGGCGCGCTGGCGGGGCGTGCAGCACCTGCTCGACCGCTGCCTCGATCTCGACGGGCACGGGGCACTGCCCGGGACCGTGATGCTGCTCGGGAGCGCGGGGCTTGGCCGCGAGGCGCTGGCGGTCGAGCTCGCGGCCGCGCTCACCTGCCGCAACGGGGAGCGGCACGGAGGGCCGTGCCC
>Ga0316628_100001562_pt1 | contig 16304 bp, 12 predicted proteins | sample OWC_Aug_M2_C1_D5_FD_207648 | JGI IMG/M metagenome (GOLD analysis project Ga0316628, IMG submission 207648) | Wetland soil microbial communities from Old Woman Creek delta, Ohio, United States - OWC_Aug_M2_C1_D5_C | ecosystem: Environmental > Terrestrial > Soil > Wetlands | place: USA: Ohio... | reverse complement strand
CGATGGAGTTCAGGGCCTTTGACTTCAGGGAGTGCGTCACCCTCATCAAGTCGACGGGGAAGTCCGCGCGGAACATCCGCCAGTTCCAGGACGTCCTCGCGCTCATCCCGGAGGCGGCCATCTTCCACCACACCTGTCAGTACTTCATGAGAAACCCGGGGCTCGAGTACACGAACGACTTCGCTCAGTGGGCGGGCGAGAGCCTCGGCGAGCGGGCCCTGGCCGAGTACCTCTCCAACATCGACCCGTACGCGTTCAAGTCCATCGGCGACCTGAGGAAGGGGCTCCTCGGCGTGATCGAGGTCTTCCTCCAGCGCTACCCCGAGCCGAGGGAGGTGATGCACGGAGACGAGTTCTTCTTCAGCGAGGGGGTGACCCTGAATTTCCCCGCTGGCGTGCGGGCCCGCAACCTCGCCGAGCTTCTCACGGGCATCAAGTACGTCGACGCCAACTCCATCTATTTCCATTTCTACGAGGCCAGGCTGCGCCTCGGAGGCCTCGCCGACGATTTCTCGTCGTGGGTCGACGAGAGCCTCGGCAAGTCGGGGCTCGCCGCGCGCATCCGCTCGATGGACCCCTTCATGCATACCGTGGAGGGGATACGGGAGCACCTGGTGGTGGACATGGAAGACGAGCTCCGGAGGGACATGGAGGCGATGTAGCCATGCTGGCAAGCTACGTGGGCATAGCCCCCAAGAGCGATCTCACCCTGGTCAAGAGGCTCGCCGGCAGGCTGCACGGCAAGACCCTGGTCCACGTCAACTCCACGCGAGCGGGCGGCGGCGTCGCGGAGATCCTCCAGAGGATGGTCCCGATGCTGGAGAACCTCGGCATCGTGGTGCGGTGGGAGGTGATCGAAGGCGACGAACGGTTCTTCGACATCACCAAGAAGCTGCACAACGCGCTTCAAGGCAAAGAAGAGATGATCACGCCGGAGATGTGGGACCACCACCTCGCGGTGAACCGGAAGAACGCCCAGCGGCTGAACTTCGAGGCCGACGCCGTCATCATCCACGATCCCCAGCCTGCACCGCTCATCGAGTTTCGCAAGAACGGGAAGTGGATGTGGCGCTGCCACATCGATCTTTCGAATCCGGCGCCGGGAGCCTTCGAAGGGATAAGGAAGTACTGCGAGCACTACGACGCCGCGATCTTCTCCGTGGCGCGATTCGCCCGAGCGATGCCGATCGACGAGTTCATCATCACGCCCTCGATCGACCCGCTCAGCGACAAGAACAGGGAGCTCTCGATCGGCGAGATCCGCGAGACCGCCCAGCGGCTGCGGATCCCCACGGACAGGCCGCTGCTGTTGCAGGTCTCCCGCTTCGACCGCTTCAAGGACCCGCTCGGCGTCATCCACGCCTACAAGATCATCAAGAAGTACACGGACTGCGTCCTCGTCCTGGCCGGCAGCCCCGCCACGGACGACCCCGAGGGCGAGGCGGTGCTGAAAGAGGTTCGAGAGTTCGCCGCGGACGATCCGGACATCTACGTCCTCTTGCTGCCGCCCTACAGCGACAAGGACATCAACGCGCTCCAGCGCATGGCGGACGTGATCTTCCAGAAGTCGGTCAGGGAAGGCTTCGGCCTCACCGTCTCGGAGGCGATGTGGAAGGCGAAGGCCGTCGTGGCGGGCGCGGCGGGCGGCATCCCGGTCCAGATCACCCACGGGGTCAATGGGTTCCTCGTCAGCTCCATCGAGGGGGCGGCGTTCAGGGCGAGGCAGCTCCTCAACAACCCCGAGATGGCCGACGAGATGGGCAAGAACGCGAAGGAATTCGTGAGGAAGAACTTCCTCATCACCCGCCAGATCAGAGACTACCTGTCGGCGTGGTACGCGCTCGAGAACAGGGGCAGGAGCGTCCTCGACGTGTAGCGGCGGCGGTGAGGGCTCGCGCCTGAGACGTTTGCGCCTGCGACGACATGGCACGCGTGTTGCGATTCATCGGAAGGGATTGCGACAAGGAAGCGCGTCATGCAGGTGTGGCCCGGTAATCCTTATCCGTTGGGCGCAACGTGGGACGTGCAAGGCACCAACTTTGCGCTGTTCTCGCAGCATGCGACGCGCGTCGAGCTCTGCCTCTTCACCGGTACGCAAGAGACGCGCGTCGCGCTCCCGGAGGTGACCGACCACTGCTGGCACGGATATCTGCCAGGAGTCATGCCGGGACAGCGCTACGGCTATCGCGTCCACGGGCCCTACGACCCTGCGGCCGGTCAGCGCTTCAATCCCGCGAAGGTGCTGCTCGACCCGTACGCGAAGGCCATCGATGGCGAGCTGCGCTGGGACGACGCCCTCTTTGGCTACACCATCGGCCACCCCGACGGGGACATGAGCCGCGATGACCGCGACAGCGCGGCGTACGTGCCCAAGGGTGTGGTCGTCGACACCAGCTTCGACTGGGGCCGGGACCATCCGCTGCGGACGCCGTGGCAAGACACGGTCATCTACGAGGCGCACGTGAAGGGGCTCACGCTCCGCCATCCCGACGTGCCCAAGGAGCTACGGGGCACCTACGCCGGCATCGCCTCCGCCCCGGTGCTCGAGCACCTGCACGCGCTCGGCGTGACCGCGGTGGAGCTCATGCCGGTGCACCGCTTCGTCTCCGAGCGCCACCTGGTCGACCGCGGGCTCACCAACTACTGGGGGTACAACTCGCTCGGCTTCTTCGCTCCGCACGCGGCCTACGCGCGCAGCCGCGAGCCGGGCGCGCAGGTGGCCGAGTTCAAGGCGATGGTGAAGGCGCTGCACGAGGCGGGCATCGAGGTGCTCCTCGACGTCGTCTACAACCACACCGCCGAGGGCAGCGAGCTCGGGCCCACGCTCTGCTTCCGCGGGATCGACAACACGTCCTACTACCGCCTCGCGAAGGACGACCGGCGCCGCTACGCCGACTCCAGCGGCTGCGGCAACACGCTGGACGTGACGCACCCGGGGACGCTGCAGCTCGTCATGGACAGCCTCCGTTACTGGGCGCTCGACATGCACGTCGACGGCTTCCGCTTCGACCAGGCGGCGGCGCTGGCGATCGGGCTCAACGACGCCGGCCGGCTCGGGGCCTTCTTCGACGTCATCGCGCAGGACCCCGTCCTCTCGCGGGCGAAGCTCGTCGCCGAGCCCTGGAGCGCGGGCGAAGGCGGCTCTCAGCTCGGCCACTTCCCCACGGCGTGGACGGAGTGGAACGGCAAGTACCGCGACTGCGTGCGCGATTTCTGGCGCGGGGACGGGCGCGCGCGCGCCGAGCTCGGCTATCGACTGACGGGCAGCTCCGACATCTACGGAGAGAACGGCCGGCGCCCGCACGCGAGCATCAACTTCGTGACCGCGCACGACGGCTTCACGCTCCGGGACCTCGTCTCCTACGATCGCAAGCACAACGAGGCGAACGGCGAGGGCGAACGCGACGGCGACGGCGAGAACCGCTCCTGGAACTGCGGAGTGGAGGGCCCCACCACCGACCTCACGGTGAACGCGCTGCGCTCGCGGCAGCAACGCAACTTCATCGCGACCCTCGTCCTTTCGCAGGGCGTCCCGATGCTGCTCGCCGGCGACGAGCTGGGGCGGACGCAGCGCGGGAACAACAACGCGTACTGCCAGGACGGCGAGATCTCGTGGGTGGACTGGCGGGCCGCCGACAAGGAGCTCGTGCGCTTCACGCGCGCCGCGCTGCGACTGCGACGCGAGCACCCGGTCTTCCGGCGCTGGCGCTGGTTCGACGGCCGGCCCATTCCCGGTACGCACGTGCCCGATATCGGCTGGTTCCGGCCCGACGGCGCGGAGATGTCCGAAAAGGACTGGACGGTCGCGACGCCGTCGCTCGCGGTGTACCTGTGCGGGCGCGACCTCGGGCCGGACGCGCGCGGCGAGCCGCTGGTCGACGCGAGCTTCTTCCTGCTCTTGAACGCGTCGCCGGAACCCCTCCCCTTCACGCTGCCGCCGCGGAGCTGGGGCAAGCGCTGGGTGAAGGTGCTGGACACGGCGGAGAGCGGGCCCCACCACAAACACGAGGCCCACGCGCCGGGGACGCGGGTGTCGACCCATGCGCGCTCCCTCGTCCTGCTCCGGTGCGAGGAGGCTCCGCCGCGATGAAGCGGGAGCCGCTCGCCACCTATCGCGTCCAGCTGCACGCGGGCTTCGACTTCGACGCCGCGGCGCGCGTCGTGGGTTACCTCGCCGAGCTCGGCGTCAGCCACCTGTACTGCTCGCCGTGCTTGCAGGCCGCCCCCGGCAGCGCTCACGGCTACGACGTGGTGGACCCGACACGCGTGAACGAGGACCTCGGCGGCGCCGCCGCCTTCGGACGGCTGTGCGCTGCGCTGCGCGAGCACGACATGGGCCTGCTGCTCGACGTCGTGCCCAACCACATGGCCATCACCCGCGACAACCCGTGGTGGTGGGACGTGCTCGAGAACGGCCCGTACAGCCGCTACGCGTCTTACTTCGACGTGGACTGGGAGCCGCCGGGGAGCATGCATCAGGACAAGATCCTCCTGCCGGTGCTGCACGATCACTACGGTCGCGTGCTGGAGGCGCACGAGCTCGTGCTCGAGCGCGAGGCCGGCGCCTTTCGCCTGCGCTACCGCGACAACCTCTTCCCGATTGCGCCGGATTCGCTCCACCGCGTGCTCGACCAGGCGGCGCGCCGCTGCGGTTCGGACACGCTCGCCTTCCTCTCGAGCGCGCTCGCGTGGCTCCCGGTGCTCGCCGCGGGCGCGGACGACCCGGCCCGGCGCCACCGCGACAAGGAGGTGCTGCGCGCACAGCTCGAGCGCTTGCTGCGCGAGGCGCCCGAGACGGCCGGCGCCGTGGATACGGTGATCGCCGAGACGAACGCCGACGTCGACGCGCTCGATGCGCTGCTCGAGCGGCAGCACTACCGCCTCGCCTTCTGGCGCACCGCGGGCCAGGAGCTCGGCTACCGCCGCTTCTTCGACATCAACGACCTCATCGGCCTTCGCGCCGAGCGCGAGCACGTCCTGCTCGACAGCCACGCGCTGGTGTTCGAGTGGATCGCCGCGGACATGGTGGACGGGCTGCGCATCGACCACCCCGACGGTTTGCGCGATCCGGAGGGCTACTTCCGGCGGCTGCGCGCGGTCGCTCCGAAGGCGTGGATCGTCGCGGAGAAGGTGCTCGAGCCGGGGGAGCCCCCGCGCGACGACTGGCCGATCGACGGGACGACCGGCTACGACTTCTTGAACCAGGTCGGCGGCCTCTTCGTGGACCCGCACGGAGAGGAAGCGCTCACCCGATTCTACGCCGACTTCACCGGCGAGCCGACCGACTACCCCGCCCTGCTGCACGACAAGAAGAGGAGGGTGCTGCGAGATCTGCTCGGGAGCGACGTCAACCGACTCGCGGCGATGCTGCACGCGGTGTGCGAGCGCCACCGGCGACACCGCGACTACACCCGCCGCGAGCTGCACGGGGCGCTCGAGGAGGTGATCGCCTGCTTGCCCGTCTATCGCACGTACGTACGCGCCGAGAGCGTGACGGTGAGCGAGCTCGACGTGCGCTACGTGACGCAGGCCGTCGCGGAGGCGAAGAGGCGACGGCCCGACATCGACGGCGAGCTGCTCGACTTCGTGCGCGACATCTTGTTGCTGCGCCGCCGCGGAGCGCTGGAGGGTGAGCTCGCCATGCGCCTCCAGCAGCTCACCGCGGCGGCGATGGCGAAGGGCGCGGAGGACACCGCCTTCTACTGCTACAACCGCTTCGTCGCGCAGAACGAGGTAGGCGGCGGGCCCGGGCGCTTCGGCGTCGCGCCGGCCGACTTCCATCGATGGGCGGCCGCGACCGCGCAGCGGTGGCCCCGCACCCTCCTGGCAACCTCCACGCACGACACCAAGCGCAGCGAGGACGTGCGCGCTCGCCTCGCGCTGCTCTCCGAGATGCCCGCGCGGTGGGCGAAGATCGTCCGGCGGTGGTCGGCGATGAGCGCGCCCTACGCGCAGGACGGCATGCCCGACCGCAACGCCGAGTACCTCTTGTGGCAGACACTCCTCGGCGCCTGGCCCATCGAGGGCGACCGCTTGTGGGCCTACATGAGGAAGGCGGCGCGGGAGGCGAAGGTCTACACCTCCTGGATCAAGCCAGACGAGGCGTACGAAGCGGCGCTCGGGCACTTCGTCGCATCCATTCTGGAGGACGGCGAGCTGCTCGCCGACGTGGCGCTCTTCGTCTCGCCGCTCGTGGACGCCGGACGGACGAACGCCCTCGCGCAGACGATGGTCAAGCTCACCGCGCCGGGCGTGCCCGACTTCTACCAGGGCAGCGACCTCTGGGATCTGAGCTTGGTGGACCCCGACAACCGTCGCCCGGTGGACTACGACCTGCGACGGCAGAGGCTCGAGGCGACGATGACGCTGGGGCCGGAGGCCGTCTTGCGGCGCTCGGACGAGGGGCTGCCCAAGCTCTGGGTCGTGCACCACGGGCTCCGCGTGAGGCGCGAGCGGGCAGGCGCGGTCGGCCCGCACGGCGGGTACGAGCCCATCGTCGCCCGAGGACGGCAGGCCGAGCACCTCCTCGCCTTCATGCGGGGCGGAGAGATCGTGACCGTCGTGCCGCGTCTGGTGCTCGGGCTGGGCGGCGCGTGGGAGGATACGGAGATCGATCTGCCGCGAGGGTCGTGGCGCAACGAGATGACCGGCGAGGCCGCCGGCGGCACCGTGCGGGTGGGGCAATTGCTCGCGCGCTTTCCGGTGGCCTTGCTCACGCGGGAGCGCGGCCCGTGAGCGCCCTTCGCGTCTGGGCGCCGGGCGCGCAGCGAGTCGAGGTGGTCATCGGAGCTCGGCGGCTCGAGATGACGGCGGGCGCGGGCGGCTACTGGGAAGTGGACGCGCCCGAGGCCGCTGCGGGGGTGGATTACGCCTTCGCCGTCGACGGCGGCGAGCCGCTCCCGGACCCGCGCTCGGCCTGGCAGCCGGGGGGAGTGCACCGCGCGTCACGCGTCGTGGACCACGGCGCCTTCGCGTGGACCGACGCGAAGTGGCGCGGTGGCCCGCTCGGCGCCGCGGTGATCTACGAGCTACACGTGGGGACCTTCACGCCGCGCGGCACGTTCGACGCGGCGATCGAGCGGCTCGATCACCTCGTCGAGCTGGGCGTCACGCACGTGGAGCTGATGCCGGTCGCGGAGTTTCCGGGCGACCACGGGTGGGGCTACGACGGCGTCGACCTGTACGCGCCGCACCACGCCTACGGCGGTCCAGACGGGCTCAAGCGCCTGGTCGACGCGTGCCACGAGCGCGGGCTCGCGGTGATCCTCGACGTCGTCTACAACCACCTCGGTCCCTCCGGGAGCTACGTCGCCCGCTTCGGACCTTATTTCACGAGGCGGCACGTCACGCCGTGGGGTGAGGCGGTCAACCTCGACGGGCGCGGAAGCGACGAGGTTCGCCGCTTCTTCTGCGACAACGCCATCGCGTGGCTGCGCGACTACCACCTCGACGGCCTCCGCGTCGACGCGGTGCACGCCATCATCGACACCTCGGCCGTGCACTTCCTGGAGCAGCTCGCCGCGGAGGTGCACGCCCTCGAAGCGCGGCTCGGGCGCCACCTGATCGTCATCGCCGAGAGCGATCTGAACGACCCGCGCGTGGTACGCGCGCCGGAGGTGGGCGGCTACGGAATGGACGCTCAATGGAACGAAGACTTCCACCACGCGCTCTACGCGATGCTCACGGGCGAGCGGCGCGGCTACTACGCGGACTTCGGCCGCATGGCGGACGTCGCCGCCGCGATCGAGCGCGGGTTCGTCTACGACGGCTGCTACTCGCGCTACCGCGGGCGCGCCCACGGCCGGCCGGCGTCGGACCTTCCGGGGCATCGCTTCGTCGGGTGCTTGCAGAACCACGATCAGGTGGGAAACCGCGCGCGCGGCGAGCGCCTCGGTCACCTGGTGAGCAGCGGACTCTGCGCCATCGGAGCGGCGCTGGTCGTCACCTCCCCGTTCGTGCCGATGCTCTTTCAGGGCGAGGAGTGGGGAGCGTCGTCGCCATTTCTGTACTTCACCGATCACTCGGAGCCGGAGCTCGCCGAGGCCGTACGCAACGGCAGGCGCGCCGATCTCGCCGCGTTCGGCTGGGACGTGGGCGACGTGCCGGACCCCCAGGCGCGTGAGACGTTCGAGCGATCGAAGCTCGTATGGGCGGAGCGCGAGCGCGAGCCGCACGCCGCGCTGCTCGACTGGCACCGGCGCCTGATCCGGCTGCGGCAGACGTCGCCGGTGCTCGCCGATGGACGACCGGGCAGCGCGCGCGTCCGGTACGACGAGGAGGCGCGCTGGCTCGTCGTCGAGCGCGGGCCGCTCGCCGTGGCGTGCAACCTCGGCGGCCAGACCCGGGACGTGCCTGTCCCGGGGCTTGCCGGCGCGCGGCTCCTCCTCGCGTGGCAGGACGGCGCGCGGGTGGCGTCCGGGGGCTTGACGCTCGCGGGCGCCTCGGTCGCTGTCATCGAACGGTAAACTCCACGAAATTGGGGAGCGTCTTGTGGGAACCCCGCGCTAGGCTCGCGACTCGGTGTGATGGGCCCATGAGAGTCGAGGTCGACAAGGGCGTGGTCGTGGACGGAGACGACGTCTACGAGTTCCACGGCAACACCGAGACCCACTACGACGTGAGCCTGCGCGGCGAGATCGTCGCCGAGGTCGACTTCTTCTACGGGCTCGCTCGGCCCGACGTGAATCGCCCCACCATCCCGACGAGCACCCTCTCGCGGCTGGTGGACGCCTGGGGCGATCACTTGCGCCGGAATGGCCGCTTCTGAAGCGTCCTCAGCGCGAGAACCCTTCCGCGACGAGGGCCGCCTTCACGGAAGGTCGCTCGCCGATCCGCGCGAAGTAGGCGACGAGGCTCTGCGTGGGCAGCTCGCTCTTCAAGAAGCCGGTCCACGTCCGCAGCGTGTAGTAGGCGTAGCCGTCCGCCACCGTGAAACGCTCGCCCATCAAGTAAGTGTTCTTCTCGAGGTGCTGTCCCATGTACGCGAGGCGCTGCGTGACGCGCTCTCGCAGAAACGCCTTCAGATCCTCGGTGGCCTGCGGCCTGTAGAGCGGCGAGACGGCCTTGTGCAGCTCCGTCGCGATGAAATTGAGCCACTCCCAGAAACGCACGCGCTCGAACGTCCCGCAAGGCGGGGCGAGGTGCAGCTCCGGCGCGAGATCGGCGAGATACTGGATGATCGCGACGCCCTCGGTGAGCACCCTGCCGTCGTCGAGCGCGAGCGCGGGGACGTAGCCCTTCGGGTTGATCGTCCGGTAATCGGCGCCGCTCGCGGTCTTCTTCTCGCGTAGATCGACCTTCTCGAGGTCGAAGGGGATCCCGACCTCGCGCAGGGCGACGTGGGGCGAGAGTGAACAGGCACCGGGCGAGTAGTAGAGCTTGTGCATGCCCACTTCCTAGCGGAGCGCCTCGAGCTCGTCGAGACGCCCTCGCCAGCCGCCGACCGGGGACTGAGCCTTTTCGAAGCGCATGCCGCTTGCATCCCCTGGGTGCATGACCGAAGCGGTTCAATTCACCCCGACCCCGAGCGGGCCGGACCTCGTCGACCTCGTCCGACGCTATCGGATGACGTGGCGCACGCAGCCGGAGCTCGCGATGCACGATGGGCAGCTCATGCCCATCGGCTTCACGGTCCAGATCATCGCGCGGTACGCTCACCCGGCGCACCCGCCTCTTCCGGACTGCCCCGAGTGCGCCCCCGTGCGGCGCGCGTTGAGGCTCGTCGCCGACGCCGTCGTGCCGAAGGGAGAGCATGTGGCCTGGTACAACGTGCAGGTCCTCGAGGCCGTCCAGTACGACGGCGCGCGCGATCCTGCGCTGTCGGCGACGATCACGGTCCTGCACAAGGGTCGCGAGAACCGGCCGCCGGACGATCTCGAGATCGCGTGCGTCACCGAGATCCGCGAGAACCTCCAGGAGCTCGGCGTCGTCGAGTCCGATTAGTCGCACGCCGGCTTCGGCGATGCGGACCCTTCGCTCGCGGAGCTCGGGCAGCACCTCCGCGCATCCTAGCCTTGTTGCGCCGCGGCGCGAACGCAGGCCCGCGGGGGAGGCGCTAGATCACGTGTTTCGAAATGACCAGCCGCTGCACCTCGCTCGTCCCCTCGTAGATCCGCGTCACGCGCGCATCCCTGTAGATGCGCTCGACCGGGTAGTCGCGCGAGTAGCCGTACCCGCCGTGCACCTGCACCATGCGGTCCACCACGCGCGCGCACGCCTCGGAGGCGAACAGCTTGGCCATGCTCGTCTCCACCGGAGCGCGGTCGCCCGCGTCGAGCAGGCGCGCCGCGCGCAGGGTCAGGAGCCAGGCCGCGTCGAGGTCCGTCCGGCTGTCGGCGAGGACGAACCGCGTGTTCTGGAACTCGGTCAGCGCCTTGCCGAACGCGCGACGCTCCCGGGCGTACTCCACGCCGGCCGAGAGCGCCGCCTCCGCGAGGCCGAGGCAGAGCCCGGCGATGCCCACGCGCCCCGCGCCGAGCGCGGAGAGCGCGATCGCGTAGCCCCCGCCGAGCGGGCCGATGAGGTTCTCCGCCGGCACGCGGCACTCCTCGAAGTGGAGGCCGACGGTGCCCGACGCGCGCTGGCCCATCTTGTCCTCCTCCTTGCCGACGACGAGGCCTGGAGTGCCCCGCTCGACCACGAGGCAGCTGATGCCCTCCGGGCCGGGGTTGGATGGATCGGTCCGCACGAAGACGACGTGGATCCCCGCGTGCGCGCCGGCGGTGATCCACATCTTCGACCCGTCGAGGACGAACGAGTCACCGTCCCGCCGCGCGGTGGTCGTGAGGGCGGCGGCGTCGGACCCGCAGCCCGGCTCGCTGAGCGCGAAGCTGGCGGGGCCGAGCTTGCCCTCCGCGTACGGCCTGAGCCAGCGCTCCTTCTGCTCGGGCGAGGCGTGGTCGGAGAGGATCTTCGACGAGAGGTTGCTCGACGCGAGCACCACCGCCGTCGACGCGCACGCCTCGGCGATCGCCTCCATCGCGAGCACGTAGCCCACGTTGTCCGCGCCCGCGCCGCCTTCGGCGATGGGGACCTTCATCGTCAAGAGGCCGAGCGACGCGAGCTCCCCGATCTCCTCGAGCGGGAACTTCATCGTCCGGTCTCGCTCGGCCGCGCCGGGCGCGATGCGACGCGAGGCGAGCTCGCGGGCCGAGTCGCTCACCATCCGTTGCTCTTCGGTCAGGGGGATGCCGAGGCGTTCGAGCCTCTGCGCCGTCGTCATCATCGTCGTGCGTGCTCCTGTACGGTCGTTCTGACGCGAAACGCGCCCGAGAAGAAGCCCCCGCGGCTCGAAATTCGACAGGTACCCTGTCAACATGTCGAGGCCGGCTTCAGGGGCCGGCGGGCTCCTCGCACGAGATGGCGAACGAGACGCGACGCATGCCATCGGCCGTGGGCGGCTCCTCGGCGCGCGCGCCCTCCACCACGCACCTCGCCGGCGCGCTCGCGACCTGCGAGACCGCGCTCGCGGCGGGGGGTAACGGCGCGGGCTCCGGGGACGAGGCGCGGGCCGTGAGGCTCGTCGCCGCGAGCAGGACGAGGCCGCAAGCCACGACGGCGCGCAAGAAGCCGCGACGCGGCTTTCGGACCTTTGGCTTGAGGAATTTGCGGGGCGGCGCGGTGGCGCCCTGCCGCACCCGGACGATCGCGGCGTGACGCGCCATGTCGCGCAGCAGCGACAGATCGGCGATGACCTCGTCGGCGATCTCGTAGCGGTCCTCCGGAGACGGGGCGAGCGCGCGGGCGACGAGCGCCTCGAAGCCGACCGCCACCCGGTCCGTTCGCCCGGTGCGCAGCGGCGGAGGCGTGGTGCTCAACTTCATCCGCGCGAGCGAGACGCCGTGCTCCTCGCCGTAGACGTGGCGCCCCGTGACCGCTCGGTACAAGATCGCGCCGAGCGCGTACAGGTCCGCGCCGGGCGTGACGGTGCGCGAGCTGAGGATCTGCTCCGGCGCCATGTATTCCATCGTCCCGATGGCGCGATCGTCGGAGGTGATCTCGGTGAGCTTCTCGTCCTCCTCGTCGCGCTCCTCCTCCATGAGCCGGCTGACGCCGAGATCGACGAACACGGCCCGGTGCGAACCGTCGCGCAGCGGCCGCAAGATGATGTTGGACGGCTTGACGTCCCGGTGGATCACGTTGGCGGCGTGGAGCTCGCGCAGCGCGCTGGCGATGTCGGTACCCAGGACGATCGCCTCTTCGACCGTGAACCGCTTCGAGCGCAGCACGACCGAGAGCGCCTGGCCCTCGACGAACTCCATCACGAGCACTGGGCCGTGGCGGCCGGAGACGAAGTCGATCGCGCGGGCGACGTGCTCGCTGTGGATCTGGCCGAGCAAGAAGGCCTCGCGCGAGAAGCGCGCCACCAGCTCGTGGTTGGAAAGCGCTTCCTTTCGCAGCACCTTCAGCGCCACGCGGAAGTGCAGCTGCACGTGCTCGCCGAGCCACACCTCCCCCATCCCACCCACGCCCACCTTCCGGCGCACGCAAAAACGTCGCCCCACGATCATGCCCGGGGCGAGCGGCTGCGGAGCGCGCGTCGTGCGCACGCAGGTGATGCGGGCAGGCGACGGGGTCCCCGTCCTGCGCATCGACACTTCCATGCGCTCGTCGTGCGTGCCCATCCTCGGGCGAGACGGTGCAAGTTGCGGACCCGAAGAGCGGCCGAGCCAGCCGGCTGCTAGTTACGGAGCGTGGCGTTCGTCCACAGCGTCGTCACTTCGGGACGACGGTCTGGCAGCCCTGCACGATGTCGCTGCGCCCGAGGACGTCGGCGTGCACCACCGCGCAGGTCGCGGGGCAGAGCAGCTCCTTCGTCGGCGTCCCCTGGTTCGGAGTCTATCCCGAGCTTCGCTGCGAACCGGCCACGTCCTCGAGCACTCGCTCGACGACCTGATCGATCCCCATCTCCGACGAGTCGAGCAGCCGCGCGTCCTCCGCGGGCTTGAGGGGCGCCACCACGCGACTCGAGTCCTGCGCGTCGCGGCGCTTCACCTCTTCGAGCGTCGACTCGTAGGTGATCCCCTCGGCCTTGCCCAGCGCGGCGAGCTCGTCGTAACGACGGCGTGCGCGCACCTCGGGCGAGGCGGTGAGGAAGAACTTGTACTCTGCATCCGGGAACACGACGGTGCCGATGTCGCGCCCCTCGGCCACGATCCCGCCCTGGGCGCCGGCCTGGCGCTGGAGATCGAGCAGCGCCTTGCGGACGCCCGGGTGGGCGGAGACGGTGCTCGCGCCCATCGCGATCAGCGGCGTGCGGATGGCCTGCGACACGTCCTCGCCGTCGAGCGAGACCACTGTGCCCCCGCCGGCCTTCGAGGTCAGCACGATGGCGGACCTGCGCACGAGGTCCTCCGCCAGCGCGGTGGCGCGCGCGGCGTCGTCGAAGGCCACGCCGCCGCGGTGGGCAGCGAGCGCGACGGCGCGGTACAGCGCGCCGGTGTCGAGCAGGACGAAGCCCAGCGAGTCGGCGACGCGCCGAGCGAGCGTGCTCTTGCCTGCGCCCGCCGGGCCGTCGATGGCGATGATGGGCTTGGGCCGCCGAGCCATGGCCTTCGTTTAGCAAGGCCCAACGAAAGGATCCACGAAAGGATCTACGGGGTCTCCGGGGGGTTCGACAGGGCCGCCCAGTCGTAGGTCGGCCTGGGCGTGGCAGGTCGGGCGAAGTAGTAGCCCTGCCCGAACTGCGCGCCCGCGTCGCGCGCCGCCGCGAACTCGTCGTAGGTCTCGATGCCCTCGCAGACGACGGAGGCCCCCATGTCGTTGCAGAGGCGCACGATCGACTGCACGAGCTTGTGCAGGCGCGTGGAGGCCCGCAGCCCCGCGACGAGATCGCGGTCCAGCTTGACGATCTCGGGGTTGAGGTCGGCGATGTACTTCAGGTTCGAGTAGCCGGCGCCGAGGTCGTCGACGGCCAGCATGGCGCCGCGGCTGCGCACCTCGCGCAGGACGCCGTGGCAGAAGCGAAAGTGCGTGAGCGGCACGGACTCCGTGATCTCGAGGTAGACGGGATGATCGTGCCCGAACACGGGGTCGTCCGGTCGTACGAGCCACGAGTCGTCGAGCTCGTTGGGGTGGACGTTCAAAAAGAGCGGCGCGTCGGGGCAGCCGTCCGCCGCGAGCTCGCGGATCACGCGCCCGAGCTTGCCGATCAGCCTGGCCTCGAGCGCCGCGGTGAGAATGCTCGGCGGGCCAGGGAACGCCGGCGCGCGGCTGCGGACGAGGGCCTCGTACGCGAAGGGTTTGCCGGTGTGCATGTGGACGATGGGCTGGTAGACGACGAACAGCTCACGCCGGCGGATGACCTCCTCGATGCTCGACGACGGCGCCGACGGGTGCGACGCACGCACGGACGGTGTGCGCGCGGGCGTGCGGCTCGAGGGGCGGGCGCTCGCAGGGCCGCGGCTGGACACAGGCGAGGATCGCGTCGACTTGGGCGCGTTCGACGGACGCGCAGGACGGTGTGTCGCGCGGCCGGAACGTGAGGGTCGACGGGACTCCGAGCTCACGAATCACCTGCCTTCGATCGGACCTGAGCACACGGCGCGCAGCGAGCCATGATACGACGATATCAGCTTTCTTCGACGGCGACGTCCGCGCCGAGCGCCCGAAGCGTCCCCACGAAGCGCGGGAAGCTCGTCTGGATGCAGGCGACGTCTCGTATGCGGCTCTTGCCCGTCGCGGCGAGCGCCAGCACGGCGGCGGCCATCGCGATCCGGTGGTCCCCGCGGCTCTCGATGGAGGCGGGCCGAAGCGGACGAGCTCCGACGCCCTCGATGGTGAGGCCATCCGCGGCGGGCTCGCACGGGACACCGAACGCGCGCAGCACGTCGGTCATCGCGGCGATCCGATCGCTCTCCTTCACCCGAAGCTCCGCCGCGTCGACGATGCGGGTCACCCCCTCGGCGCGGGCGGCGATCACGCACAGGGCGGGGATCTCGTCGATCGCGCGCGGGACGAGCTCGCCGCCCACCTTCGCGCCGTGGGGGATCGCCGAGCCCCCGACGTGCAGGTTCGCGACCGGCTCGCCGCCGCTCTCGCCTTGCGGCTCGATGACCAGCTCGACGCCCATGTCGCGCGCGATCTCGAGGATGCCCGTGCGCGTCGGATTGGTCCCCACGCCACGAACGCTGATGCGCGAGCTCGGCACCGTGACCGCCGCGGCGATGAGGAACGCCGCCGCGGAGACGTCGCCCGGCAGCGTGACGTCGAACGCCGGCATCATCCCGTTCCACCCGGCGGGGGCGAGCTCGACCATCGGACCGAGCGTCCGCAGCGGGACGCCCAGCGAGAGCAGCATGCGCTCGGTGTGATCGCGGGACAGCGTCGGTTCGCGCAGCGTGGTCGCGCCGTGCGCGTAGAGGCCCGAGAGCAGCAGGGCGCTCTTCACCTGCGCGCTCGCGACCGGCAGCGCGTACTCGAGGGCGCTCGGGTGCTCGTCCTCGGCGAGCGCGTCGATGCGCAGCGGCGCCGTGAGGTCGCCCGGCTTGGTCGGGTGCGGCTCGCCGGAGATGCGCGCGCCGCGCATGCGCAGCGGCGCGACCACGCGCAGCATCGGGCGGCGTGAGAGCGACTCGTCTCCGACGAGCCGGCTCGCGAACGTCTGCGCCGACAGAAGGCCGCACAAGAGACGCATCGTCGTGCCGGAGTTGCCGCAGTCGAGCTCGCGGTCGGGCGCGCGCAGCCCGAAGAGCCCGACGCCTCGCGGGCGGATCTCGCCCTTGTCGACCTCGAACGCGACGCCCATCGACTCGAAGGCGCGGCGCGTCGCCGCGTTGTCCTCGCCGCCCGCGTAGCCGGCGATGCGGCTCTTGCCGTGGCAGAGCGCGCCGAGCAAGAGCGCGCGGTGGCCGATACTCTTGTCCGAGGGGACGGGCACACTCCCGACGAGGGGGCGCTGCGCGGGAGACAGGACGAGGTCGGTCACGTGAGCACGAAGGAACGCGCCACGGCGCGCTCGGAACGGTGGGTGTACACGGTGACGCCCGCGGCCGCGAGCGCGAGCAGCGTCGTGAGCACCAAGAGGACGGCGAGCCACGCCGGCACGCCCGCGGCCGCGGGCGGCGGCGGGGCGACAGCGGCGGGGTAGAGCGGCTCGCTCCGTTCTGGGACCGGCGGCGCGGGCTTCGCGCGGTACCTCCTCGCGTCCATGGCGACCGTCGCCTCTTCGCCGAACCCCGAGCTCCCCACCGACCAGGCCTCCTCCCGCAGCGACGGGCCGGAGAGCGACGCGCCTGGGTCCCTCGCCGCGATCGCGTCGCGGAGCGCGACCGCCGCGGTGGCGACCGCCAGCAGCGAGGCCGCCG
>Ga0316628_100001561_pt1 | contig 16307 bp, 11 predicted proteins | sample OWC_Aug_M2_C1_D5_FD_207648 | JGI IMG/M metagenome (GOLD analysis project Ga0316628, IMG submission 207648) | Wetland soil microbial communities from Old Woman Creek delta, Ohio, United States - OWC_Aug_M2_C1_D5_C | ecosystem: Environmental > Terrestrial > Soil > Wetlands | place: USA: Ohio... | reverse complement strand
AACGTGACAAACAGGGATGGCTGGTACATTGAGAACTTAACTGTTACTATACAAGCGATTGCCACAAACCTTTGGAGCCCTCAGATTCTGCTAGATCAAAAAGTGTTCACCACGCTGGCTGCAATAATTGTAGTTCTGGCAGTTTTAATATTGTCTTCAGTCATAGTTCTTGCACGAAGAAAGAAGATAAAAAGACTCACTTTACACTACCCTTCGCAAGGAAAGATCGCGGCGCTTACTATCCTTGTCGTTATTTTGGTGATGATTGGTGCAATATTCTTCTTGCCCTTTTCTGAGATTGGTTTGAGTTTCGCTGAGATTAATCTTGTCATGCAAACTTTTTGGACAGCTTTGGTCTTAGTGAGCATGTGGTTCAGAATGAAAGGCAATTATTTTGTGCACGAGATTACAATGCTAGCAGTGATCTGCGCATGGTTAGTTGGTTTTTCTGCGGTGCTGTTTATGGGTCCCCTGAGTAGTAGTTCTTTGCAGTTATTTTCCAGTTCACCTTCGCGTTTGGTTATGAACAGCTTACACGGCATTTTTTCAATTCCAGCGTTAGTTTTTGGGATTTGGCTTGTTTCTCTTTGGCGTCCGGGGTCAGTATTATTTGCAGCTAAGAGTAGAAGGATAGCACAATTAACAATATTTTTTTGGGTCCCGTCATACGTGGTGGGCATTTTGGATTTTATGGTGCTTCACACCACTTTTTTTGGATAAATAACGAGCACGCTTAACAGAGAGGAGCATTAATCACTGAGCTGAGATAATTATGGCAATATTTTATATCTTTAGTCAAACAACCCCTCTTTAATGAACGCTCGAGTATTGCCGGTTGTAGTTTTCCTTGTTCTTTTGTTGGTGGTTAGCTTATTCCTGATCTATAATTTGCCCAGCGCTTCAACAGACAAAATTGATCAGGAGGTTTACGTTGGCATAGATGTGGCTTACGATAATCAAACAATCACGGACCTCATCGACAAAGTAAGCTCCTACACTAACCTCTTTGTAGTCGGCTGCACAGCGATTACTCTAAATCAAACCCGACTAGACAGCATTTGTCAATACATCTATGACAAAGGCATGTCGTTTATCATCTACCAAGATACACCAATTGGCTATTATGACGCTGCTCCCATGCTCTTCAATCAGATACGGCCTTCAAATGCAACTGTGGCAAATGCCAGCCTTGGCTCCACTCGGATACGCCCTTCCCGACTCGACTATAGTGCTTTCGTTTCCAACTGGACCCAGACAGCTAAAAACAGATGGGGCGACCGGTTTTTAGGGTTTTATTACGTCGATGAGCCAGCGGGAAGGCAACTAGATCAAGATCCAGAGTGGACTGTCGTTAGAAACGCAACAGACTACACGGATGCAAGCAACAAATTCAACCGAGCCGTGAACTATTCAATCAATTGGTTTAGAAGCGGATACACAAATGGAACTGACCTCTCCTTGTTTACCTCTGACTATGCGCTATACCACTTTGACTACAAAGCCGGGTACGATGTGCTTCTAGCGCAGTTGGGCTGGAACTATAGCAGACAGCTGAACATTGCTCTAGCCAGAGGCGCTGCCACGGTCCAAAATAAGGATTGGGGAGTTATAGTAGCTTGGGAATATACACAACCGCCTTACCTTGAATCTAGTGATAAACTATACAATGACCTAGTTTTAGCCTACACTAATGGAGCTAAATACATCGTTATCTTCGACTCAAACCAGGGATATACTCAAAGTGTTCTAACTGAGGACCATTTACAGGCTCTTGAAAGGTTCTGGCAATACATTAAAGAGAACCCTCGAGCCAGCAACCAAGTGAACGAGCGAGTCGGCTTTGTTCTTCCTAAAGATTACGCTTACGGATTCCGTGGACCTGAAGATAAGATCTGGGGGCTATGGAAAGACGAGATTGTCTCTTTAAATGTTAGCATCAGTCTAAATAGCAAACTCGAACAATACAGCGATAAATTGGACATAATATATGACGAAATTGCCAAACCTGAAACACTCGGGTATAAACAGCTCTTTTACTGGAATACATGACTATAAAGAACAACAACAAACATTTTTTGGCACACACGCCGTTGTTGTTCTTTTAGTCAAGCCTTAAGTTGAAAGGAGAAAGACCTAGTTCCGCAAAAAAATCCCGTTTTTTCTTCTTTTAAAGACAGGCAGTAGAAGAAGTTTAGATTATGAAAATTTGTATTATACTCGACTGAAATTCATGGACATTTGGAAGATCTTTCTCAAAATTTCTTGGCGTCAAAAATGAGGTTATACATTGATGGCGCTGTTGGTCTTTTAGCGAGTTGTTTTTTTGTATAGGTGGAAAAGTAAGCTTTGGTTAATTCCTGTACCTTTTCTTCGTTATTAGCGTATTTTAAGTGCAGTAATTCATGTATTAACGCTGCTCTAGCTCTATTTCCTGCATATTTAAACAAAATGCTTTTTCCAAATTCTTTGCTAAAGGCTACGCAAAATTTCATGGGTTTCGGATAAATGCGAATTCTGCCGCTAAGAGTATTGCACTTTCCGGCAATAAAGCGCCCATTTTCCCCTCGTATTGGAAAGACCTCGACATCCACGGAATTAACATTCGTTTGCTTAATATTCTCAAATGTAAGCATGAAGCTTAGAAATTTCTGGAATGAGATCTTATTTAACGCTCTTAAAGTAAAGGAAGAATACTTTGAGTAAAACCAAACATGCTTCTCAGAGAAAGCAGGCTTGTCACATTCAACGGCTATCTTTATTTTACCAGAGAGAGCGGGGCTTTGTTTTAATATACTTGTCTCAAGCAAGCAACCACTACAATGATTCATAATCCACCAGAAATACACTATTTTTATTTGCCTTAGACCTTGCGCGAATGAATCCATACGAATCCGAATAACTATCAGGCTGGTGACTAGTAGGACACTGAATTCCAACGGTTTTTCTATTTAGCGAAACCCAAACAACTCGTCCCATTCGAGTGCATTGGGGGCACCGAGCAAAGTCGCCTACATTAACCATGAGCTTGCTTTTCCCCCTTCATTTTATCCACTTGAGCACTCTTCACTATTAACAACACATTACCGCACTTATAAAGAAATCCTTAAAAAAAGCTTCTTTTCAAAAAATAAGCAAAATTAACAGTTCACCATCAACCAAACCCTAAAATAGATTAAAGTTAGTGAAAAGACATTACGATTTGATATTCAGCTGTAATTGGTCAAGTTTTTCTTTCGCTCTCTTCCGAACTTCAGAGGCAATTAGTTTGCTTTTGGCAGGGTTGTTTATTCTAAGGAGAAGTGCCAGTCTCACTGATTGAGAATCTAGGTCAATCATACGAACTTCAGGCTCAGAATCACGTACAAGTTCTTCCCTAAGCTCGTCACCTATGCCCATCAGGGCTTTTTCAACCTCTGAGATGTCCAGCGCTTTATCGACTACCATATTAACCGAAATCCGCGTTCCGCCGGGAGTCGTCTTGTTGATAACTATGCTTTCAACGATTTTCGAGTTGGAAATAAACAGTACTTCATTGTCAAGGCTCATCAGTGTTGTATCCATCCAGGTAACATCAACTACGCGCCCAAAATACTTGTCAACCTGAATCCAGTCGCCGATTTTAAATTGGTTGTACGTTTTAAGGACTTCATAGGAAACAAGGTTTGATAGAACTTGCCTTGAAGCAATTGCTAATATTACTCCGCCCAATGCAACCGCTGCGAGTAGTACAGTTAATTCTAAACCAAGTTCGCTCAAACCAATCAAGATTCCTATTAGCCAAGTAAACCATATCACAATTCGCCGAGTCTGCTGAACAACATTGGGGCTACGTTTGCTCAAGGCTTTGGATGTAAAACCACTAATCAGTTTCGAGACAATCCATGTGCATAGTAGAATTGCCCCGAAAATTGCTAGCCTAACCAAAAGGTCACTGGTAAAAGGAACAGCAATTTGATAAGCGATGGGCAAAATCTCATCAAGCTCCATAGTCCAATGTTTAGGTAATCTCCACTCTTCCAAATTTTTCTGCTGCTTTTCCGACATCCATTGAAGAGCCCAAAAGAAGCACCTTATCATTACCTCTAAAAATCAAGGATTCAGAAGGAAAAATATATGTTCCATTACGAAGTACGCTTGCTACTTGAACTTTCCCTGAATGATTAATCATTTCAATAGTTTTACCTACAACCTGACCATTTTGAGGTATTGCTACCATAACAAGCTTGAAACCCGATTCCGCCCGCTCATAAAGAGTTTCAACGTTCTCATTTTCAATGGCATTTAAAAACAGTGGTCGAGTTTCAATTGAAGGACATATGGCAATATCAGCACCCGCACCCTTCATCACTGACAAGTTTTGAGGCTGATTAACCCTAGCAATCACCAAAGGAATTCCATAATTCTCTTTAGCAATCCTACAGACAGCAAAATTTGTTTTGTCATCATTAGTTAAAGTCATCAAAGCATCCATCTTATCCGCCTCCAAGTTCTTCCACAATTCTTGATCATCACCGTTTCCTTTGAAAATAGCAGCGTCCGCGTTGTCAGCGATATTTTTACATCTTTCCTCGTCTCTCTCGATCACAGTTATTAAATGCCCTTTTTCAGAGAAATAATCAATTAGGGGGAATCCTATGTCACCCGCACCGATTATCATAATCCTCAAATGCAGTTATCCCTACGATTAGGTACGTATTTGTCGCTTGCAGTTAAAAGCATTATGAAAGAACCTCTCTTCTGGAGACTTATCTATTCGGCTCTTCAGATACTTGCCCCTTTCTGACTCGCCGTCCTGCTAACAAAACAAGAAAACCAATACCTCCAAATAAGGCACCCAAAATGAGCGACTGCATACTAAGCGTCGTTATCATAAGCAAAAGAGCAATGATACATATTATTGGTAAATACGGATAGAACGGAACCTTGAACGGACGATAAAGGTTGGGCTCAGTCTTCCTCAAACGAATTAGTGCGTATGCAACCATAATGGCAGTGACAGAGTAGCCAAGCGAAATTGCGTAAACAATAAAATCAACAGACCTAGTTAACACAAAACACACCGCTACCAAAACTGTCAAGCCTAAAGCTAAAAAGGGCATACGATATTTTGGGTGGACTTTCTTGAAAATTGAGGGCAAGAAACCATTCCTGCTAAGAGCGAAAGCAATTCGTGTTCCCCCTGCCATAGCTCCATTAACCGTAGTGAGGGTTGCAACGATGCTTGCAATAGATACGACTATTCCGCCTATAGGACCTATGAAATAAGTAGCGGCATCCTGCAAAGGCGTTGACGAATTGGCATAAACTTCAGCTGGCGCACCCCCAATCATGGCCACCACGGTGCCAACAAAGAGAAACGTAATAATTGCTAAAGTTAGAATTAAGGCTCGAGGAATAGTTTTTCCAGCAGTTCGAATTTCTTCCGACATCTGTGTGATCGATTCATATCCTGCATAAGCTGGATAGATAAAACTCACCATCGCGAACATTGGTAGTATGCCTTGGGGAAAAATCGGCTGAAACCTGCTGCCTTCAAAACTAAAGGAGGAGCTCCCCATGAAAAAACAGAGGGTGAAAACCAAGATTCCTGTGAGCACGAATTGGATGAGGCTCATGCTCTTAGTCCCTCTAAAGTTAATGAAGGCAAATATAACTAGAGTAATTATGGCCAAGGTAAAGGGCTCTACCCATTTCAAAAAGTAGTTTACGGAAAAAGCAAAAACGATTGAGCCTACAGCGCAATCTGTTATACAACCAATCCAGCTGAACCAGCCAGCTATGAAAGTTGGCGACTTCTTTCCAAAGGCTCTCCCCACATAAGCTATTGCTCCGCCTGCACCGCTCGGTACGGAGGCTCCAAGCTCAGCGTAACATAACCCCAAAATTAAAGCTAAAACAGCACCAATTAAGAAAGTTATTATTATGCTCGGTCCCGCGGCTTTTGCAGCAGTGCCCATAATGGCGAACATTACCCCGCCTATTGCTGTGCCTACACCTAGAAAAGTCGTTTGAGCAAGGTTCAAAGCGCGCAGCAATGGGATTTCCGTTGATATCCGGGGAAACTTTCTAGATTTACGGTTATCTTGGATGCTGGTAACCTTCGGATTGATACTTGCTTAATTGAAAATTTAAAAATATCTATTCTTACGGTGCTGCATTCGTTCAACTTTGCGCTTTAAATGAAGAAGAATGCGGGAAGCCTTGCTTGTCTTTATAGATCGAGTCACTTTACTGATTGATTACAAAATCAACATTATTGCAATGTCGTTAACGTTAGTTCCAGTTTGCCCAGTAAATACCAAGTCTTTAAGCTTACAAAAGAACGTGTTAGAATCATTTTCTGCTAAATATTGCTCTGGATTAAGCTTTAGAAATTCAGCTAGAGCCAATGTATCACTATCGCATAATGCTCCTGCGGCGTCTGTTGGCCCATCCAACCCATCAGTGCTCAAAGAAGCGAAAACAAATCCTTCCAACCCTTTCAGCTGTATAACAGTTGCTAAGGTTAATTCTTGGTTTCTACCGCCAACACCTTTACCTTTCACTGCAACTGTGGTTTCTCCGCCAGCAACAAAACATACCGATCTTTCAACAGAATCACGAGATATGACGTCTTCACGCGTTTTCAAGGCAAGTTCTGCTCCAACTTGCCTAGCCTCGCCTTCTAAAGGTTTTGCCAACAATTGTGCATTGATACCTTTTGACTCAAAAAATCTACATGCAGCCAAGCAGGCTAACCGATTATTCCCTATGATTGAACTCTGAACTTTTTCAAAAAAAACCTCATTAGGCTTTGGCGTTTCAGGTAAAATACCTATTTCACCCTGCATGAGAACACTTCGCACAGAGAAAGGAGCATTGTCCCAGATCGCGTATTTCTTCAATACACAAATTGCATCACTAAAAGTTGAAAAATCCGGGGCGGTAGGTCCAGAAGCGATATCGCCTAAAGCATCCCCAACGACATCCGATATTATTAAATTCAACACTGTAGCAGGATATGCTTTTTTGGCAAGCAAACCACCCTTAAAACCAGATAAGTGCTTTCTAACAATGTTAACTTCATGAATTGCTGCACCACTCTTAAGCAAGGCTTCAGTTAGTTCTTGTTTATCTTTAATCGTTATTCCATCCCTCGGCATAGGCATCAGGCTTGACCCGCCACCAGAAATCAAGCAAATAACCAAATCATCTTCGTTAGCTTGCTCTGCAATTTGGAGCATTTGCTTTGTTCCTTCAACACCTGCTTGGTCGGGCAGCGGATGACTTGCTTGGTTAAGCGTTATGTTTTCAGTTTTTGGTATTTTGCCTTTTGGAACGTTTACTATTCCACTTGTTATCCAATCGCCCATGACTTTCTCAAGCGCTGCTGCCATAGCGCCGCCTGCTTTTCCGCCACCCACAACATAGATTCTTTTGAATCTTCGCAGGTCATACCTTAAACTATCTACGCTCAAAATGCTTTTTTCTAATGTAATTTTTGTCTTGATAAGACCAGCTGGTTCAACTGAGTTTAAAGCCGTCTCATAGCTATCAAGTATTAACGCTCTTGCTTTTCTCAAATGCTCTCTGCTACCTTTCTCAATCAGCTGTCTGCGATTTTTGACAGTTGCCATTTTAAGAATCCTGTGAATGTATAATATGCTATGCTTTAGAGTTTATGAACATTATTTTTGAGCCTAAAAATGCAACAGCGCTTGCTAATTCAGTAACCGCTTGCGAAGCATTTTTTTACTAGTGCTTCAATAATGTCTTTTCAAAACGAAAACAAAAATGTACCAAAACATAGATACTGCATTATCGCTTGATGCCAAGGTTTACTTGCATGATATCGAAACCGCTGATATTCTAGTCGGAATACCCTCCTTCAACAATGTGCTAACTGCAAGCTATGTTCTAACTCAAGTAATGAAAGGATTGGATACATATTTTCCGAATTTGAGATCAGTAATATTTGTTTCGGATGGAAAATCAGCAGACGACACATTGACTTCAGTGAAGACCGTCAGCTTGCCTTCAGAGGTAAAATTGATTCCAGCTATCTACATGGGGTTATCAGGTAAAGGAACAGCTGTTAGAGCTATTTTTGAAGCAGCAAGCTACCTGAAAGTCAAAAGTGTTGCATTGGTAGATTCAGATTTGCGCAGCATCACTCCTGAGTGGATGAGACTGTTAATTACCCCAACGTTAACAGGGACAGATTTTGTAGTGCCGCAATATAACCGCCGCAAATACGACGGAACTATAACAAATTTTCTATGTTACCCGTTAACTAGGAGCCTTTTTGGCAAAAATATCAGGCAACCTATCGGTGGAGACTTTGGATTATCCAACAAATTGGCTGAAGACATTTTAGATTCTAGTATGTGGGAGATGCCTGAAGTTAGCCGTTTTGGCATTGACATTTTTGAAACAATAACTGCACTAGCTAATGGATATAACATTAAACAGGCGTTCTTAGGAGTGAAAAATCATGATCCTAAAGATCCATCCAGCCAACTAGCCTCTATGTTTCGACAAGTGATGACCACTATGTTTGCTTACTTAGAGCAATGTGAACCAACATGGAAGGCCATAAGCGGTGTATCTAATGTAGAAATATTTGGTAAGGCTGAACCTGAAGATGTCCCCGAATCTATCTCCGTTTCTCTCCCTGCAACGATAGAGGCTTTCAAAACCAATTATGACCAACATTTGCCTATCTATAAATCATTTTTAGAACAGGGGATTCAGGACAAATTTGAGCAGTTAAAGATGCTTGAGACTTCTAATGTTGATTTTCCCCCGGAAGTGTGGGTGAAAACGGTCTACTCGTTTATTGCAGCATTTCACAAAAATCCCGCTTATGGTAGAGACAAGTTGATGGATGCTTTGCGGGTACTCTGGATTGGACGAGTAGGTGCCTTTCTAAGGGAAACTTGGAATAAAACTAGAGACGAATGTGAGGATAGGATACTTGAGGAAGCCCAAGTTTTTGAAGAGCTAAAGCCCTACCTAATAGAAAGATACTAGGTCCATTCACCGACTGCGTGCATCCATTGTTATTCTTTTATTAAGCTGTTGCTAAGTCGAAAGAAGAAAAAACTAGTTCTAGAAAAAAATCGATTTTTTCTTCTTCTAATGAGATGCTTAACTGCTAGAAGTAACACAAAAAAAGGGCACACTATTTCTTCCTGAGAAAGAGGACAGCGAATGTACTAGCCATCTGTTGCCTTCTGTGCTCTTCAGGGGGGCTAATACTTGATAATGGGGCAGAAAGTATTCCCTGCTTTCTCAAGCTTTTCTAAAGAGGTCGACGGTCGTGGTTATTTTGGGATTAAAATTCAATCCAACCAACCAATGAGAGTGGTGCTCTACAAAGACAAGAATCTGACATCGAACATGATAGACTAATAAGAATGCTTTGGCTTACAAGCAGAGCAGTCTAAAAGGGAATGATTGTATGCCTGTAACAATCGGTGCGCTATTCAGACGAATTGTCAAGGTATTGAAGACTCAAGACGACAATCCAAATAGCTACCTAAATAATCCAAATAGCGACTTCTACAATCCAAATTACGACATCAACAATCCATGTAGCGACATCAACAATCAAAATAGCGGAATCAACGATTCATCGAATAGCCAATACAACAAGGAACTTCGACGGAGAGTTTTGAGAGAACTCATTCAGATGTATCTGTCAGACTATCTGTCTACAGAACAAGCAGAGAAGCTTGTTTCAGAGTATATCCAATGACGTAATTAGGTCTTCTATAGTCGGTCAATGCCTAAAAGGCAGCATTTGGGCAGTTTCAGGGCTGAAGTATATTCAACATAGTAGACGACAATGCCGCAAAAGGGTTAAAAATTAAAGCGCAATTTCTCTAGCCCTTTGCTCTATCTCCTCTATTGTTCTCGATTGTTCCCCACGATTCTTGAAACTATCTTCTAATATCTTTTTATCTACATTGTAGAGTGTTCTAATTATTTCATCTTCAAGAGGCAACCATTTATCAAGTTTGACTCCGAATTTTTTCTCAATATAACGTCTTTCTTTTGGAATGATTTTTTCCCCTTCTGGTGTTAGCAATCGATAGACTTCGTGGAAAACAAGTTCGTAAAATGCTTTTCTGTCGCGGCATCTTGTTAAGTGAATAAGGAGTTTAGACCAGTTATCACCCCAAGCGTATCCGCCAAGAGGATACTTGAATTCCTTTTTCCACTCTGGGGTTAGAGGTTCAAAAACCTCAAATTTAACAGGTTTATGTTTGAAATACCTCTTTTTAATATACTCTTCCACTTCATCGATAATCTTATTCTCTTCTTTGTTTGGTTCCAAACTTGTTCCCCGTCCCTTGTTTATGTTGGCATCTATTTTATTTTGTTGTTTTCGATTCAATATTATTTTCCAAATATACACGAGTTCTATTTTTTACATTTGATTCTCTACATTCTACTGTTGATTCCAGCTGTATATATTTCTGCTGAAAAAGGTACACCCGTTCTCCCCTGAAGGTGAGATGCCGCCATAGGGGCAGAGGAGGTGGTTGTATTTAAGTCGCGCCTTTCTCAAGTCTATATCCTTTCAGGCAAGACCCGTGGTCGTTGGTGTGTGGGATTAAAATTCTAGTACAAATAAGATATTAGTATTTTATTTTTCTGATTCTATCGGACGAAGAAATGAACCCTTGTCCTTTCACTGTGATAACATATTTGCCATCGTTTTGCATAAGCATACTTTGCTTCGTAAGAATGGCCAAATAGGACTCAGCTTGTACTTCATTCAAACCTAACTTGCTAATAATTCTGTCCTTATTCTTTGGTGTTTCACAGAAACGGATAATACCTAGCCTATCACCAAAAGCCATGTTAGCTCACAAGGTATTGACCCCTTGAGCAGCAATTAAGCATGTGTGATTGCTTACCAGATACAACAAGTTATCGTACACTCGTTTTCGACTAAACCCTATGGTTTCTTCCTTTCTTCTCACGCCAGATGCTGTCCTTTTAGGTTCGCTTACTTTGTTAAGTTAACAACTTTCCATAATCATTTTCCTAAATGGAGACTCACAATATCCCTCTTTTTATGGCTTCTTAAACCAAGGAAATTATGGTTTGTCGTCAGTTGCCACTTTCCAATCCGTTTTATTAACACTTGACAGAGATAGCTATGTATGTTGGGCCACAGCACTCTTCAAACAAGTCTGCTCTTGCTCAATTAAAATTATGGAGAAAATAAAAATGCAAGAAATAAAAAGCAAAACTATGGCTATTGTTATTGCTTTATTTATGCTATCATCAATGACACTGATTGCTATGCCAAACGCTAGCGCACAATCCACAAGAGTAACCTATGCTTTCATCGGCGCCACACCTAATCCAGTAGGCATTGGGCAACAAACACTGATCCACGTCGGAATAACACACCAGCTGGCAAGCGTTCAATATGGTTGGATAGGCTTAACTGTAACAGTCACAAAGCCCGACAACACCTCTGAAACGCTGACGGCCGCCAAGACTGATTCGACAGGTGGAACAGGCATTGTATACACACCCACCATGGTCGGAACATACTATTTGCAGACAAACTTCCCTGAACAACTAATGCCAGTTACATCAGCCGGCACTCCAGCCAACACTACAATGTTAGCCAGCAAAAGCGAGAAAATGGCACTCATAGTAACGCAGGAATCACGAGTGTTTTATCCAGGCGCGCCGCTTCCAACAGAATACTGGACTCGTCCGATAGACCAGCAGTTCAGAGAATGGTATCCAGTGTCAAAAAGTTTCCTGGGTGCTATACCATTGGATGGAATATACTCTGAAGGCCATGAAGGACCAGAGAGTGGTCACATATTATGGGCAAAGCCGCTAACCATAGGAGGCCTCGTCGGAGGAGACTTCGGTCTTCTTGGATCAGGAGGGTTATCAGTCGGATTTGAAACCGGAGATGCATACCAAGGCAAATTTTCAAGCCCAGGAATCATCGCAGGAATACTCATCTACACCCACCACACAGCCATTCGTCCGCTAGAATATACAGCCGTAAATCTGCGCACAGGCGAAGAGCTATGGACTAAAACCTTCTTAGACAATCGCACAATATCGCAGGCTCAACTATTCTATTGGGAATCATACAACTATCAAGGCACTTTCGCATACCTGTGGGTAACTGTCGGAACTACCTGGTACGGATTTGACCTATACACTGCGGAGCTACGGCTTACAATAAATAATGTGCCGTCAGGAACGAACATTATAGGCAAAAGAGGCGAAATCTTCAGATACACAGTTAACCAAAATGCAGGCTGGATGGCTCTATGGAACTTGAGCGCTCTTATCTCAATGGCAGGCAGCTGGGCAAGTCCGGGACCATCGACCTATAACGCGTCAGCAACAGGCTCAGATGGCCAGCCTACAGCAGCCGCCGCGCGCGCATGGAGCTGGAACATAACGATACCAAAAGGCTTACCGGGAAGCGTCCGAGCAGTGGCGCTTGATAACAAAGTAGTCGGTTCAGTCGTAAACACAACAGACGTTGGTATATGGGCTTTCAGCTTGAAGAAAGGGCAAGAAGGACAACTGTTATTCAATAAAGATTGGAAAGCACCCGCTGATTGGGTTGCAGGCAACCAAACCATAGGCTGGTCAACTGCGAGTATAGCTGAAGAAGTTGGTGTAGTATGGTCAAAAGAAGCCAGAGTACGTTGGGGCTTCAGCCTTGAAACAGGAGATTTCCTGTGGGGTCCAACTGAACCAGAAGCTTATTTGGCTATATACGAAACCTGGAGCGTCATCGCTTATGGCAAACTCTATACACACGGCATGAAGGGAACAGTAGACTGCTACGATATTCAAACTGGTAAACACCTTTGGACCTTCGCATCAACCGACAAATACACAGAAATCTTGTGGAGCAACACCTGGCCTATCCGCATTGATTTCATCACTGACGGAAAAATCTACTGTCGCCAAAGCGAACACTCATCCAATCAACCCCTGCCGCGAGGCGCACCTTACATCTGCCTCAACGCAACAACTGGAGAAGAAATATGGCGCGTAAATCTCCGTGGAACTGACTGGGGTGGACACGCAATCATCGGAGACAGCATAATAGCAATGATGAACACATACGACCAGCGAGTATACGCCGTAGGCAAAGGCCCAAGCGCCCTCACAGTCACCGCACCAGACGTTTCAGTCGAACTAGGAAAGTCCTTAGTGATAAAAGGCACAGTGACCGACATATCCCCAGGCACAGAAGAATACGCATTGAGAGCACGTTTTCCAAACGGAGTTCCGGCAATGTCTGATACAAGCATGAGCGAATGGATGCAATACGTATACCTACAATTCCCTCAACCCACGAATGTAACAGGCGTTCGAATTTCAATCGATGTCCTTGACTCCAATGGCAACTATAGAAACATCGGCACAACAACTAGCGACGGAAGCGGTATGTTCAGCTGCCAATGGACACCTGACATAACAGGCAAATACACAGTTGTCGCAACCTTCGCTGGCAGCGAATCATACTGGCCGTCACATGCAGAGACAAGCTTCGCCGTCGACCCAGCTACAGTAATAAACGCAACCGAGCAGCCAGTGCAAGCTCAACCGCCCTTTGAAATGTACTTTGCAGCTTCAACAATCGCCATAATCGTAGCAATCGTCATAGTTGGACTGCTACTGTTCAGAAAAAAGCCATAGCAGCAATAAAAAAAATAAACTCTTTCCCCTTTTTTAGTTTAGGAAAAAATAATTGTCAATAAAACTTTGCCCTGTTGAAAGAAGAAATTGGTTTCATGCGCATGAGTATGCAAGTCATTGCCTGCGTCTTTTGTAGCTTAGAATAGTGTTTAAACGAATACGGCGGGTTTTTTTCTCGAAAAACATAGGCAAAGCAGGACGAGCGTATTTTACTTGAATTCCACCTTACAGGGTTGTTCCAATTTTCAGGCTTTTGCTAATTGTTCTTGCTATAAGATATCCCATTGGAATCGTATAAAGGGAAAAAGTGACGGCGTATATCATAAAGGCTGGCACCAATGCCTTTACTTGCGCATCAGACAAGTTCAAACCTGTGAGCATAGGTATTGCATAGCGATATAGCAGAAAGTTCAAAAGTGGTGCAGCTGCTGTTCTAATTAAAGTTCCAAAAGCTGTATAATATATCCCTGTTTTTAAATTAGGATTCGAATTCAGCGATTTTTTACGCTTTAGGAGCCATTGTGCTAAATAAAATTTAGTCTTTCTCTCTTTCTTACACTCTCAACACAAAAAAACAAACACAAAACAAGAACACTTTTTTTATCTCTAATTTTTCAAGCATTTAATTTCAGCTCGCGCATTTTATTATGTCCATATTTGAGAAGCAATAAAAATTCCACTTGTTCTGCACCATAAAGGTTAAGGCAAAAAGCTTTTGTACAACTTGTGTTGAGTAACAATTTGAGGCTTAATTACTTGCCAAAATTTCAAGTGTACAAAGATGCTAGAGGTAAATGCCGTTTTCGGCTACTTGCAGACAACAACAAAATTGTAGCTACTGGAGAAGCATACGAACAGTATGCAGGCTGCATAAACGGAGTCAAAAGTATACAGAAGAACTGCAATGCAGCAATTGAAGATACCACGGTTGAAGGCGCCCAAAAAATAAAGAATCCAAAATTCGAGGTTTACAAAGACACAGCTGACCAGTTTAGATTTCGCCTAAAGGCTAGTAACGGACAGATTATCGCTGAAAGTGAAGGATATGAAACAAAGGAAGCTTGTCTAGACGGCGTTGGCGTAATAAGAAAGAGCTGTGTTGCAGAAATCGAGGATCAAACTGTCATCAGCGAGTCTGCCGAAGAAAATGTAACCTCAAGTAAAGTCGATACAATAAAGCAAGTAGATTCAGTTGTCACTATTACCGGCGAGTCGATCAAAGAAACCATCAGCTCAGGTCAAGTCGATACAACAATAGATACAATAAAACAAGTAGATTCAGCTCCCACTGTAGTAGCAGCGGAACTTGCCGTGAAGGAAACGAGTAAAAAAGATGAAATGATAGAGGAACTGAAAAGAATCCGGCTATCTCTTGAAAAAGGACCACAACCACAACCGCCAAAAGGCTTATGGAACGAGTTTAAAGACTTCTTGAAAAAGTACAGCATTCTTGGCTTAGCTGTTGCCTTCGTTTTGGGCTTGTATTTAGGTGCGGTTGTGCAGGCGCTGGTGAAAGACTTCATTATGCCGCTTATAGGCTTGATTATTCCAGGCATGGCAAATCTAGCAACCTTTTCGGTTACAGCGCTGAGTCAGGTGTTTGGCATCGGCGACTTCTTGGTGGCCCTGATTACCTTCATTATAGTAGCGCTCATCGTGTTCCTCGTAGTGAAGGTAGCTAAAAGATGGAAAATAGACTAAACATTATTCCATCCACCTTCTTTCTTTTCAGTTTTTTTAGAATAAGATAATGAAGTCACTCTTAGTCAAGAAACCTTTACTGATTTTAGTAAAGAAACCTTGACGAGAAGTCTTTTATTGCTAAAAATTAATAACTAAATTGGCGAACATCAAATGCTGAAACTAATGAAACTGATTAGCAATAAAACGTGCATGAAAGGGCGCAACTTTTTTGTATTTTTTTTGGTTTCCACTTTGTTACTAACAATTACATTAAGTTTTAGTCTCAGTAGCGTACAAGCCCAATCAGAACGCTTTAAGATATCAGGTTACGTCTTAGATTCAAATGGCCACGGAATTGCGAAAGCAGACGTTATTTTTAATGTACCCTCGATTGTTCCCGGCGTTTATACAGACAATTCAGGTTACTACGAAACTTCTGGTCCTTCGGGGACTTACCACATTAACGTTTGGCCACCCTACGATTCAAACTACATTAACTATGACGAACCAGGCTTTGTGGTCGCCTCCGATGTGACCAAAAATATAACCCTATACACAGGCTATAAAGTGTCAGGTTATATCTCCGATTTGTCAGGAATACCAGTTACAGGAGCCGTTGTTTTCTTAAACGGCTATGGCTCGGGTTGGTTCTCCACTTCTAACGGCTACTATTTTCTAGCAGTTCCGGCTGGAACGTATAAGATAGATGCACACCCACGAATAGGAACTTACCAAGGTCCCACAACAAGTTTCCCAACCTACAATGAGTACAACTTTGCTGTAAACGGCAATACTGTCAAGAATATCACTGTAGGCAATCCAGCACCTACGCCAAAGCCGACAAGCACTCCATCACCAACGCCAACTCCGGACACAACGCGATTTAAAATCTCAGGCTATGTCAAAGACTTAAATGGCGCCGGAATAGCCAA
>Ga0316628_100001560_pt1 | contig 16308 bp, 18 predicted proteins | sample OWC_Aug_M2_C1_D5_FD_207648 | JGI IMG/M metagenome (GOLD analysis project Ga0316628, IMG submission 207648) | Wetland soil microbial communities from Old Woman Creek delta, Ohio, United States - OWC_Aug_M2_C1_D5_C | ecosystem: Environmental > Terrestrial > Soil > Wetlands | place: USA: Ohio... | reverse complement strand
CTGGTCTCACCCGAAGGACCTGTTTATCAGGCAGGCACGCTGTCGGGAAATCCTCTCGCGATGACTGCAGGCATAGAGACCCTCAAGATACTCTCACGAGAAGGTTCATATGTCAAACTCGAAAATACGGCATCGCTGCTGGAAAAAGGACTCATCGATGCGGCGAAATCGGCAGGAGCGAAGACAAGATTTTACCGCGCCGGAACTATGTTCTGCTGTTACTTTACCGATGTGGATGTAGTTGATTATGAGACTGCAAAGAAAGCAGATACCTCAAAATTCTCCAGGTTCTTTTCTGCTATTCTCAGACGGGGAATAAATATTGCACCTTCTCAGTTTGAGGCAGGATTCATATCGCTTGCGCATACTGAGAAGGATATAGAAAAGACCGTCAAGGCAGCTTACGAGTCCTTTAAAAAAATACGATAGCCAATACGGAAAACCTATGGCGGAAAAATCTTTATTCAAACAGCTCCTCGAAGCAAGTACGGTCGGGCTCAATCTCGTCATCTCCACAATCATCGGGGGACTGATGGGGTATGGCCTTGATTATGCCATGGATAGATGGTTTGGATTAAAAACCGCCCCATGGCTTCTCTTTATATTTGCGATATTCGGTATTATCGCCGGCTTTAGAGACCTCATAATGCTGGCAAAAAAATCAGATGATCAATCTAATAAAAAGAATTCATAAGCAGGCACTCATATTCCTCATACTCATAGCGGCTGTCACAACAATAATCGCAGCTCTTGCAGAAATAGCCGACTGGAGGAAGCTCCCTCACAGCGTTCTTATTGGCGGTCTCCTCGGATTGGTTAACCTCAAAGGTCTTGCATGGGGGCTTAAAGATTTTGCGACATTACACAGACCAAGCGGAAAACTCGTTTTTTGGAGCATGGTCAGGTTTTTCATCCTTGCCCTTATCCTTATTATCCTCGCAATCCTCAAACTGATTGATTTTTTCGGTATCCTCATCGGGTTCACGGTTGTATTCGCCCTGATCATAAAAGAAGGTTTGCGGGCGGTTAAGGAATCTTCCGGGAAAAGTTCAAGTGACGAAGTGAAACAATCATTTGAACCCCCGGACAAATAAAGTGCAATCATTTATAAGGTGGTGCTGGATTAGTTCAGGCTATACGGGCCTTTGTGCGGACATCGGGTTCCATTAGCGATGACTGAGCACTGCATACCCGATAATGAAGGCAGGGGGAAATGGCATAGCCAGAGAATAAGATCGGGTCTTTTGTCCAAAGGGATACCCCTGCTTATCCTTTGTATAACTCTTTTTTCGAGATGAAGGCAATTTACCCCTTCTATCAAAAAATCAACGCTCATCCTATCTCCTCCTGAACATCATCTACTGATATGATAACAGCATTCATAAGGACCTATCAATGTGAAAAATATACTGACTGCCCTTGTAAAGATCAGACTCAATACTGGCGCGGCCGCTCAGCAGTCTTAGGTTCGCTGTTTAATTCATAAATTTATTAAAATCAGCTATAGTTAAGAATAAATGCTTACAGAGGAGGCTATCATGGAACAACAGGAATTGTTGAGAAAGGCACAGTTGCTTTTCGTCGACGGGAAAGACAGGGAAAGCATTGAAGTGTATACAAAGGCATTGGAAGCCGGAGCAGATCCATACATCATTTATTTAAGCCGCGGTGTTGCTCATGTAAAAACCGGTGAGGTACATAATGCTATAAATGATTTTACTGAGGCGATAAGCGCGAACAGTCAAAGCGCAAGGGCGTATTTCTACCGCGGCTTGGCATACATGATGAAGAATGAATTTGAAAATGCTGTTTCGGACTTTACAAGGGCTTTGGCGCACAAGTCCGATTATGCCATGGCGATATTCTCCCGGGCTGTTTCCTATGCCAGGCTGGGCAAGTATGATGAGGCGTCGAAAGACATGACTGTAGTCGTGCCGCAGATGGAACAGAGCCTCCAGAGCTTTACCGACACTTATGGAATTGTGAGAACCGAAATGTGGAAGGTCATGGCACAAATGTCAGGAGAGGCGAGGATGCCCACCCTGGCCTTGAACGAACAGGAGATGACTACCCTTAAGAAGTGGCTTGAAGAGGAATAGGGTTTTCACATTTTAAAAAGGCTCGGCGTCTGCATCTTCAGGCTCTCCGGGTTCCCCTTCCTCCGGCTTTTCCTCTATCTCGGAGAGCGCCTTACTCACTCCTTCTTCCGTGGCCCTCAGGCTGCCCTTGCAGAATTTTATCAGGTGGGTAGCCCTCTTCACTTTCTCCGTAAGGACATCCACGTCGATGTTCTCAGTCTCTATCTCGCTTATAATCTTCTCGAGCTCCTCTACCGCCCGTGCATAGGTAAGCTTCTTTTTCTCACTCACTCTCTTTGTCCTCCCCTGTGCTTTCCACAATACTGACGATGGAACCGTTATGAAGTTTCGTGCTTATTATATCATCCTTTCTGACCGAGCCCGGGTCCTTCAGGACTTTTCCCTTCAGGTAAGTTATGCTGTAACCCCTTTTCATGACCTCACGTGGGGCAAGAAGGTTTATTTTGATTTCATAACTCTCCAGTATCCTTAACTGCAGGGATAACATATGGCCGGGATAAACACTTAAGACTTTCCTCAATTCCCCCAGTTTCCGGTGGTTGTTCTTTATCAATCCTTCGCCGGCATTCTTAAGTCTTCCTTCAAACGCTTTGAGGTCCAGTGAAGGAGTCCTGAGAGCTGAAAGCGCATGGGTATGAAACATATATATATTGCTTTTCAAGGCTGTAATCGCTGTCTTGAGATAATATCTTGAATGACTTATAAGACTCCCCGCAATATTATTCAGCTGATGTTTTTCTCTTTCTACCAGGGTATTCGTTCTAATTATCAGTCTCTGCCTCAGGTCGTCTACACGGTCCTCGAACTGCTTTGCTTTTGAAATGAGAAACTCTGCTGCCGCAGTTGGAGTAATAAGTCGCATGTTTGATACTCTGTCTGCCACTGTCTCGTCTTTTTCGTGTCCTATCCCTGTGAAAACCGGCAGAGGTGACAGGGCGATCATTTTAGCCAGAGGGTAGCTGTCAAAGCTGTGCAGATCAACTGTGGAGCCGCCACCTCTGATAATCACAACGGCATCAAAATGTACTTTTAATCTTATACATTTCTTTAAGGCACTCAGTATTGATCCCTCGGCCTTATCGCCCTGCAGGTATGCCTGAAAGAGCCTGTGGCAGAACCTGTATCCATAATCATTATTGTCCAGCCTGCTCAGGAAGTCTCCATATCCGGCTGCTGTGGCAGACGATATTACGGCAATGTTCTGAATTACCGGAGGCAGTGATAATTGCCTGTTCTTATCTATGATACCTTCTTTCGAAAGCTGCTCTATTATCCGTTTCCGTTTGAGCGCCATCTCGCCGAGTGTATAACGGGGGTCTATGTCTCTGATATTGAGGGACAGACCGTGCACCTCGTGATAGGTCACCCGTGCGAGCATGAGGATATTCATGCCGGTCTGAAGATCCTGCCCTGTCAGGGCACGGAAGTTAGAGCCGATCTGCCTGAAAAGGCTTGCCCAGATTGTGGCCCGCATCCTGGCTGTTGTCACATCACCTTGCTTTTCCACAAGGTCTAAATAGCAGTGCCCGGAGTTATAGTGACAGTTGATTTGTGCTATTTCCGCAATAACCCAGTATTCGTCATTAATTGAAGACTGAATGGTTAATTTGATCAGGTAAGCAAGTTCACTGAGCATAAGGTAATTCATCTTTACTAGTATATGACACTGATACAGATTTTTCATGATGCCTTAAGGAACCGGGAATAGGGAGATTAGGATTTAAAACTAACCCGGCGATAAGCAACTCATGATTCATTTTTAAGATATACTATGTTTTAAATAGAGTCTGTCCATAAACTATAAGACCTCCTCCCTTACCCTCTCCTCTGCGAGTCGTAGACCGCCAGGGGAGAGGGTTAATAAATAAGCCCCTCCCTTGAGGGGAGGGGTAAGGGGAGGGTGAAGGATCAACATTTACGGGCAGACACTAAATAGTATGTCCGAACAAACAAAAAAATGGCGGTTTGCGATCGACAGGGGGGGTACCTTTACCGATGTGGTTGCCCTTGACCCCGAAGGAAATTTCATCACCGTTAAACTTCTGTCACATTCACCCAGATACAGCGATGCTTCCATAGAGGGAATAAGGAGAATACTCGCTTTAAGAACAGATGAACCCCTGCCGGAGGACAGGATTGCGGGAATCAGATTTGGCACCACGATAGCCACAAACGCTCTGCTCGAGCGAAAAGGCGGCAAGGCAGCGCTGCTCATCACAAAAGGATTTTCCGACCTCCTTGATATCGGTTACCAGAACAGGCCCGATATCTTCAAGCTTTGCATAAAAAAATCTCCTCCCCTCTATTCAACGGTAATCGAGGCGGATGAGAGGATTGACTGTCATGGCAGGGTAATAAGAGAGCTCAACGCGAGGGATCTGTCGCAGAAAATAGAAAAGCTCATGAATGCCGGAGTTGAAACAATAGCGGTAGTGCTTATGCATTCCTGGAAAAACCCTGCCCATGAACTGCTCTGTGAAACCATAGCAAAGAAGTCCGGCTGTACATCTGTACTCCTTTCCCACAGGACAGTAAATCTTATAAAGGTGGTGAGCCGTGGCCAGAGCACATTGGTGGATGCATATCTCAGCACCGTGCTTGCAGATTATCTGAAGGGGATACAAAAAGAGACAGGTGGAATTCCAGTTCAATTTATGCAGAGCAACGGCGCGCTGAGTCGTCCATTTCTGTTTACCGGTAAAAGTGCCCTCCTCTCAGGACCTGCAGGAGGCGTCACGGCAGTTGCAGGCATATCGGAAGAAATTGGAATAAAGAGCGTCATAGGGTTTGATATGGGAGGCACTTCGACGGATGTATCACGCTTTGAAGGTGAGTTCGAGAGGATCCATGAAAAAACGATTGATGGAATCACTCTACAGGCGGAGATGCTGAATATTGTTACAGTGGCAGCGGGAGGAGGATCCATATTAGAGTTTGACGGCCGGAAGATGATTGCAGGACCTGAATCTGCAGGTTCATATCCGGGACCTGCCTGCTACGGATTCGGCGGGCCTCTAACCATAACCGATGCCAATCTTCTGACGGGAAGACTGATACCGGCCTTTTTCCCCAGGACTTTTGGTACCGACAGGAATGCGCCTTTGAATCCTGAAATTGTGGCAGAGAAATTCGTGACACTTACTGATGAAATAAATAATGCCCTTGGAACTTCCCTCATACCCCAAAAAGTCGCTTCAGGATTTCTCAGGATAGCCAATGAAAAGATGGCAACGGCGATAAAGGAGATATCAGTCTCAAAGGGTTTTGACGTAAGGGAATACGCTCTTGTCTGTTTCGGAGGCGCAGGAGGCCAGCACGCATGCCCCATAGCATCCCTCCTCGATATAGACACAATTATCATCCATCCACTAAGCAGTGTAATGTCTGCTTACGGGATCGGCCTTGCGCGGCCAGCATCGAAGGCTGAAAAGACAATACTGATGCAGTACGACGGAGAGACACATGGCAGGCTTGATTTCATGTTCAAAGAAATGGAGAGCAACCTTCTTGGTAGTGAGCATAAAATCCCATCATCCACCCCTTCGCCAAAGGGGGGCAGGGGAGATTTTTTTATCAAACGCGAGATCGATCTCAGGCCGATGGGTACCGAGACGTTTCTGACATTAGAATATATGCCCTTCCAAGAAACAGTTGCAGTTTTCAGAGAGAAGTACGAAAAACTTTTCGGCTTTATGCACGAAGGAACAGAACTTGAAACGGTGAATCTCAGAGTCGAGATACGGGAATCAGCCGAAAAATTCTTCAGCCCTTATAAAGAAAAAGAAGGAACACTTGAGACTATGGTTCTGCCGACTTCATTTCAGGAAGTCTTCTATGAACAAGGCCCAGCAGAAGCTCCCGTGTTCATTAGAGAAAATCTGCCTCCGCGCGCTAAAATCAAAGGCCCTTGCCTTATTATTGACAACAATTCCACCGTGGTAATCGATCCCGGTTTCGAGGCTGAGATAGGCAATAAAGGTATTATTGTCATGAGAAGATTGCCATCCGGAGAGGCGTTTCTTTCCCTGCAGAGCGGAAGCCCCGACCCTGTGCTCCTTGAAGTCTTCAACAACCTCTTTATGGGTATAGCAACCGAAATGGGCATTACTCTGAAAAACACCGCTCACTCGGTAAATATAAAAGAGCGGCTTGATTTTTCCTGTGCCGTTTTTGATGCAGACGGCAACCTTGTGGCAAATGCTCCCCATATTCCTGTTCATCTCGGATCTATGGCCGATACGGTAAAGACAATTCTATACGACAATCTGACTTCCATGAGAGCCGGTGATATCTACCTCACCAATAATCCTTATCGCGGGGGGTCACATCTGCCGGATATGACGGTTATTAGCCCGGTATTTTCTGAACTTGGCAAGCTTATATTCTTTACCGCTTCCCGCGGACATCATGCGGACGTGGGAGGAATGACGCCTGGCTCCATGCCTCCTTCCGCATCCCATATTGATGAGGAAGGGGTTTTAGTGAATAATCTCCTCCTTGTCCGTGACGGCATCTTCAGAGAAGATGTATTGGAAAAAACTTTAACGAAACATAAATATCCTGTCAGAAATGTTTCAGAACGTATCTCTGATCTCAGAGCACAGATTGCTGCATGCCGCAAAGGCATGAGTGAACTTATGCAGGTCATCGGCAGATACGGATTTATTGTGGTCACAGACTATATGCGTTATATCCAGGAAAATGCAGCGTATTCTGTTAAACAGGCCCTTCAACGGTTCTTAAAAGGCGGTAACCATTTTTATTCAACCTTTGAGGACTTTCTTGATGACGGAACCCCGATAAAGGCAGCCATATCAATTGACGGCGGATCTCATCCGCCGGAGACACTGAGTGCTCTGATTGATTTTACCGGGACCGGTAAACAGCATATGAATGATAACCTGAACGCTCCCTTTTCGGTTACACGCTCGGCAGTGATGTATGTACTCAGGGCTTTGATCAACGCCGATATACCGCTGAACAGCGGATGTCTTAAACCGGTTAATATAATCATTCCCGAACGAACATTGCTCAATCCTGCCTGTCCCGCTCCCGTGGCATCAGGCAATGTGGAAACATCCCAGAGGGTCGTGGATGTGCTTCTGGGCGCGTTCGGTGTTGCCGCAGCTTCCCAGGGAACAATGAATAATCTTCTCTTTGAGGTTGAAGGAGAATCACCCTATTATGAAACCATCGCCGGTGGCTCAGGAGCGCTTGAAGGCTGTCCCGGTGCTTCAGGAGTCCAGGTCCACATGACAAACACGAGAATAACAGATCCTGAGATTCTCGAAATCAGGCACCCCGGGGTAAGGCTTGAGCGCTTCACCTTCCGGAAGCATTCAGGCGGGAAGGGAAAATTTCCCGGCGGGGATGGAGTTATCCGAGAGATAAAATTTCTAAAACCCGCAACGGTATCGATACTCTCTGAAAGAAGGGTTTATGCACCCTACGGCATAAAGGGTGGAGAGGCGGGAGCAAAGGGACTAAACCTTCTCAGAAAAGCGAACGGAGAGAGAAAAGCTCTGGGACATCGTGAGGCATTAAAAGTGGACAAAGATGATTCGATCATCATCGAGACTCCAGGCGGAGGGGGATATGGACAGGGCTGATTTACATTGTCTCCCCGTTAAGGAGGCGCCTTCAACGATTTTCGCCTTACTTCTTCTCGACCGGGTATCTGGCCTCCGACCATTCTCTCCAGCCACCCTTTAGAGCCTTTGCATTAAAGCCTTTCGCAATCAGTTTTTCCGCCACACGGGCGCTCGTGCCTTCATTCGGTCAGGCACAGTAGAGGACTATCTCCTTGTCCTTCGGCAAAGTCCCGGCCCAGGTATCAACGGTCTTCGGATCCATCCTTACAGCGCTAGTAATCTTCTCGCCACTCTTTTCCCAGTCATTTTGGGCCCTAACATCTATCAGAACCAGATCGGGTGATCCAAGTGCAGCCTTCAGGTCGTCCTTTAAAACGCGGGGCACATCTTTTCCGCTTCGAACGTTCGTACATGCTACGAACACAAGAAGAACTCCAAGCATTGCGAGCAACAACACTCTTTTCATATGTCCTCCTCCCTCATCTTCCGTCTTGATTACATTCCAGATAAGAACCGGATTTCGTAAAACTATTTTAACCCGACCAAAGCCTGTATTCAAGGACGTACCGGCCCTGACCATCCCAAGTTTTTTAACTGTGTGTTGTCTATGTGACTAACATCAGCCGACAAAGAGACATAACCAGTCGCAGAGCATTGCTGACCCTGCCTCTTTGTGCTCATAAATCTAATAAGGCCAGTGCAAACCGGTGCTCCCGCGAGGAAGGCTGCCATCTGTCCGCGGGTCACAGGGTTATCTGGCCTGGAAGTTCCGTCTGGATATCCTGTGGTTATGCCAAGATTACTTTTGAAAAAGAAATAGGTCTTGCCGTATTAAAGCAAGTTAGCATTTATGTCGGGATGCTGATCCTTTCTCTTTTCTTAATCACTTCCGTCACAACTCACTCATCAACAGGCAACGCGAAAAAGAATGTTGAACCCTTCCCGGGTTCCGACTCCACCCATATCCGGCCTCCATGGTGTTCCACAATCTTCTTGCAGATCGCGAGGCCGATGCCTGTGCCAGGATACTCCCGCCTCGTATGAAGACGCTGAAATACAACGAATATACGGGCCGCAAACTCAGAAGCAAACCCTATCCCGTTATCTTTAACCGAAAAAACCCATTCATTCCCTTTTCGTTCGGCAGAAATATGAATCCTCGGTTTTTCTTTGCCGCGGAACTTAATCGCATTTCCTATGAGGTTCTGGAACAGCCTTTTCAATTGTGAAGCATCCGCCATTACAGTCGGCAAAAGGTCATAAGTCAACTCTGCTCCGGTTTCTTTGACGGCCGAACGAAGATTATAAAATGCTTCTTCCAAAACGACTGAGGAATTTGTATGCGTCAAAATCTTGCCTTTTGTCTCTATTTGTGAGTATTCCAGTAAGTCTCTGATGAGCTCTTGCATTCTTTTGGCGTCATCGATGATATAATCAATGAACTCGTCCGCCTTCTCATCGAGTTTGCCCTTATAGCGCTTTCCCAGCAGTCCCGCAAAGCTCGCGAGACCGCGCAAAGGTTCCTGGAGGTCGTGAGAGGCTGCATAGGCGAACTGCTGGAGATCGGCATTGGAGCGTTTCAGGTCTTCCGTGGACTTACGCAGTTCTTCCTCCGTGCGGCATTTTGCCAGCGCCACTGCAAGGTATCCAGCCAGCCTCTCCCACAGGCTGATAATTTTAGGATCGAACATGCCTTTCCTGCGATCATTCAACTGGATGAGTCCCAGTCGCTCCTGACCGACATGAAGAGATATCAGGGACACCGACTCATATCCCTCCCCGTTGCACCGATTGCACGTGCGGGCCTGCCGATCGGCTTCGGTAGTGCTGGCCAGCAATTGCGTTGTACTGTTGGTCCAGAAACTCCCGTAAACTGTAAAGAAAGGCTTCGAGGCGTCGAATCGGCCGCAGATGATGTTCCCGCACATGCAAGCGAGGACGGGATTTCCGGAGCTGTCTCGGACGATCTCAAAGTTGCCGTTCCGCGTACAAAGTGAGCTTTCCATCTTTACGAACTCCTTCGGGAACCCGCGGGTCTCATAGTAGGGATAATCATCTCCCTCTTTAAGCCGGATGCCCACAGCTTCACAGCCAGACTGCTCCTGGAAAAAGGTGGCTGCTTTCTGGACCAAATCAGCAAACCCCGAGGTCGAATTGACAAGCTCCAGGAAGTCAACCGTACTCTGGCGTTCTTGCTCCCCCCGCTTATCTTCGGTGATATCCCGCCCGTAGAAATTGACGTACCTTTCCGCGGGAAATGGTGTAACCGAGACGGAATAGAACCTTCCGCCCAGTTGCACGTCTTCCTGCGTCGCCTGACCCAGCTCTATCGCCCGCCCTGCCAGCGGCAGCAGTAAATCCGGCAAAGGTTGGCCTACTTCGCAAGCCCACCCGGACAGCCCCGCAGCCGTTGGATTGCAGTAGAGAACGCTTCCACCGCTGGACGCCCGGAGCACCGGGTTAGGATTCTCATCCGGAAACCGGGCCAGCCAGACCGCACGCTGGTGGGCATCGATCAGAGCCTCCTCCGCCCGTTTCCGCTCAGTGATCTCTTTCATCAGCTCATCGCGGGAAGCTGTGGACTTCTTCAGACTTTCAGCCATCCTCTCGAATTCCATTGAGAGCTGTCCGATCTCATCATCGGACATAATACCGATGCGGTGGTCGAGATTACCGGTTCCGATGATTTTCGCACTCTCGCGCAGCTTTCCGATCGGACCGGCGATACTTCTGCGGACACGCATGGATGACCAGACCGTGACCACTATCATTATGATCGCAAAGACAGGAAAAAGTAGGCCAGAAGTCCGGTTGATAGCCGCCAGTTTGGCAGTGCTTTTAGAAGAGATGCGGGAGGCAGTCGCGGATATCTCGCGAGATCTCAGGGCGATCAGATCGGCAAGCTGTTCCCGTTTCGCTCTCAACAAGGGTTCATTGGGGTCAGATCCGTCCGAATTAGGGTCGCCACCTTCGTAAGTCGCCACCAGTTCATTAAAGAGAACACCTACCTCACCAAGGCTCCGGTTCATTCGCTCAATAAGAATATTCCGACTTTTTTTCCCCTGCTGCACATGTTTTAGGATTTGCACGAGGGCATTGTACTTGAGATGCCATTGCACCTTCGGCCGTTCCTCGGGGTGTCTGAGGTAGTAGTCGGTCACTTCGTGCAGTTCCGACATTTCCTTCATGAGGTTGTCGGCAAAAATATCCTGATCCTGGGCATCTCTTTCGATCATGAAGGCCGCTCCAAAAACTGCGATCATGACGAGCACCACACCTACCGATAGCAGGATATTCATCTTCAATCTGTTCGAAATGGTCATGGTGACCTCACTTGTAAATCAGGGTAACGGCATCGGGCTCGACCGCCTCCAGACCTTGTGTATACATCAGCGGCAAAAAATTCGGGACTTCCCGTTTGTCGGTAAGCCGGTTCCTGATCGCCCACCGGGCCTCCGTTTCGAGATTTAGAAGCAGAGATTGACCCAAGCGTATATCGAATGTATAGTCCGAGAAAGAGACTGATTCTTCCGTAACATGACGGGCTGTGATCTTTTCCGCGTCAACGGGGTTGTTCACAATGTACTCATTCGCCTTTACGAGAGCACGGATGAGTTTTCTGACAGTCTCACGATGTTTGTTCACAAAACCCTGTCCGGCAACGATGGTCCACTGTAAATTGTAGATATGGTCATTAGTAAGTACTGCAGCATTGTCTCCCAGTCTCTTCTGTTGCGCGGTCAGCAATGGATCCCAGGTTACAGCAGCATCGATCTTCCCCTCTGCAATTGCTGCGGTCATTTCTTCGGACTTTATATCGATGATACGTACGCTGTCTTTTTTCATCCCGTTATAGGTCAGGTAAACATCCAGAAAGTATTCAGGGGCCGCACCCCTTAATACCCCCACGGTCTTGCCTCTCAGGTCCCGAGGTCCGGCAATGCCCCTGTCCTTCCGACAGATGATTTTTAGATGGTTTTTGGAGTAGGCAATGGTGGCAATAATGAATATTTTATCGTCCTTCAACCCCCCAAACATGACCGGTGTTTCGGCAGAAGAAGCGAACTGGGCCTGCCCATTAATGACAGAAGCGAGAGCATCCCTTCCGGCCAAGAACGACTGAAGAGTCACATCCAGGCCCTCACGCGCAAAGAACCCCTTATCATAGGCCACGTATATCGGAGCGGAGAGGTACATTTTGCCGACTGCAAAGATGATCTTCTCCCGCCCCCCCCCGCCCTCCCGGTCGCGCTTCAGGACAACAATCCCTGCGAAGATGATGATGATGACGGCTATTATGAGGACAGTCTTTTTTGTCATATTAAGAGTCTCGCGCCTTCAGATTCCGCAACGCTGTGTGTGGATCTCCATTTAACAGATGGGTAAGAATAGCAGGTCGGAGTTCTCGTTTCAGATCCCTTACAGGGTCTTCCTTCGCATGTTTCTTATGACCCGTCATACTGAACTCTCCCCTATTGGAATATTTATATTATTTTAACAAAAAGATTTAACTTTGCATGAACACGTGGCTCAGGTTGGTCCAATGTTTGTTTTGGCATCGTTATCCTTGGCATGTCTCATAGCGTAACTTGGCGGCGCAGCGCGTAGCCACACAATATGGGACACAGTAAGTAACGGCGAGCTTGATCCAGTCCAGAGGCTGCAAATCGTAATGCAGAAAGATGCGGTCACCGTAGTTGATCAGTGGAAGGATTGATCCTACGACTAACGCAATCCTGCCAGATGCGGCCATAACGCCACTTCCAATAGCAGCCGCAAAGAATGGTTTCATTTGTTGGTGACACAACAAGTTTTAGTCAGAATCGCTATCATCCGCCAAGAGTATATCACAATATATCCACTAATTGAGCGAACACGGCTACCATCAATATAGATCATTATAGTGACTTTCATTTAATAGTTCCGCACCCTCAAGCCGCTTCAATTCCAACATTTACAATCGAACTTCGCACCAAGCAAAACTTTTCAGATTCGCGCTTTTGATGAAGATATCGATAAAATTTCAAACTTCTTAAAATTCTCTGTGTGCAGGTGTTATGCGCGCTCCACAAAAGATAGCAGGTGTGCGTCTTTGATGAATAATGTTGATAAAAAAATAAGAAGCTTTTTAAGATGATTATGTGGACACAAACTCCCATCTGCGTTTACTTGCAAGGCAAAATCTTTCGAACCAATTTATGATAAATCTAGTGCTTCGTAAAGATCTTTAGCATAGGCTCCCCTATAAATGAAGACCATATCAAGAGGTTTTGCCCCAAAAAATATCTTAATAACCGGCCAGCCGGGCATCGGTAAGACCACTCTTATCAAAAAACTTGCAACGGAATTGGCGGACTTGCGTCCTGTGGGGTTTTATACAGAAGAAATAAGAGAAAATGGAGTTCGAAGGGGGTTCGAACTCGTAAGCCTTTCCGGCCAAAGAGGGCTTCTTTCTCACATAGATATTAAGAGCCCGTACAGGGTTTCTAAATATGGAGTCGATATCAAGTGCTTCGAAGACTTTCTGAATTTTATTCCGTTCTTTGACCGGGAAACAGAGATTGTTATCATAGATGAAATCGGGAAGATGGAGTGTTTTTCCAAAAAATTCAAAACGCTTGTAGAAAACATCCTTGATTCCGAAAAAATATTCATTTCGACCATCGCCCTTAAAAGTGGCGGCTTCATCGCGGAAGTGAAGAAAAGGAATAATATAAAGCTCCTTGAGATGTCACTGGCTAACAGGAATTCTCTCTTATCTGAAATGTTGCAAGAACTGTGAGACAGATACGCCTGCCCTGATATAATAGACATGAGTATAGAATTTTCAGGACTCTCTCATATGACGCGCGGGAGCGGTACGTTTGGAAACGACTTCTGAGAGGGACAATAGAATGCACTTTGTAGTATCCTCGGAAATGAAATCGGAGGGTAAACAGCAGAACCGGATTAACGATGCAATGCTCGCGGGACTGGTCGGATATCCCTGGATACGCCTCCTTTCCGCATTCTACATCTTGGATGTAGACACCAAGCGGGACTGACAAGTCATCCATGAAAGATTACTCGCCATTGCCCAGCGATATTCCGGTGAAGTAAACTTTTTGATGAGCCCCATCTATGAATTCGATTCCGATTACTTTGTTTATCAAATGCCCGATAAAGGTTTTCATCAAACTTAGTCCTGCCGCCTATGGACCTTTGCCTGCAATTTTTGAGGCAAACTCTCATCACCTGTGATATGGAATTTACCTATGAATTCACTATAAAATCTCTTATGCTCGAAGCTCTGCCATTCTTACTCTCCGGAGTACTATTCGGAGCGGTAGCAGGCATATCTCCTGGACCGCTGCTGGCCTTAGTCATTTCTGAGACTCTGAAACACAATAAAAAAGAGGGAATAATTGTGGCGAGCGTCCCTATTCTGACGGATATGCCGGTTGTATTTTTATCTGTCTTTGTATTGTCGAAACTATTAAATTTCAATCTGATACTCGGAATCATATCTCTTTCAGGAGCGCTATTTATAGCGTATCTGGCATATGAAAGCATCACCATAAAAGGTTTTGAATTAAATCTCAAGAATGTTAAGGCACAATCTCTCAGAAAAGGAATAATAACGAACTTATTGAGTCCACACCCCTATCTCTTCTGGATAACCGTAGGCGCTCCGACCGTGCTGAAAGGTTACAGGGTTAATCTACTGTCTGTTGTCTTCTTCATAGTGGGATTCTATCTGTTCCTAGTCGGATCAAAAATTATGATCGCGCTGATCGTCGATAAATACAAAGCGTTCCTCAAGAGCAATACCTACGTCTATATCATCAGAACACTGGGGTTTATATTATTGCTATTTGCGGTAATATTCATCAAAGACGGCCTGAGCCTTTTGGGCATAATGTAGCACCGGCCCATCGGAGACATAGTTCACACATTTCTCCTCATCATTGTCATACCACTTAGTCTTCATACCTGAAGTATTCATAAGCGCCCGCGCGCTTAAGGACTCCGTATAGTGAAGTGAAAGTCACTCTCTCGATATCTTCCTGAAACAGAGATATGTTCGAACCTTTATATTGGCTGAATACTTATGAAAATCAATAATAAGACCCGCCGTAAAAATCCTATAGAAAAATTAGCTGACTCCTGTTAGTCTTAATGGGACAATCATAAAAACAACTTTTCGAAGGAGGTATGTAATGAATCAGAAAGATTTTAAAGAAATTCTTGCGGGATTGAGCATTACCGCCCTTGTTACCGGAGTAACCCTTGTAGGAGTCGGATACCCTGAGCCGGCTCAGGCAGCTTGAGCTGGGAGCAAGGGTTCCGGTGGAACCGAAACAGTTAAAGAAAAAGCTTCTGCGGGCGGGAATGCCGAAAGGGGAAAGCAGCTTTTTGAAGACCCAAAATTAGGAGGAAGTAAAAACGACAAGAGCTGCAACACTTGTCACCCAGGCGGTAAAGGTCTTGAAAAGGCCGGAGCAAATCTTGAAAGTACCATTCAAGCATGTATACATAAGGCTCTGGAAGGAAAACCGCTGGCCACAGATTCCCAGGAGATGAAGGATCTTGTTGCTTATATCAAATCGTTAAAAAAATAGAATCGTCACAATCACGCACGGGGAATAACACCCCGTGCGCACAACTTAAATTCCCTGGTTTTGTTGGTAACTGAGAATATGTACCTCAGGTATTTCCTCTGTCCCTTCCTCTTGAGAAGAATTGCACGATACAGCCAAATAAGATGTTGAACGATCAACTCTTCCTGTACATCACACCTCCTTGATTAATAAAAATGATGCAGATTATAACCAGAACTTAGTACCTGATATCGTTATTAACGAACCCTATCATTTTTTGAATCTGTAACCTATGTGTAACCTTATCCGCGGTAAAGATAACATACTTCATATTCGTGGGGGATGGGGGAAGCGTTATGCTGCCTCCATAAATTCATGTTATGATTAAAATGATAAGAGGCCACATATATTGGGGGGATGTTGACAAAGGCCCTGTTCTTCCTGCAAGGTAAACGGCAAACCAAACGGAGGGACGATGTTAGAGAGGAGAAAATACCAAAGAAATGACCTCACGGCGTTTGTTCAATATACTTCCTCATCGGACACTTCCGACACTGCTTTAAGGGGGAGAATAAAGAATTACAGCTATTCTGGGATCTGCCTGATAGTAAGCCAGCCTCTTGCGAATGGGCAGGAAATTATCGTGAAAAGCATGGGAGTCCCCTCATCAAAGAGGGCTACCGTCAGATGGCAAGAAAATATTCGCAAGGACGTTTACGAGGTCGGATTAGAGTATATCAGGTATCGCTTCGATCCCGGTCTTCATTCTCAAGGAACTCCGGATGCTGATGCACCCAATGGATAAGCCTCAAATCGAAAAAGATCAGACTTGAACGTAATCCAAAAAGTCTCACCAATACTTCCTGTAGTACGCAGCTTCAAGCTCTGCTATAATTGTGAATATTTCGACCTGCAACATTACATATGCGTTTGATTGTTATCGCACTGTCTTTGACGTTTATTGTTTTGGCATTTAAAGAATCCGGTAAAAAGGGGGAAATATTTCTATCTATTTTTACCAGTATATTGTTCATCTCA
>Ga0316628_100001559_pt1 | contig 16310 bp, 18 predicted proteins | sample OWC_Aug_M2_C1_D5_FD_207648 | JGI IMG/M metagenome (GOLD analysis project Ga0316628, IMG submission 207648) | Wetland soil microbial communities from Old Woman Creek delta, Ohio, United States - OWC_Aug_M2_C1_D5_C | ecosystem: Environmental > Terrestrial > Soil > Wetlands | place: USA: Ohio... | reverse complement strand
TTGATCGCGGTTGCACTGGTGATGCTTCTGGCCTGCTGCGGCGGGGGGCAAACCGCTTCCCTTGTGACCCCGCCTACCATTCGCGGTATGGTGTTGAGTTTCCCCCCGGGAGCAGCGCCTGCCGGTCTTCCGAACGCGCTGGTTTACGTCGCGGATGGCGCGACCGGCGCTGCGATTGACAATGCCTCGGTCACGGTGAATGGCGTGGCGATGAACTACAACCGTTCTCCGGCGCATCTCCAATACGAGGGGGCCGTCGCCGTCAATCCGGGGAGCCCAGTCACTTTGGTGGTGACGGTGAATGGCAATGCCTATACCGCCACTGCCACCCAGCCCACCAGTTATCCCACCCTGTCTAGCCCCGCCCCGGGTGCGACCTGGGGAACGGCGAGCGCCAATTCTGTGTCGTGGACAGGCGGCGCCCCCGTCACCAATACGTCCTACCTTCTGGGCGCGCTGGATGCCAACGATCCAGCAGGTGGCACGGCGTATTTCCAGGCGCTCGCCTTGTCAGTGAACAGTTATTCCATTCCCGCCTATAGCCTTACCATCGGCAACAAGGACCTGATCATCGGCATCACCAATGCCGCCCCTGTGCCAAATGCCTCCGGCAGTTCCAACCTCGTGGCCGGCGGCTTCAGCTACGTCCCCATCGCCGTCAATCAAGGTGCGACTCCGCCGCCGAAGACGCTGGTCAGCCTTGCGGTAACGCCGAACGCTCCGTCGTTGGTGGCCGGAACGACAGCTCAACTGAATGCCACAGGCACTTATTCCGACAACAGCACCCAGAATTTGACGACACAGGTCACCTGGTCTGCCACGAATCCGGCGGTGGCCACGGTGGGAGCCACCGGGCTGGTTTCCGCAGTCGGGGTCGGCACGACAACGGTATCCGTGTCGCTCGGCAACGTGGCCGGCGCGGCGGCGGTGACCGTGTACCAGACATTGGCGCTGCAAGTGTCATCCGTGACGCCGGCATCGGCCGTCGCCGGGGCCAGCGTATACAGCCAGGTCACGGCAACATTCAACCAGGCGGTGACGCCGAATTCCACGGTGCCCAACGCCCTATCCAGCGGCGGCTTTTCCCTCACGCAAAACGGGATGGCTGTCACAGGCTCGCTCACGCTCAATAATACCTACGACACGCTCACCTTCACCCCGGCGGCGTCGCTGCTGCCCAACACGCAGTACATGGCTACGTTGACGACAGGCATTCAGAATCAGGCAGGCACGTCCCTGGCCAGCAACTACAGCTGGACCTTCACGACAGAAAACGCCTACTTCAAGGATTACGTCGCACAACAAACCGACGCCATGCCGGAAGCGGTCGCGATCGGCGATGTCAATGGCGACGGGAGGAATGATGTGGTGATCACGACCTCCACGTCCAGGTCCCTTTTCAACACCGCTCCGGCATACCAGGCGGAAGTATACCTGCAAGATGCAACGGGCAATCTCCTGCCTCCCGTCCTGTACCCGACCGGGGGAAGCGGAAACTGCCCGCTCCTCGCCGTTGACATAGGGGACGTGAATGGCGACGGCAGGAAGGACGTGGTCGTTGGCACTACAACTTGCGGCATGGACGTGCTTCTTCAGGCTGCCGACGGCACGCTCCAACCGCGAATCCACTATGCATCAACCGACGCAAACAAGATTCGCATCGCGGACATCAACCAGGACGGGCGGATGGACGTCGTCGGAGCGGGGGGCTGGAGCGCCAACTCGGTCAGCGTCTGGTTGCAGGATGCGGCAGGAAATCTCGGTGCGCCCGCAAAATACGGCGTACAGCTAAGCGGCGCGGTGGACCTGGAGGTCGGCGACATCAACCACGATGGGCGGCCCGACATCGTCGTCATGAGCGCCGCATGGGGAGACCCTGACCTGGAGGTCCTGACGCAGACGGCGACGGGCGCGTTCAGCCCGCACACGGACTACAACATCGGGGCGACGCCCAACGTGTCCAGCCTGGCCATCGGCGACATCAATGGCGACAACCTGATCGATGCGGTGGTCACTTATAGCGACAACATCAGTCTCTCGCGAATCGGCGTGTTCCTTCAAAACGGCCTGGGAACTCTCAATGCGGAAGTGGGCCACCTGTCCGCAGACGGTCCCACCGCAGTTGCCATTTCCGACGTAAACAATGACGGCCGCCAGGACGTCATCGTCTTGCATCACGGATGGCGCCGCCTGGGCGTTTATGAGCAACTGGCGGACGGCACACTACAGGCCGAACACCTGTACCGGAGACCGGCCGACACCTCCTTCAACCCGCAAAGCCTCGCCGTTGGCGACATCAATGGAGACGGCAAAGTGGACGCCGTCTCGATAGACACAACCTACGGGCTGGTGATCAATTACCACTATTGAGCTTCTGGTGCACGCGCAGCCGAGCCCGCGGGCGCAATAACCAACGGGCATTGCGCCGGATGGTTTGAAAACATTCGGTGCAATGCGCTCCGCTTATTGCATGGAAACCTCCCGTTTTGCAAGCAACCCGTGTTGATGGTTTTTGGTGCAACTGCTTCCGCATATCCGGCTTCCTGTTGGGTGGCGAGCGAGCGTAGCCCGGATGCAGCAGAGCGGAATCCGGGACGCCTTGCATAGTGAGGCCATCCCGGATTCCATTGCATTTCATCCGGGCTACGCGAATTGTTACGGCCGCTTTCGCGAAATGAATTTGCGAGGCATGATGACCGGAGTGGGCACACTACGAAAGAAACAGCCGGTCGTCACGACGTCTGCTATGCCTGCAACAGCAGACCATCTAGCGCCTCGCCAACATGGTCAGCCATGGCATGGTCAGCCATGGCACCGAACATCGGACAGGAAGTCCGGTTGATGGAGGCGTCGGGGTCTCCGCTCAATAGCGTGCCTGTTCGCCGAGGTTCCAGAATTGAGACAACGCCAACTTGCCAATCGTCTTGCACCTGGGGCAGGCTTGGTCATTCAACAGGGGGGTGAATTCGCTCTGCATCCGGAATAGTCCTTTCTCCTGTGCCTCAGCGACGAGGTCGCGATAGCCGGGATGTGCTCCAAGCGCCTCAGCCAGGGGAAGTGCTTCAGGGACTTCGATGACTCTCGCATGAAGGATGTGGCTGGGATCACGCGAACGTTCGATGAACACCAGGACTCTCTTGCCATCCGCGCAGCCCGAGTGCGCAATGTTCCGGAACCACCCGCACTGCTTGCAGAGAACCCGGACGATATGAAAGTCCAGACCACGATGCAGCATAGGAGACTGATGTAAGGCTAGGGGGCGCGTTCTTCGTTGGCGCGCGTCTGGTCAAGCGGCGGGTTGGCGCCAGTGCTGACCGCAAATTTCGAGAGGCGCCAAAAGCCGAGTGCACCGATGAAAAAGGCGATGCCCAGAGCCAGGTCTATGGCGGCTTCGATCCATACATTGGTGTCTTCAACAACGGATGTGTAACCCGCAGATACCACCGCGCCGAGAAGTGTAAAAACGATGGCGCCAAATATTGGCTTCGCGCCTGGTATGTTCCTGGCCCTGACCAGCTTTATGCTTGCCATGAGGATATAGATGATGGCAATAACGGCAAACAACGCGTCGAGCAGATAAACCAATGTGACAGACAGATTCATGTATATTCCTTCTGGTGGGTGGCGCTCAAAATGCGGGCAGGGAATCGGGGAATTAGCTCATTGACGGAGCGAAGGCTATCCAATATTGCCCTCGCGTTCAAGGCCAATGATGCGGACGGCATGCGCATGTGTGGCAGGGCATGCGATCAGGCGTTCCATGGATAGTCCATCTGGCGGGCGGTGGCTTCCGCAAGTGACGTGGTGCACAAGCGGGCGACAAGGTGCAGGCACATGTCGATTCCGGCCGAGATTCCGGCGGAGGTGATGACTTTTCCCTGCTCGACCCAGCGCGGGCCGTTTACCACCTCCAGGGACGGGAACAGTTCAGCGAGTTCGGCCTGGTCCTCCCAGTGCGTGGTGACAGGGCCGCTGCTGACCACGCCAGCCTGGGCGACGATGAACGCGCCCGTGCACACCGAGGCCGCCAGCTCGGAGGAACCGGCGCAGCGTGCCACCCATTGCAGGACGTCCGGCTTGCGAAGCTCGGCGGTGACCACGCCGCCGGGAATGATCAGAACGTCTATGCCGGGGTGGCTGTTGATTTGATGGTCCGGGATGATGCGCAAGCCTGCCCGTGCCCGGACCGGCACCAGGTCTTGCGCGACGGAGAACACCCGGAACGGCTCGGCTTCCAGGGAATGCAGCCGCTTGCTGACTCGGCTGGCGGTGGTGAATACCTCGAATGGCCCGGCGAAGTCCAGCGCCTCCACGTCCGGAAAAAGATAGATGCCGATGTTCTTGCTCATGGCTCTCGCTCGAGCGGTGGGTCAGGCGCATGTCTGCGGCCACTGCTCATCATAGGACTCCGGATATTCGTCATCGCTGACCAAGTCGCGAACTCCAAATGGCCAAACCAGTAACAGCACCAGCTTTCTCTGCTTCAGAGCATCAAAACAATCCAACTGGACCAGCGTGGATTCCGTCTTGAGACCAGATTTCTCGAACGCAGGCTGCCATCGGACTCGGCAAATCTCCAGACTGGCACGCCTGCAAAACTTTCGCGCGTGCCACACGCAAACGCGGTCCAGTGCGCGGTGAACGACCCAGAACAAGTAGATAAAGGCCGGAACACCGAGCACCACAAGCGCGAGAGTTAGAGGCTCTCCCTTCATGAGTCGCTAACAGCTATCAATGCCATTCGTCCGGGAAATTTGTGCGCGCACAACGCCTCAAGCGCTCGCCAGCAGATAGGCACCGCTCGCCGCGATCGCCATGCCCATCATCCTGTTCAGCGCTGCATGGCGCGGGCGCGCTGCGGCGCCGATTGCGATGCCGCAGAGATGCAGCGCGGCGGTGGCGGCGAGGAAGCCCAGCGCGTATTGGAGCGGGGCGGCGGATTCGGGCAGCTCCAGGCCGTGCGCATAGCCATGCAGCAGGCCGAACAGCGCAGCGAGCGCGGCGCCGAGCCATGGCGGCGGCTGCAGCGAGAGGGCGATCAGCAGGCCGAGCGCGAGCACCGATGCGGCGATGCCGGTTTCGAGCAGCCCGAGAGCTGGCCCGTGCAGGGCGGCGCCCGCGCCCGCCGCGAGCGCGGCCATGAAGGCGGCGGGCAGCAGCCACATTTTTGCGCCGCCGCCCTGCGCGGCCCACAGCCCCACGGCCGCCATGGCGAGCAGATGATCCAGCCCGAGGAAGGGATGCGCCAGCCCCGCCGCGAGGCCGGAGGCATTGTGTCCCGGATGGGCGAATGCCGCGCCGCTGGCGGAAAGCAGAAGGGAGAGAAGCAGAAGCCTGGTTGCCGGATTGCGCATGATGTGCCTCCTTGTGTGCAGTGGTTGAACGCCAACCGGCAAGCGCTGCCGGTTCGCGGAAAACTCTGATAGCGGATAACTTCCAGGCAGCCGGCCGGACTCTACCCGGTCTGACCGGGCGCGCCCAAAGAGGCGCTCATGGCTTCTTGTCTGGTGCCTTCCTGTCTGCTGTTTTCTGGTCCGCTGGCTTCTGGCCTGCTTTGGGGCCCTGCTTCCCGGGCATGTACTTCTTGGCTTCTGCCACGAGGTCCAGCGGGTGGTGCACCACCTTGATGGAGGCGGCGAATTTCTTGATCATACTATCATCTTGCGGCGTGACCGGGGAGATGGCGAACACAAACACGCCGTTGTTCCCCGCCGCGGCGACCATGCAGATGGTGATTGCTGCGCCATCCGGCCCGGGCACATGGATTTCCGTCACCATCAGGCCGCTGCGGCCGCCTGCCAGGTCATCGCGGTTTCTGCTTTCCACCTTGCCGCTCTGCTGGCGCCAGTAATCGAGCTCCCATGCGCGGTGCGCTTCCAGCAGGTTTTTGTCCTTGGCGAAATCTTTCTTGTCGGCGAAGGTGAGCATCACTCCCTGGCCGGGCTTGAGCTGCACGTGAGTGGCGTCCAGCGGCTGGGCATCGCCGCCGACCGTGTATTCCGCATACTCATCGTCGTGCGGCAGCCAGCCGGTCCAGCCGTCATCCGTACGGACAAAGGCCGCGCCTTCCGGCTCGGGCTCGGCGGCAATTGCTGCGGTGGCAATCAGGCATGCGCCTGCCAGCAGTGCGCCGATCAGTTTGCGCGTCATGAGGTTGCTCCTTGTGTTGAGCGGTGCGGAAATATACCACGCGGTCCGGGGATTGCCACATAGTCCGGGATGGGGGCAGGACTTGCGTGATGTTCTTTTCTCGATCCCTCTTCCGAAGGTTGCACCATTCGCCCGGTTTATGTGTATTATCGCGACGCGGCGGAAATTCCACTCGGGCGGCTGAGGAATATGCGTGCCGCATATTTATTTCGCTGCACAACCAGGGAGTCAGGAATGAACGAGAATAGCGGATTGCTCAAAAGAGGCGTGTTGCTCAAGAGAAGCGTGGAGTTGCTGATTCTCGGCGCGATGGCCGGCTTGCTGATTGCGGGGTGTGGCGGCGGCGGGGGAGGGAGCGGCCCCGGTGGCAGCTATGGCGTGACGCAGATGGGCGGCAACGTCGTCGGTGCCTACATTTCCGACTCGCAGGGTCCCGGCTTCACCGGCCATTGGCTGAACACGACTGGGCTCCTCGGCTATCCATCCGCCGTGGCTTACGTCAACACCATGGCGGCATCCACAGCGCCTGCGACCTACACCTACACCCCCACGTCGAAGACTCTGAATAATGGCGTATGGACCACTGGCGCCGCTCCAGCCGCGCCGGTCTACGAACTGGGGCCGACCGGGTGGGCGCTGCAGACCACTTCCTATAGCTTCGTGGACCTGGGCGACGGCACCCATGGAAACATCGTGAGCTCGAACGGTTCGGTAACGCCCTATGCATTCGTCGGCTGGAACCTGGACGGCACACAGATCGCCTGTCAGTCGAGCACGGGCTCGATGCCCTGCGTCATCCCGGGCAACTATCCCGCAGGGTCCAGGCATTACACCTGGACGCAGACCGCGGACACCTACATGCTGACGAGCCCCGCGCCGGTTACCGATGCATCCGGCCTGACGCTGGGGGCCCTGCCCACCGTGGGCACCGGCGTGTTCTGCGATCAGGGATTCGGCTACATTTACCAGCCCGCGGCCACGTTGGGCAGCTATAACGTGTTCGGCGTGATCGGCGGCTGCACCGCCGCAAAAATCACCACGGCGCTTGGAACCGCGCCGATGGGCACCGTCGTCATCACCCTGGTGACCGCGAACAACACCGCCGGAACTACGCTGCTGACCCTGGGCAACTGGACTGGCGCTTCCATCGTCAACAAGCCCGGCATCTACAGCGTGCGGGCGGGCGCGGTTTACGGCGGCGCAGTGAACGCCGCCGGGGGATCCGCGGACGGCTGGAGCAAAGTCGCGCTCAACGCGTGGATCGTGGCCAACGGCTTCCCAGCCATACCGTAATCCCCGGCGCAATCCGGCATCTCGCCCCTTCCCCGAGCGGGGGAGGGGCTTTGCCGTCCCAAGAGCATCAGATACGGCGCGCGCTGGGCGCAATAACCAACGGGCATTGCGCCGCATGGTGACGTCAAAGCATCCGGCGCAATGCGCTTCGCATACGCGCGCTACGACGCGGAGATTCAGTTAATGTTTATCTCTCTCAAGTCCACGGTTGAGTTGTCAGGATTCAGGTACTGGACCAAATAGGTTCCGCGCTTTATCCCTGATATGTCCGCGCCGCGTATTTCTGAACTCGGGTACATCTTTCCTGCCAGGGTGGTGACAACAAAGATCTGAATCCTCTTGTCCCGGACCACCGCCTCGACCTTCTTGACGGCCAATGCAGAGTTCAACTGGGTCGGCTTCGTGCTGAATTCCTGCAACCCGGAAACATCGCCACGCACGATCAGCCAGCCAGGGTCCTTGTCCTGCCCGACGAGGTTGAGGCCTCCGACTTTTTGAATGAACTCCCAGCTACGGTGCTCTCCGGCGGTGCAGCCGTACAGCGATGAGGCAAGAAAGAGGGCAACGCCGGTCTGGATGAATCTGGTCTTCATGCGATGACCCATTTTGGTGGGTTGCGGCTCTTTGGCTGAAACGGCGCCACTACCCATCAGAACCCCGGCAACTCAAACAGCGCGTTCTCCGGCGCGCTTTCCAGGTAGTCGTCGTTTCCGGCTCGCACCCACACCGTTTCGCGCGGCACGTATTCTCCCTCGGTGTTCCTCTCCATCACCAGGATCTGGTCGCCGCTGGCGATGAGGGAAACGACGTCGGTGTACCACATGGGCTGGCCTTCCTGCAGGGCGAAGCCGCGCTCCAGCGGATCGAGTGCGTGCACCATGCAGGACTCCACCTCGGTGTGTTCGTTGTTCCAGCGTATCGCGGTGATGCCGTAGTAGATCAATGGGTGCCTCCGGGTTTGTGCGCAGGGAACGGGCCGTCTTGCGGGGCCGCCTGGTTTGGCGGATTCCGGGACGGCCTGAACCGGGTTACGTGCTGGCGGCGGAACCATTGGCGCGCCGCTACCCGCCGCGTCACGGCGCTTCCTGCAGCGACCCCGCCGCCACGAACAGCTCGGGATCGACCATCGCGCCGTTCAGCACCACGCTCCAGTGCAGGTGCGGGCCGGTGGCGCGGCCGGTCTGGCCTGAGAGGCCGAGCACCTGGCCCTTGCCCACGTTGGCGCCCGTTTGCACGTCGATGCGGTCCATGTGGCAGTACATGGTGATGAGGCCGTTGCCGTGGTCGAGGAACACCGTCTTGCCGTTGAAAAAGTAATCGTCCACCGCCAGCACCTTGCCCTGCGCGCCCGCCTTGACCGGCGTGCCGCGCTCCACCGCCACGTCCAGGCCCGCGTGCGGGGCGCGCGGCTGGCCGTTGAAAAAGCGGCGCAGGCCGAAGCGGCTGGCCAGCCTGCCTTCCACCGGCATGGCGAAGGCGAGATCGGTATCCGCCCCATCGCTCCAATGGCGCTTCAGCTCCTTGATGACCACCACCTCGCGCGCGGCGCGCGCCTGGTCGGGTTCGGACAGCTCCACCTTGCTGTTGTCCTTGAGCGTGATGTGCTGCTCGGGATAGTGCTTGTGCTTCACCGCGAAGTGCAGCACGCGGCTGGCGGCGCCGAATTTTGCGCTCAGCTCATGGTCGCCGGGTTTCAGGTCCAGCGGCAGGCCGACCACCGCATACCACTGGTTGTTGTCGGAGGTGACCAGCACCGGCGCGCCGTAAAAGCTGGCCTGCGGCCGGTTCTGGCTGGTCAGCGTGCTGCCCAGCGCGATGACGGCGACGCCGCCGGGCACGCTGGACGCGCGGGGCAGGGCGGCCTGCGCGAGCAGGGGCCAAGCCAGCGCCAGGGCGGGCAGGGCGAAGTGGAGGATGCGGGTGCGGAGCGTCTTGTGAGTGTGCATGTTCTTTCGTGCAGGGTTCATTGGCGGGCGACGCCCGCAAGCCATCGCATTGTAGTGTAAGCATGGCGGGAGCGGTATAGGGGGCAGTTGCGCCGGAGCCCGGTCATTGCGCCGGAGGGGCCTCGCGGCGCAGCAGTTCGCGCAGGTCTGGCTTCACTGCACCGAGGCGCTCGAAGTCGGAACGCCGCAATGTCCTGCGCAGTGTGGGCCGGTAGTGCGCCAAGTCTTCGTCGGACCATTCCATCTGGGGATGGTCGTTGCTGTAGCGCTTGTCTTCCCGGAACGGTGTCGCCAGATACCAGCGCTGCAGCAGGAAATCGTGATGGCCGGGGTCGTATGCGCGGCCGGGGCCCTGGGCGTCCCGGGAAATTCCGTCGAACAGCTGGCCCACGACGTAAAGCCTGGGCGCAGGCTCGCCCGTATTCGGCAGGAAGATTTCCGGCTTCAATGCGTACAGCAGCATCATTGCGCCCGCATCCGAATCCGGGGTGAATTCGATTGGGACGCTCTTCCCGTCGACGATCACGAATTCGCACACGCCGGTACATCCGTCGGCATGAACGAATGGATACGCTTGCATCGGCCGACTCGCCGCACGCGGCGCAACATGGGCCGGGATCTCCTGCACCAGGCGGTCTGCCGCGCCGCACCGGGGGTAAAGCGCAGCCAGCAGCGACAGCAGGGCGACGTTCCATGGCAGCAGTCTTTTCATCGCATCAAACATGGAACTTCGTCTCTGTTGTCTACCGGCGCCTTGCACCCGCGCGCCGAGCAAGAGGGAGCGGTCAATGGGACGCCGGTTCATTGTGCTGTCGCTCATGGGATCTGTCCATCACTTTCGGAGCCCGGCTTGGGCTGTCGCAGCACGGTCACGCCGCGGCCGGGCGCCGCCTGCAGCACGGGCTGGATTTCGGCGAATGCGCCGAAGGCGAGTTCTTCACCATTGTTGAATACAAGCTTAAACGTATTGGCTGGCGGGCTGAAGACCTCGATGATCTGCGCGATCTCATGCCACGTGATCCGCCGCGTCTTGAGTAGTCCGCGGACGGTAATTGCGGAATCATCTACTGCCATGTGTTCGCGCAGCAAGTGGCCGATTGCGACGAACGTCAGCATGTGAATGGCATAGAGCGGAAGGAGGCGCAGCCAGCCCAGGAACAAGCACAACCCCGACAGCACGGCGCCGAGCAAAGCGACGGGAATCCAGATTGGACTCAGGAGTATCAGCCACAGTATGGCGCCCAATGCCGTGCCTGCGTCACCGGCAGCCGCGCCTCAGGCCCGGTCACCGGCTGCCACCATCGCGTTTCTCGTGCGCACGCGCGTCTCGCTCAAACTGCGCATCGTTATACCCCACCGCGACGATCTGCTGCAGGTACAAGGCAAGAAACCGCGCGATCGAGCCCGCTTGCTCGTATTGGTGGACATGACGGAACTCGTGGGACAGCAGGCGGACAGAGCGGTGCCCGCGCCGGATGAAGACGCCATAGCCAAGCGTGAGTCCCGCCATGGCGGGGCCGAGCAGCCCCGAGGCCACCGCGGCCTGCGCAAGTTCCGGGTCCTCAGGCAGCGCAAGCGCGGGCACCTCCAGCACGCGTATCATCTCCGGGCGCGCCACGCCAACGCTTTGCGCCAGCGAGCGGTCGGCATCGTTCAGCGGCTGGCCAGCCAGGGTGATGGCCGCATACTGTGTTTCAGCCCACGCTATTGCTTTGGGCATCAATGAGGGCAATACGGCGCGAAAATCGAGTGGCATGTCGTGTTTCCGTGGTGCAGGGTACGGCTAGCGTAGCGCACTGTGCCGCCGTTCGCAAATCATCAGCGGGCCCGCGCATCGTAGTCCATGCATTTACGCGGGTGGGCTGCTCCCGGGACGGTTTTGGTGTCCCCTTGTTGGCTGCCTGGCCGGTCGCTGTTCAAGCCTGACCTTGGCGAGGAACGGTTTGCCGTCGCGCAACACCTGCACCTCCTTGACGTCGCCCACCTTGCTGCGGCGCAGCGCATCGGTGAAGTCGTAGAGATTGCGGATCGGCTGGTCTCTGAATTGCACCAGCACGTCGCCCGGCTTGAGGCCCGCCTTGCCGGCAGGCGAGCCGGGGGTGACGCCGGAGAACCTGACGTGCTAAATCATCGAGCGGTATCCAGCGCTTGCCGCATGTGGGCAAATTCGCGCGAGATGAATTCCATCGCCAGCCGCACCTTGGGCAGGTGGCGGTAGCGTTTGTGGCAGACGAGGTGGAGGGTCCAAACCGAAGCCGGGCCGAGGTCCAACGGGAGTTCCTGCCAGCACTCCTGCTCGTGAGGGCCGAGGTAATGGTGCAATATCTGCGGCAGCACCATCGCACCCACGCCAGCCCTGCAGGCGGCAAGCTGCACGATGAAGTCGTCCGACGAAAAAGCGGGCTTGAAGCCGGGAATGAGCGCCTGCAACTCGCGGCTGGCGCGCAGCTCGTGATAGGGGGCGGCCCAGCCGATCCAGTCGAGGTCGGCGAGGCCCGCATCCGCAGGCAGGCGCGCGGCGTAATCCTTGCTCACGAATACGCGCATGGGGGTGGAAACCTGGTCCACGCACACCGTGTCTTCGTCGGCGGGCGGCATGGTGCGCAGCGCCAAGTCTGCCTCGCCGCGCCCGAGATTGAGGGGCTCTATGCCGGCCAGCGCCTCGATGCGCAACTGCGGGTGTTGCTGCCTGATCCTCGCCGCAAGCGGGGCCACCAGGTGGTAGGCCACGCCGGGAGGCGCGGCGATGCGCACCTTGCCTTCGGGCAGGTGGGTTTGGCGGCCCAGGTTGAGCGCCGCTTCGCTGGCCCATTCGGCCATGCCTTGGGCGGCGGGCAGCAGTTTCAGCCCGGCGGCGGTGAGCGTGGCGCCGTGGTTCTGCCGCTCGAACAGCGGCTCGCCCACGGCTTCTTCCAGCTCGGCGATGCGCCGGCTCAGCGTGGGCTGGCCCAGCCTGAGCGCGCGCGCTGCGCCGCTTAGGCTGCCCGCTTCATGCACGGCCAGAAACAGCCGCAGGTCGTCCCATTTCAGGTTCATGTCGCTTCCCCTCTGCCAGCCATCCGAAAACGGATGGGGTTATCCGCATTTCGCCAATTGCCAGCCGATTTCGCATGGGCGAGTATAAACAAACAAAAGGAGGATCGCATGAAAACCACGCACGCACTTTTTTATGTATTCGTTTCCGCACTGGCCTTGTTGCTGCAAGGCTGCGCGGTGACCGGTCATCCGGTGACGGATGCCGCCATGGGCAAACCCTCGGGCAGCGCCGAGATGGAACGCCTGCTCGACCAGCCCGGCCCGGTGGCGCTGGAAACGGTGGCCAGCGCCGACTGGTCGGTGTCGCTCGCGGGCATGGTGAACCTGAAACGGCCCGCCGCGATTGCGGCCGGGCTGCAAGACCGCGATGAGCCGATACAGGTATACGCCCACGTGCTGAAGCATCCGAAATACGGCAACTTCCTGGTGGACACCGGCATCTCCAGAAAGCTGGTGGATGATCCTGCCGGCTCGGGCGTAAGCTGGCTGGTGCGGGAAGTGATGCATACCGACAAGCTCAAGATCAGAAAAAGCACCGCCGGGATATTGCAGGAGCTGAACGGCCCGCTGGCGGGCGTCTTCTTCACCCACCTGCACGTGGACCACATCGCCGGCCTGCCGGATATTCCCGCCGACACGCCCCTGTATATCGCCTGGCCGGAGGCGACCGAAGGACGAAGCTTCAAGTACATCTTCACGAGGGGCAGCACCAACAATCTGCTGGCGGGAAAGCCGCTGCGCGAATGGAATTTCCAGCCCGACCCGCAGGGCAAATTCGAAGGCGTGATGGATGTCTTCGGCGACGGCTCGGTGTTCGCCATCAGCGTGCCCGGGCACACGCCGGGCAGCGTGGCCTATGTGGTGCGCACCCCGCACGGCCCGGTGCTGCTCACCGGCGACACCTCGCACACGCGCTGGGGCTGGGAACACGGCGTGGAGCCCGGCGACTACACCGACGACAACGATCGCAACCTGAAAAACCTGCAACGCCTGAAAGCGCTGGCCGACCGCCACCCCAACATGGCGGTGCGGCTCGGGCACCAGCCCTGAGAGCGCAGATGGGTGCAGGCCGAGGCGCTGGCACTTTACAGGCGCGTGGATGATATTGAGCCGCACGGATTCTTTACCACGAAGACCGCCATCTGGCCGCTGCAGCGGGAAATCGCCGGGAAACTGCCGCGTGGAACCTATAACTACTATCTGACATTTGAGGACATCCAGGATTTTGGGGAGAGAGGCGCTCGTGCCAAGGAGCTGTGGGAAAAATTGCCGAGCTTCACTCCGCACTCAAAGACTACGCCATTGGCATCCGGGACCATGGTGAAAAGCTGAAGATGATTGAAAAGGGGCTGCGCATGGATTCGGACGCGGAGACGAGAGGCATCCTTTTGATCAGCAGAGCAAACACGTGGGACGGCATGGGAAAGTCCGGAGAGGCGGTCAAACTGCTGCAGACCCTGCGTGATGACGAGAACCAGACGATATGGACCAGAACCACTGCAGGTGAATTGCTGAAGGTGGTTGGCATCAAGAAGAAGTGAGTCGTTTCGACATCGATATTGCCGAGATCAGGTTCCCCAGATGTTAGACCTGCATCACGCGCCGCTGTTACCATAGCGCGATGGACACCCCAACCAAGCTCATCTTCCTCCCCGGCGCCGCGGGCAGCCCCCACTTCTGGCGGCCGGTGTCGGATTTGCTAACGCATCCTGCCGCGCACGCGCTGCTGGGCTGGCCCGGCTTCGACTGCGTGCCTGCGGCGGCGCAGGTGCGCGGCATCGCGGACCTGGTGGAGATGGTGGCCGAAGAGATGGACCAGCCCTGCGCGCTGATCGCGCAGTCCATGGGCGGCGTGGTCGCGGTGCAGGCGGCGCTGCGGCGGCCGGAGCGCCTCACCCACCTGGTGCTAGCCGTCACCTCGGGCGGGGTGGATATGTCCGGCGCCCAAGACTGGCGTCCCTCGTTCTGGGCGGCCAACCCCGCGGCCCCGCCGTGGTTCGCCGACTGCCGCGAGGACCTTTCCGTGCGCCTCGGTTCCATACGCGCGCCCACGCTGCTGCTGTGGGGCGATGCCGACCCCATCAGCCCCGTGGCGGTGGGCGCGCGCCTGCAGAAGCTGCTGCCGGATGCCAGCCTGCACGTGCTGCACGGCGGCCAGCACGACCTGGTGGTCAAGTTCGCGCCGGAGGTGGCGCGGCTGATCGGCGAGCATCTCGGGCGCGTCCCGCCGCAGACGCAGGCCGGGCCGGGCCTTTAGTCGCGACCTGTCCCGCGGTCACCACCTGTACCGTGGTCAGGGCATGTCCCGCGGTCAGGACAGGAATTTCTTCATCACCGCATTCAGCGTCGCGTCCCTGGGATGCACCTTCGCCGCCTCGCGCCAGACCTTCGCGCCCTGCGCCTTCTCTCCCCGAACCCACAGCGCTTCCCCGAGGTGGGCCGCAATTTCCGGGTCCTTGAGCCCGGCATAGGCGCGCTGCAGCCATTTCAGGCCCTCGTCTTTCCTGCCGGTGAGGTAGTAGCCCCAGCCCAGGCTGTCCATGATCGCGTAATTGTTGGGCGCGAGCTTGAGCGCCTTTTCCAGGTAGGCAATGGCCTCGGGCATGCGCTGGCGGCGCTGCAGCAGCAGGTAGCCCAGCTCGTTGTATCCATCGGGGCTGCCCTGGTCGGCGGCCTTCTGGTACCACTGCAGCGCGGCGGCGTCGTCCTGCTTCACGCCCTGGCCCAGTTGATACAGTTGGCCCAGCATGAGCTGGCCGCGCGCATTGCCCAGGCCGGCCACCTTACGGTAGCGCGCGTAGGCCTGCGCATAGTCCTGCTTTACGCCTTCTCCATGCAGGTACATGTCGCCGATGGCGAGCTGCGCGTCCGCATCTCCCAGCGCCGCTGCCCTTTCGTACAAGTAGCGCGCCTTGGTGTAGTCCTGCGGCACGCCGCGGCCATACTCGTAGGCCCAGCCGAGGTTGCACATCGCCTTGGTATTGCCCTGGGCGGCGGATTTTTGCAGCCACTCGACCGCCAGCGCGTAGTCCCGCGTCACGCCCCGGCCGAACTGGTAACTGGCGCCGAGCTCGAACTGGGCGCCGTCCTGTCCGGCCAGGGCGCGCTGCTGCAGCAGGGCCATGGCGCCGCTGGGTGCTGCCGGTTGCGCGCCGCCCAGCTGCGGCCTGGCCGCGGCAACATGCCTGGCTGACTGCTGGCGGCTGAACGCGGCGAGCGCATCGCGCATCGCCGCGCCCACGTAGATCTGCGGATCGGAGTGCTCGTAGTTTTCCCGGCCCTCGCGCTGCGCGATCAGCGGCCTCGCGAGGTCGAACGCCTCGACGAACGAATTGGTGCTGCGCAGCGCGTCGTGGAAATACGCCTTGCCGAAATAGGTGAAGTCCGCATCGTTGCTGCAGCCGAAGGAGGTGCGGTCCGCAGCGGCCGAGGTGATGACCAGCGTGTTGTCGTCCTTCAGCGCGTCGATGAATCCGCCGGAGTAGCAGGCCGAGATCACCACCACGCGGCGCCTGATGCCGGATTCGTCCAGTATCTCGCGCAGGCGGAACGGGTCGAGCACGTTGAAGCGCATGCTGCCGAAATCGAGCGAGAACTTGTGGTCGCGCGAGCCATGCGAGGTGAGGTACAGGAACAGGATGTCGCGGTCGCGGTCCATCACCTGCGCCACGCGTTTCAGGCTGAGCCTGAGGCTGGTCACGCTGGCGATGGGCGCATCGGCCACGGTCTGCGGGTTGTTGATGAGCTCGACGGTATGGTGCTCAGCGCCATAGCGTTCGCGGAACAGCCGGGCCACGTAGCGCACCTCCTTCATGAACACGTCCTGGTCCGAATACCCGGCCATGCCCACGAAGTACACGCCCATGCCCTTGCCGCCGCCAGGCC
>Ga0316628_100001558_pt1 | contig 16312 bp, 7 predicted proteins | sample OWC_Aug_M2_C1_D5_FD_207648 | JGI IMG/M metagenome (GOLD analysis project Ga0316628, IMG submission 207648) | Wetland soil microbial communities from Old Woman Creek delta, Ohio, United States - OWC_Aug_M2_C1_D5_C | ecosystem: Environmental > Terrestrial > Soil > Wetlands | place: USA: Ohio... | reverse complement strand
CGCCTACGCGATGCTGGATCCCGCTTCCAACAACTACCCGGGTGGTATCGACGCGACGTGGGCAGGGTACGCGCGGGATCTGTACGCGGTGCTGACGGGCCGCGTCACAGCGGTCAGCGGTTCGGCGTATCTGGACGCGGATGGGCGGTACGTCTACTTGGGGGTGGGAACAAACGCGGCAAGCGGGGTCAACTTCGGGTTCTTCGTGAGCGACGCGTGGCGCCTGAAGCCGAACGTGACGCTCACCGGCGGTCTCCGGTACGAGCTTCAACTGCCGCTTGCGCCCGACGCGCTCTCTACCCGCCCTGAAACGTGGGAGATGGTGTACGGGATCACAGGCGCAGGGTCGGGCCGCTATGGGAGTGGGAATCTCTACAGGCCGGGCACGCTGACCGGCAGAGCCCCGGCGGTCGTGGCGTATGAGAAGGGCTGGGCCGCCTACAACGTCGACTGGAACAACCTCGCACCCAGTATCGGTCTGGCCTGGAGGCCGCAGCTCAAGCCGTCGTTTCTGTCGGCCATCGTCAGTTCCGCCCCGGTCGTTCGCGGCGGGTACTCGGTCAGCTACACGCGGCTGGGCGCGGAGCTCTTCAGCGCCTACGTCCGCAATAGCGGCCTGAGCCGCAATGCCACGCGCTCGGCGACGGTCGGCACGCCGCTCCTCGGTGCCGATTCCATAGGCGCCCCACAGGTCTTTCCGGTACTGTTGCGGCAAACGAACCGCTTGTTCCCATCATTGTTCCCCGAGACACCAACCTATCCGATTACGCCAGCGCCCAACGAGACGATCGACACTTACTATCCCGACTGGCCCCAACCCCACACGCACCAGTACAGCGTCGGGTTTCAGCGGGAGCTGGGCAAGTCAATGGCAATCGATCTCCGGTACGTGGGCAACACGAACGTCGGCGGCTTGACGACCTGGAACATGACGGCGCCCGCCCAATGGAGCATGCTCGCGGGCGAGAACGGTTTCTATGACGAGTTCCGCGCGGCGCAGGCCAACCTGCGGGCCAATATCGCTGCGGGTAAGGGGAACACCTTCGCGTACACCGGGCTCCCCGGCACTGCGCCGCTCCCTATCTTCCTTGCGTACCTTCAAGGAACACCTCTCAACGATGTGCGGAACCAGGATCCAGCCAGCTACACGGCTCCGCAGTTCCGCAGCTCCGCCTGGTACACCTCACTCAGCATGTACAGCCCGGCCCTGGTGAATCGTACCGGGATCTCCGGAGAGCGGTTGACGTGAGTCGTGCTGCCGGGGTCGCCGCGAGTGACTGCAAGAGGGGAGCGCAGCTACCGCTGAGACGAAGGTGCCCAGGCGGCGGTGAACGTCACTGAAGATGCCTTCTGCACGTGCCAGCCCCAGTTTTGCGCTGCGTGATTGCCCCGACAGAGTTTGCTGACAAGGAAAGGACAGATCGTTAAGAACGTAAAAAGAACGGCTCCAGGCCGGACTGCCGCGAACGGCGTGGTAGACTGCGGCGCGGGGAAGGTTGTGCGAATCAGAGGCGTAGGAAACGCGTTCACGGGGAGCGGGTGGCTCCACGTGGTCGTTCCCTGCGCGCTGCTGGCGCTCGTCGTCACCCTGGCGGTGCTTCAATACCGTTGGGTCGGGGAGTTCAGCGAGGCCGAGCGCCAGCGCATGCGGACGAGCGCGCAGGAACGAGCGGACCGCTTCGCCGAGGACTTCGACAGCGCGCTGACCGCCCTGTATTTCGCGTTCTCGATTCCCACCGACGCCGCCACCTCCGTTGATTACCCGGCGACGTGCGCGCAGCAGTATGGCCGTTGGGCCGCGACGAGCACCCATCCGCGCCTGGTTCGCGCGGTCTACCTCGTGCGCTCCGCGGTCGCCGGCCATGAGATTCTGCAAATCCACCCGGCCGGCACGTTCGAGCCGGTCGCCTGGCCGCCGGCCCTCGAGCCGATCAAGGGATTCCTGCCCGGCGGCTCGGCGCGAACCCCCGCCCTCTTCGGCACGGTCGCCGCCGCGGTGCCTGCGGTGCTCGTCCCCCTCACTCGCCTGCAGGTGACCGACGTCGCGACCTCCGATCCGGGGAAGATGCGCATCGTGAACGTCGTCGGCGTGGCCGGGTTTCTCATCCTGCAGCTCGATCGCGACTACATCAGGCGCGAGTGGCTGCCGACGCTCGCCGAACGCTACTTTCCCGACCGCGACGGCGATTACCACGTCGCCGTCCTCGAGTCGTCCGGCTCGCACCCGCCCGTGTTCGTTTCTGACCCGGCGCTGAAAGCCGCGGTGTTCGCGAAGCCCGACGTGAAGGCGCCCCTGCTTCGGATCCGGCTCGAGCAGGCTCCGAGGTTCCTCGGCGAGGCCACCGGTCTGAAGACCGGCGGTCCCACAAATGGGAGAGGACCGGGCTTCAGCCCGGGAGCGCGCCAGGCCGAGGGGATGCGGTTCACCGTCGCGACGCGGCACGAAACGACAATCGTGGCGAGCGGCGTTCGCAATAGCGAGTGGCAGCTCGTGCTGGCTCACCGCGCCGGATCACTCGAAGCGGCAGTCGGGCGATCCCGTCATCGCAACCTGGCCATCAGCTTCGGCATCCTCGCCGTGCTGGCCGTGAGCCTCGCGTTGATCGTGCTGTCCGCGCGGCGGGCGGCGACGCTCGCCCGCCAGCAGATCGAGTTCGTGGCCGGCGTCTCGCACGAGTTGAGAACGCCGCTGTCGGTCATACGATCCGCCGGCGAGAACCTGTCGGACGGCGTGATTCACGACCCCGGGCACGTCAAGCGCTACGGGGCGCTCATCGCCGACGAAGGGCGGCGGCTGACGGAGCTGGTCGAGCAGGTGATGTCCTTCGCGGGGTTCGAGTCGGGGCGCGACCTCCAGGAGCGGGTCGACATCGGGGTGGAGGACCTCGTCGATGGCGCCATCAGCCGAACGAGACCGCTGCTCGCCCAGAACGGCTTCACGGTGGACCGCCGCGTGGCGCCCGCGCTGCCGTCGATCCGGGTGAACGTGGCCGGGCTCACCAGGGCGATCGAAAACCTCATGGCGAACGCGGTGAAGTACAGCGGCGCAAGCCGGTGGATCGGGGTGAGCGCCGAGGCCGCGCCGGCCGCGCGCGGGGGCTGCGAGGTGCTGATCACGATCGAAGATCGAGGCGTGGGCATCCAGGCCGACGAGCAGCGGCACGTGTTCGAGCCGTTCTACCGCGGGCGTGGCGTGGTCGCGTCGCCGATACGCGGCAGCGGACTCGGTCTCAGCCTGGCGAAGCGCATCATCGAAGCGCACGGCGGGTCGATCAGCCTGAAGAGCGAACCCGGACGAGGCAGTGCCTTCACGCTGCACGTGCCGTGCGCGCCGGCGGGACAGGCAACATGACGGGCAGCACGACGCCGAAGCGAATCCTGCTCGTCGAAGACGAGCCCGGCCTGGCGATGACGCTGACCGATCGGCTTGCGGGCGAGGGGTACCACGTCGAGGTTGCGGCGGACGGCGAGATCGCCCTGGAGCGGGGCGCATCCGAGCCTTTCGACCTGATCGTGCTCGACGTGATGCTGCCCGGCCGGAACGGCTTCGACGTCTGCCGGCTGCTGCGCGAGCGCGGCCAGCACGCGCCGGTCATCATGCTGACTGCGCGCGGACACGTGGCCGACAAGGTCGCCGGGCTGAAGCTCGGCGCGGACGACTACGTGACCAAGCCGTTCGAGATGGTGGAACTGCTGGCGAGAATCGAGGCGCAGCTGCGCCGGGTGCCGCCCGCGTCGCCGCGAACGGGGACCGCGTACCGGTTTGGTGCCGTCCAGGTGGACCTGCGCAGCGCCGAGGTGACCCGCGACGGCTGCCCGCTACAACTCTCCGCCCGTGAATTCCGCCTGCTCTCGTATTTCATCGAGCATCGCGGCGCCACGCTGTCGCGCGACGAGCTGCTGAACCAGGTGTGGGGCTATCACGCCATGCCGTCGACGAGGACGGTGGACGTGCACGTCGCGTGGCTGCGTCAGAAGATCGAGCCGAACCCCCGGCGTCCGCAATACGTGCTCACCGTCCACGGTCTTGGGTACAAGTTCGTCGGCTAGGCGCGTCGACCAAGCTCGACGGGCGCTCGGCCCCCGCCTTTCTCCTTGACCGTCCCCGACCCCGCCTGCTACAACCGGTTCATACCGTCACAAGCGGCTACACGCAGGCCTTGGATCTTTCGCCCTCGGCGGCCTCGGATCCCGGGCGGCCTTTGCGCCCTCGCTCCTGTCAGGTCGAGGGCCACCACGCCCTGAAGCCCGAGGCCCAAGGACCCAAAGCCGACAAGGGTCATCGCGGAGGCAGCATGGCAGACCAGGTCAGCGATCCGACGGGCGAGATCGACGCGCTTCTGAGCGAGGAGCGAACCTTCCGCGCGTCCGACGAGTTTCGCGAACACGCCGTCGTCGGCGACCCGTCGGTGTACGAGCGCGCGGCGCGCGACCCCGAAGGTTTCTGGGCGGCTTTCGCGGGCGAGCTGGAGTGGATAACCCCCTGGCAGCACGTGCTCGAGTGGAAGCCTCCGCACGCCAGGTGGTTCGTGGACGGGAAGCTGAACGTCTCGGTGAACTGCGTCGATCGGCACGTCAGGAACGGGCGCGCCACCAAGCGGGCGATCGTCTGGGAAGGCGAGCCGGGTGACGAGCGGGTGGTCACCTACGCCGAACTGCTCGACCAGGTCGGACGGTTCGCCAACGTCCTGAAGCGCCTCGGCGTGCGGCGCGGTGATCGCGTCGCCGTCTACATGCCGATGATCCCGGAGCTGGCGGTCGCGATGCTGGCCTGCGCACGCCTCGGCGCCGTGCACAGCGTGGTCTTCGGCGGGTTCAGCGCCGAGTCACTGAGCGACCGCATCAACGACGCCAGGGCAAAGGTGCTCGTCACGGCGGACGGCGGGTACCGGCGCGGCCAGGTGGTGCCTCTGAAAGCCATCGCCGACGAAGCGCTCGAGCGCACCACGAGCATCGAGCACGTGGTGGTCGTAAAACGCGGCTACGAGACTCTGAAGGTCGCGATGAAGGCCGGCCGCGACGAGTGGTATCACGATCTGTCGCGCGACGTGCCGGCCGAGTGCGAGCCCGAGGCGATGGACGCCGAGGACATGCTCTACATCCTCTACACGTCGGGCACCACGGGGAAGCCGAAGGGAATCGTGCACACGACCGGCGGGTACCTCGTCGGCACCTACGCGACCGCCAAGTGGGTGTTCGACCTCAAGGAAGACGACGTCTACTGGTGCACGGCGGACATCGGCTGGGTGACCGGTCACAGCTACATCGTCTACGGGCCGCTGGCCAACGGCGCAACCGTCGTCATGTACGAAGGGGCACCGGATTGGCCCGGGAAAGATCGATTCTGGTCGATCATCGAACGCCACAAGGTCACGATCTTCTACACGGCGCCGACGGCGATTCGTGCGTTCATGCGATGGGGGACCGAGTGGCCCGGCCGCCACGACCTGCAGTCCCTCCGGTTGCTCGGCAGCGTGGGCGAGCCGATCAACCCGGAGGCGTGGATCTGGTACTACCTGTACGTCGGCAACAAGCGGTGCCCGGTGGTCGACACCTGGTGGCAGACCGAGACGGGGATGATCCTGATCACGCCCCTGCCCGCGATCACGCCTCTCAAACCGGGCGCGGCAACGCGGCCGTTTCCTGGCGTATCCGCCGCGATCGTGAACGAGCGGGGCGAACCGGTGAAGCAGGGCGGCGGTTTCCTCGTGCTGACCAGGCCGTGGCCCGCGATGCTGCGCACGATCTACGGCGATCCGACACGTTATGTGAGGCAGTACTGGGGCCGCTGGAACGAGGCGACCTACGTGACCGGCGACGGCGCAAAGCTCGACGCCGATGGTTATTTCTGGCTTCTCGGCCGGGTGGACGACGTGTTGAACGTGGCGGGCCACCGCGTGGGCACGATGGAGGTGGAGAGCGCGCTCGTGGACCACCCGGACGTCGCCGAGGCGGCGGTCGTGGGGAAGAAGCATGACATCAAGGGCCAGGCGATCGCGGCGTTCGTCACCTTGAAGGACGGCGTTCGCGCCACGCCGGAGGAGGCCGCCGCGCTGAAAGAGCACGTGGTCAGAAAGATCGGCGCGATCGCGCGGCCCGACGACATCATCTTCACGGCCGATCTCCCCAAGACCCGGTCGGGCAAGATCATGCGCCGGCTGCTGCGCGACATCGCGGAAGGGAAAGTGCTCGGGGACACGACGACGCTGGCGGATCCGGCGGCAGTCGCGCGCTTGAAGAACCAGGTGGAAGGCGAGTAGGAAGCCTGACAAGCGGTCTACGAACTACGGTCTACGGTCCACGGCGAAGGTGTGAGATGCTATGCCGCCTCCTGCAGGAGACGACGTGCATCGATCGACGCTGCTGGTTCTTGTCACCCTCTTCATCCTCGTTCCAGGTGCCGCGCTGGCCGACCCGCCCTGGCAGGTCAAGTCGGCCGATGGCAAGTCGTCGCTGAACTTCGGTTTCCTCGTGCAGCCGCAGGGTGAGACCATCACGACGCCCGATGGCACCCAGACGTCGAAGAACCTGTTTCTGCGACGCTTCCGCCTGATCTTCGGCGGCTCGGTCACGGACTGGATGTCGTTTTTCGTCGACACCGACAGTCCCAACCTGGGGAAAGCCAACGCCGACGGCTCGAAAATCCTCGAACGGCTGTTCGTCCAGGACGCAATCTTCACGGTGACCGCGCGGCCCGAGTTCCAGGTCGATGCCGGCATGCTGCTCGTCCCCCTGTCGCACAATTCGGGGCAGTCCGCAGCCACGCTGCTGGCGCTCGACTACGGCCCGTACTCGTTCCTCGCCTCGGATCCGACGACGTGCCTCATGGGGCGCGACTTCGGCGCCGAGGCGCGCGGGTACGTCGCGAAGCACCTCGAGTACCGCGTGGGCGTGTTCCAGGGCAACCGAGGCGCGAGCGCGTCGGCGCCGTTCCGCTATTTCGGGCGGGTCGTGTGGTACCCGCTCGATGCCGAAACCGGGTTCTTCTACTCGGGGACGACGCTGGGCAGCAGGCGAATCGTGGCCATCGGCGGATCGCTGGATCACCAGGGCGACTACAACACGCGCGCCGTCGACCTGTACGTCGATCAACCACTTCCGGGCGGCGACGCGGCCACCTTCCAGGCGAACTTCGTACACTACGACGGCGGACGGCTGCTGGCACAGTTGCCCGCGCAGACCTGCTGGCTGCTCGAAGGCGGCTACTACCTGCGGGCGGCGCGGCTGGAGCCCTTCGTCCAGATCGCCCGCCGCAACCCCTCGAACCCTTCGCTCGCGGTGGACCGCAAATACCAGGGCGGCGTCGCCTACTGGGGAAACGGTCACCGCTACAACCTGAAGCTCGGCGTCGCACGGCTCACCAGCTCCGCGGGCCCGGCGCGTACCCAGGTCCAGCTGCAGGCGCAAATCTTCATGTGGTAAAGCCCTGAGCGTTCATCCGGCCGCCGCACGCGGCCGGACTCGTCTTGTCAGCTCCTTCTACTCGCTGCCCGCTACTCGCTACTTCAACAAGGCGATGATCACCGTCACAGTGAGAGGGCTGGCGAGCGTCGTCACGAAGACGACCGCCGTCACGAAGGAAGGCAAGGCGTCGTATTCGAGGGCGAGGACGGTGGTCATGATGGCGGCCGGCATCGACGCTTCCAGCACGGCAGCCTGCCTCCCGGCGCCGGTCAGGCCAATCAGTTCGGCCAGCGCGAACGCCAGAATCGGCGAGACGACCAGCGTCAGGAACGCCGCGACGCCGACCAGGGCAGGCCGCTCGGGCCGGGCCGCCCGCTCGAACTGCATTCCGAGCACCAGCATCATGACCGGCAAGGCGGCATCGCTCAGCATCTCGACTCCCGTCGCGACCGGCGAAGGGAATCGCCAGCCGGTGGCCAGGAACAGGGTGGCGAGCGCGACGGCGTAGACGGCCGGGACTTTCAGGATGCCCCGCAGCGCGAGGCCCGCGCTCCCTTTGCCGCTCGAGGCGAGAAACACGCCGAGCGTGTACATCAGGGCGGCGCTGATGACGAAGTAGATCGTGCCGCGGGCCAGCGCATCGGAGCCGAAGGCCAGCATGATGGCCGACAGACCGAAGTTGCCGGTGTTCGAGAACGTCACGACCATCACGAAGGACGCGGCCGTCGCGCGGTCCAGGCGAAGCAGCAGCGAAGTCAGCCAGGCGATGAGGCCGACGCCCAGGATCGAGCACAGCGAGAAGACGCCCAGCCGGCTGAATTCCGCCGCGCCGATGCGCGAGTTCAGCAGCAGCGTGAAGACCAGGCAGGGAGACAGCGCGTTGAAGGCCATGCGCGACACGACACGGACGTCGACGCGCAGGTGTCGCGCCAGCACGAACCCGACGCCGGCCACCAGGAAGATCGGCAGGACGTCCTGGACGAAGATGGTGAGAAGGACGGACATGGGCGGCAAGATCGGACGTTCAGCAGCTCCGTTCCACCCACACGTCCAGCAGGTTGAGGACCGTTTCTACCGCCTTGTCCATCCACTCGAGCGGGACCCACTCCTTCTTGCCGTGGAAGTTCATGCTCCCGTCGAACAGGTTCGGCGTGAGCAGGCCCATGTAGGAGAGCCGGGCCCCGTCCGTCCCGCCGCGAATCGACTCGTGCCTCGGGGTCACGCCGGCCCGGCGCACGGCCTCTTCCGCGTACTCCACCACCTTGGGTTGCGTGTCGATCGCGTACTTCATGTTCCGGTACGATTCCTGAATCGCGATCGCGATGCGGGCGGACGGGTAGCGCTGCTCGACCGCGGCGGCCGTGCGCCGCAGAATGTCTTCGAGCTCCTGCAGGCCTTCCTCGGTGTAGTCGCGCACGAGGAAGTGCGCTTTCACTTCCGAGACGTTCCCGGACATGGTGATCGGGTGAAGATAGCCTTCGCGTCCCTCCGTCGTTTCGGGTATCCGGTTCTGCGGCAAGGCGAGAACGAGCTCGCTCATCACGCGCACGGCGTTGGTCATCTTGCCTTTCGCGTACCCGGGATGCACGTCAACGCCCGTCACCGTGACGTGAGCGGAATCCGCGCAGAAACTCTCCGCCTCGATCGAACCCAGGCCCGAGCCGTCCACGGTGTAGGCGTAGTCGGCGCCGAAGCGCTTGACGTCGAAGTGAAGCGTGCCCTTTCCGATTTCCTCATCCGGCGTGAAGGCCACCCGAATGGGGCCGTGCAGCCGCGCGGGGTCCTCTCGCAGCCGCCACAAGACTTCGAGGATTTCCGACACGCCTGCCTTGTCGTCCGCTCCCAGCAGCGTCGTCCCGTCGGCGGTCACGATCGTCAGGCCCCGGCACGCCGCGAGGTCGGGTTCATCGGCCGCCTTCAGCACGATAGAGGGGTCGCCCGGGAGCACCAGGTCGCCGCCGTCGTAGTTGCGGTGAACGACGGGTCTGACATTCTTGCCCGATACCTCGTGATACGTGTCGACGTGCGCGAGCAACCCCAGCGCCGGTACCTTGCCGTACGCGGGGTGACCGGCGGGGAGATTTGACGGCAGCGTCGCCATCACATATCCGTGCTCGTCCATCACGGCATCGTCCAACCCCGCAGCCTGCAGATCAGCGACAAGCACACGCAGCAGATCCTTCTGCCCGTCGGTAGACGGATAGGTCGCGGATGATTCGGACGACTGCGTGTCGATCTGGACGTATCGGCAGAATCGATCGAGCAGGCTTTCTCGCTCAGGCATGAACGCCCCCTTCTTCATGCTCAACTGTCCAAATTCCATATTCCACGTTCGACGCTCCACAGTCCAATCTCGCTGGGGAGATTCTCTACGAGTCCCCGGTGCGAATCCAGCCGCATCGGTGTGCGCGCCTCCAGTTGGTGGTCCTTGGCACAATTACGGCGACGTACCGAGGGCGGCGAGGCGCCCGGACGGGCACCCCAGCACGGCTGCCACGCTGGGGATCCCGCCAAGGCGCGACGAGCGAGAATATCGGGAATATTCGACCGAGGAGCAACGCCGTCAGCCGGGATGCATCGCCGGCCGAATACCGGCGTAATTGTGCCGAGGGCCACTTAGTTCTGGGCTACTGGGGGTGTATCCCTCCAGTGCATCGGAACCAGCGACGTTTGCCAGCCGCGGTTTTGCGCCCAGGGACCAGGGGTTACGGACTGGCTTGCCCTGGAGATTGTGACGATGAGGTACAATCTCGGGCTCCGGCGCTCCCGCCCCCCGTCGGATCTCTGCGAGAACTCGTCCCCGGCGTCGGGGTGGCATCCAGCCGTTCACTGCCGGCGGGCCCCGAACCGACGCAGTCATTCCCTCATCCCCCCGTCCGAGGCGTCATGCATACAGATTTCCGGCGCGTGCTCATCGTCAACCGCGGCGAGCCCGCGATGCGCGTCATCCACGCGATCCGCGAGTTCAACCTGGAGCACGGGACGGACATAGCCGCTATCGCCCTGTTCACGGAACCCGATCGGCAGGCGCGGTTCGTCCGCGAGGCGAGCGAGACGTTCGATCTCGGGCCCGCTACCTTCGTCGACGAGCGCGACGGCCAGCGGAAAGCGTCCTACCTGGATTACGACCGCCTGGAGCACGCGATCACCGAGTGCCGTGCGGACGCGGTTTGGGCCGGCTGGGGATTCGTGGCCGAGCGTCCCGACTTCGTGGAGTTGTGCGATCGCCTCGGCGTGGCGTTCATCGGCCCCGACAGCGGGGCCATGCGACGGGTAGGGGACAAGATCACGGCGAAGCGCCTGGCCGAGCACCTGGGCATCCCGGTCGTTCCGTGGGGCGGCGAGGCGGCCACCACCGTGGAATTGGCGCGATCGCACGCGAACCGGCTCGGGTACCCGGTGGCGATCAAGGCGACCGCCGGCGCCGGTGGCCGCGGGATCCGGAAGGTGATGTCCGAGATGGATCTCGAGACGGCGTTTCGCGGCGCGACCCAGGAGGCGGGACGCACCTTCGGCGACCCGACCGTGTTCATCGAGCGCTGGTTGACTGGCGCCCGGCACATCGAGGTGCAGATCCAGGCCGATCGCCACGGCACCATGTGGACGGTCGGCCTGCGCGACTGTTCCGTCCAGCGGCGCTACCAGAAGTTGATCTCGGAAGCTCCCGCCCGGGGCTTGAGCGTGTCGCAGGAACAGGGGATGCGGAACGCCGCCACGCGGCTCTGCCAGGCGGCCGAGTATCGCGACGCCGCAACCGTCGAGTTCCTCTTCGAACCCGTGCGGCAGCAGTTCGCGCTCATGGAGGTCAATCCCCGGCTGCAGGTCGAGCACCTCGTGACGGAGCTGACGACCGGCGTCGACCTGGTGAAGCTGCAGCTGTTCGTGGCGAGGGGCGGGCAGTTGGACAAGAACCCGCCTTCATCGACCGGCCACGCCATCGATGTACGCCTGAACGCGGAGGACCCGGAAGCCGGGTTCACGGCCGCTCCGGGCGTTATCGAGGTGCTGCGCCTTCCAACCGGCCCGGGCCTGCGCGTGGACTCGGGTGTCTCCGAAGGAGATCGCATCCCCCCCGAGTACGGCTCGATGTTCGCGAAGCTCGCCGCTCACGGCGCCACTCGCGACGAGGCGCTCGGGCGGCTGCAGTTCGCCCTGGCCGACAGCGCGGTCGTGATTCGCGGTGGAACCACCAACCGCGCGTTCCTCCAGCAGCTTCTCGACCGGCCGGAAATACGCGGCGGCACCATCGACGTGGACTGGCTCGATCGGGTCACGGCCCGGGGCGACCACATGTCGCTCGAGAACGCGAGCATCGCCCTGCTCGCCGCGGCGATCGAGGTGTACGAGGCGGAACTTGCGGCCGAGCAGGAACGGTTCCTCGCGACCGCGCTGCGTGCGCGGCCCGTCGTTCGGAGCGAGATCGGCCGCCAGGTCGAGGTCGGTTACCGCGGGCATCACTACCAGTTCCGGGTCTGCGAGCAAAGCCCGCAGGATTACAGGGTGGACGTGGACGGTTCGCGCTTTGATCTGCAGGTCGATCGCGTCACCGGCCACGAGCGCTGGCTCACCGTCGGCGGCCGTCGCTGCCACACGCTGGCGGCTTCCCAGGGGTACTCCTACCAGGTCGAAGTCGACGGCATCCTCCACCGTGTCTCGAGGGCGGATGCGGGCATCGTTCGGGCGCCGGCGCCCGCGATGGTCGTCTCGCTGTCGCTCGAGGCCGGCGACCGCGTGGCGGCCGGCGACCGCCTTGCCGTGCTCGAAGCGATGAAGATGGAGATGCCGGTGCTCGCTCCCTTCTCCGGGACCGTGCGCCAGGTCATGGTGACCAACAATTCCCAGGTGAGCGCCGGGGCGCCCATCGTCCACCTGGAGCCCAGCGCCGAGGACTCCGCCCGCACGGTCGGTCCCCGCGTGACGTTCGAGGGAGCGTCTCGAGGATCGGACAAGCCCGTTTCACGCACGCGCGCGATCCTGCACGGCGTAAGAGCGGGTTTCGGCGAACTTAAGCGGTCGGCGGGGGCGGGCCGGCTGCCCGGCATCCTCCAGGGGTTCAAACGCCTGGCCCTGGGCTTCGACGTCGATTCGGCGGACGCGAGGCGGCTGGTCGTCGACTACACGCGAATCTGTTCGTCGGTGGCCGCCGACGACGAGGATCTGCTGCGCGGCGAGGACGAGGTCCTGGACATATTCGTCGACATCGCCTCGGTGTTCGCGACCCAGGTCGGCGTGGAGAGCCGCGACGGCGAGCCCGATTTGAGCGCGCAGCAGTACCTGTTTGCGTTCCTTCGGAGCCCGGGCACGTACGCCGACCTGCCCGCGTGGTTCCTCTCCCGGCTGCAGCGAGCCGTCCGCCACCACGGCGTCTCGGACATGGCCGACACGCAGGCGCTCGGCGGCGGCCTGCTGTGGATGTTCAAGGCCTACCACCGGGTCGATCAGCAGATCCCCGCGATTGGCGCCATCCTCGAGCGGCGGTTGGCCGCTGCGGCCAAGCTGGCGCCGGGGAGCGACCGGTTCATCGAGGTGCTCGACTGCCTGATCCGGGGCGACCAGGTCCGCTTTCCCGCCGTCGCAGACCTCGCCCGAGAGGTTCGCTACCGATACTCGGAACGGCCCGCGTTCGAGAGGGCACGCGCCGCCACCTACACGCAGGTCCAGGCGGAGATCGAGCAGCTGGCTCGGTTCCGAGGGGCGCCCGAGCGCGACGCGCGGGTCGCCGCGCTCGTCAATTCCCCGCAGCCCTTGCGCGGGCCTCTGTCGGCGCGGCTCGAAGACAGCCCGCCGGCCGTGCGCGAGCTGATTCTCGAGGTGATGACGCGCCGCTATTACCGCATCCGGAAGCTCGAGAACGTCCGCACGGCCGACGTCGAGAACAGGAGCGTCGTGTTCGCGGAATACGAGCACGAGGGCCGCCTCCTGCACGTCGTTGCTACGCATGCGCGGACGACGGACTTCGCTGCCGCGCTGCAGACCGTTCGGCCGATCGTGGCGGGCATCGCGCCCACCGACGACGTGGTACTGGAGCTCTACCTGTGGCTCCCCGGGCCGCTGGGCGACAGCGAAGGCGCGTCGGAGCAGTTCCGCCAGGCTCTCGGCGCGGCCGGTTTCGACCGCCAGATTCGCCGCGCGGTCTGCATCGTGGCCGGACCCAGCGAGGCGTCGAGCGCCGCTGGCATGCAGTTCTTCACGTTCCGGCCTCGGGAGCACGAATACCGCGAGGAGCGGCTCTATCGAGGGCTGCACCCGTTGATGGGCAAGCGGTTGCAGCTGTGGCGGCTGCGCAACTTCTTCGTCGACCGGCTGCCGTCGGTTGAAGACGTCTACCTGTTCCGCGGCGTCGCCCGCGAGAATCCGAAGGACGAGCGGCTGTTCGCGATCGTCGAAGTCCGCGACGTGACGCCGGTACGCGACGCGGCCGGGCGGATCGCGAAGATCCCGCACCTCGAGTGGATGCTGATGGAGGCCCTGCTCGCCATCCGTCGCGCGCAGCTCACCCGGGCGCCCGAGGAACGGCTGCACTGGAACCGCGTGGTGATGTACGTCCGACAGCCGCTGATGGTCGATCGGGCCGACCTGGAGGTTCTGGCGCGCAGCCTCGGCGCCCAGATCGAGGGTCTGGGCATCGAAAAGTTCGTGGTCTGCGCCCGCATGCCGGGCGAGGACGGCGAGATGCGCGACACGGTCATCCGGGTCCGAAGCCTGCCGGGCCGGGGCGTGTCGGTGCAGTTCAGCGAGCCGGCGTACCAACCGATCCGCCCGCTCACCGATTACGCGCAGAAGGTGCTGCGGATGCGTCAGCGCGGCCTGCCGTACCCGTACGAAGTCATCCGCATGCTGACGCCGGACGGCGCCGACCCGCACGCCGATCTGCCGCCGGGCCGGTTCGTCGAGTACGACCTGGACGAGCAGAACCGCATCGTCCCGGTGGACCGGCCGCACGGGAAGAACACGGCGAACATCGTGATCGGCGTCATCGAGAACATCACGCCGAAGTACCCGGAAGGCATGAAGCGCGTCATCCTGCTCGGCGATCCGTCCAAGGAGATGGGTTCACTCGCCGAGTCCGAGTGCCGCCGCATCATCGCCGGCCTCGATCTCGCCGAGCAGATGAAAGTGCCGCTCGAGTGGTTCGCGCTGTCAGCCGGCGCGAAGATCTCGATGGAGAGCGGCACGGAGAACATGGACTGGATCGCCCGCGTGCTCAGGCGCCTGATCGAATACACGCAGGCGGGCTGCGAGGTGAACATCATCGTCGTCGGCATCAACGTGGGCGCGCAGCCGTACTGGAACGCCGAGGCGACCATGCTGATGCACACGCGCGGCATCCTGGTCATGACGCCGGAAGGCGCGATGGTCCTGACGGGGAAGACCGCGCTCGACTACTCGGGGTCGGTCTCCGCGGAGGACAACCTCGGGATCGGCGGGTACGAGCACATCATGGGTCCGAACGGCCAGGCGCAGTACTGGGCCCGCGACGTGGCGGAAGCGTGCACGATCCTGCTCCGGCACTACGACCACACCTACATCGCGCCAGGCGAACGCTTCCCGCGGCGGGCGGTGACGACCGATGCCATCGGCCGCGACATCTGCGCGTATCCCCACAACGGCGGGGAAGAGGAGTTCAGGCTGGTGGGCGACATCTTCTCGGACGAGAAGAACCCGGGGCGCAAGAAGCCGTTCGACATCCGCAAGGTCATGCGGTCGGTCACCGACCAGGATCACCAGCCGCTCGAGCGCTGGCCGGCCATGCGCGACGCCGAGAACGCGGTCATCTGGGACGCGCACATCGGGGGGTACCCGGTCGCGATGATCGGCCTGGAGTCGCGGGCCTTGCCGCGGCGCGGGTGGGTGCCTGCCGACGGTCCCGAGCAGTGGACGTCGGGCACGCTGTTCCCGATGGCGTCGAAGAAGGTCGCGCGGGCGGTGAACGCGGCCACCGACAATCGTCCACTCGTCGTGCTGGCCAACCTCTCCGGCTTCGACGGGGCACCGGAGTCGATGCGCCGGCGCCAGCTGGAATTCGGCGCCGAGATCGGCCGCGCCGTCACGAACTTCAAGGGGCCGATCATCTTCGTCGTCATCTCCCGGTACCACGGCGGCGCCTTCGTCGTGTTCTCTAGGACCTTGAACGAGAACCTGGAGGTGGCGGCGCTCGAAGGGAGCTTCGCGTCGGTGATCGGCGGTGCGCCGGCCGCGGCCGTCGTGTTCGCGCGCGAGGTCGATACGCGCACGAGGAAGGACCCGCGCCTCCAGGCGCTCGAGAAGGAGATCGCGGCGGCGCCCGAGGCGGAGAAGTCGCGCACGCGGGCGAAATACGCCGACGCCTACAAGACGATTCGCTCCGAGAAGCTCGGGCAGGTGGCAGAGGAGTTCGATCACATCCACAGCGTCCATCGCGCGCTGAAGGTCGGATCGCTGCACCGCATCATTCGTGCGGCCGACCTTCGGCCGTACCTCGTCGACGCCATCGAACGCGGCACCGCCAGGGAGTTCGAGCGCTTGGCGCGCGAAGGAGTGCTGCCAGCCGATGGCGCCCGGTTGTAGCGCGGCCATCCGCAGATTGCGCGGATTACGCGGAGGAACGGATCCGCTGATTACGCAGGTTACGCAGATTCTCAACTGGTGTTGTTAAGGAATCCAGCGCGGATTACGCGGAGGAACGGATCCGCTGATTACGCAGGTTACGCAGATTCTCAACCCGTGTTGTTGAGGAATCCCAGCGCGGATTACGCGCAGGAACGGGATCCGCTGATTACGCAGGTTACGCAGATTCTCAACCAGTGTTGTTGAGGAATCCCAGCGCGGATTACGCGGAGGAACGGGATCCGCTGATTACGCAGGCTACGCAGATTCTCAACCCGTGTTGTTAAGAAATCCCAGCGCGGATTACGCGGAGGAACGGATC
>Ga0316628_100001557_pt1 | contig 16318 bp, 8 predicted proteins | sample OWC_Aug_M2_C1_D5_FD_207648 | JGI IMG/M metagenome (GOLD analysis project Ga0316628, IMG submission 207648) | Wetland soil microbial communities from Old Woman Creek delta, Ohio, United States - OWC_Aug_M2_C1_D5_C | ecosystem: Environmental > Terrestrial > Soil > Wetlands | place: USA: Ohio... | reverse complement strand
GTAAGGAGTGGCGAACATGATTGCGCAAACGAGCTTGGTCCCGCAAGGCACACTCAAGATATGGATCCATGCCGACGGCCGCCTGCTTGCCTGCCGCCGCGCCCGCAACATGGTTCTGCGCAGCGGCGCGGGGCTGATCGCCAAGCTATTCACGGGAACTCCGGATACTGCGCCGGTGAATCATATTCGCGTCGGCTTTGCGCGCGAAGCGGGGTCCGTGGATCTGGCAGCGCTCACGCCGCCCGATCCGCCGATCGCCCCCGAAGCGCTGCAAGGCTCCATCGGGGCGCAGGATTTCACCGTCGTCGCCGATCAACCCGGCGCGATCAAAGTGATGGTGAACGCATTGTTCAAGCCAACCGTGGAACTAAAGGATGTGAGCGAAGCGGGACTGATGGCCGGCGAGGTTCTCTACAATCAAGTGGTATTTGAGCCGGTCACGCTCCGACCCGGACAGGACGTCACGTTTTTTTGGGAAATCGACTTTCCTTTCGGGCGTTGATCAAGATTCAGAAAGGAATACGCACAATGCAAGACCTGACTATGAATTTGCTGGGCTTTCCGGCCGTCAACCGCGATCTGACCGTGGAACTGCGCGACCCGGCGACGCAGAATGTCGTGCGCACCGTGACGCCGTTTCTTGACGGCACGGTGCGCATTCCGAAAATCGACCCCGGCGCCTATGAAGTGACCGTGCGCCATCCGAATGTCCCATTGCCGGTGCTTACGCGTCCCATTCGCGTGCTCCCGGTAGGGGATACCAAGGTGTCGCTGGTCATCGACCCGGCCAAGTTCCGCAACACTCCGATTGAAGATATTCCCGATGCCAATCTCACGCCGGCGCAAGATCTGGCGCAGTCGGTGGCGGAGACGGTTGTGCCGCTTACGAACAAAGTGCCCGGCGAAGCGATTCTCTCCCGCGATTGGAACACGCTGGCGTCGGCCGTCCGCGATCTGGCCCATACGGTGGGCGAACTCGCGAAGCTGGTCTCACCGATCGGACACAATCACAAGGAGCTTGAGAAGAAATTCGACGAGGTCACCGGCAACTTTGAAACGCTGGTCAATTCCGTGAGCACCGCGCTCACCGAATTGCAGAGACAGATTCAAACTCAGCGCTTCCGGCAACAGATCAATGACGTGCTGGACGCCGCGCAGATCGCGCCCGATTCGCCGAAGGCAAAGGAATTCACCGATCTGGTGAGCAATCTGGAAAAGTCCGTGACCGCTTCGCCGACGGTCTTCAGCCGCGAATCGCGCAACACGGCGCTGCAACTCAGCTCGAAGGTGGAAGCGTTGATCGATGAAAAGAAGGCCGCCGATCCGGCGTTCGCGGCCAAGCCGCCGGTGCAGAGCCTGGGCACGACGCTCGATTTGTTGAAGCAGCAGAGAACCACGACCTACGACGCCGAACTCAATCATCTGCGTAATCTCGACCGCACGCTCGGTGGCGGTGCCATTCAAATAGGACTGAGGTGAGCTATGGCAGACTCCACGACGCCTTTGGACCGGATCGCAGCGCTGGTCGACAAACTCAATCCCGTCGCGCAAAAGCAGCGCGGCATGCGCATTGAGGCCGACGACTGGAACACGCTGGCGAGCGTCGTCCTCGGGGTGCTCCAGCTCGACCGCCTGCAGGAACAGCGCACGGGGAATTTGCTCGAAGAGCGCTTCGCAGTAAAGGGCCACGAGCATCTCGGGGAGACGAGCATCGCCTGGCTCGACGCCGCCCTGCAGGCGCAGATCGGCGGCGGCGGAGCACCGGTTTCGACGCGCCAGGCGCTGGCGGAAATGGAACAAAAAATTCAGTCGCTCACGGCCGAGGTCGCCAGGCTTACGTCCGCCTTCGAGTCCACGCAGAAAGTGCTGGACGGCACGCTGGTGAAGGAAGCGGACAAAGCGAAGGCGCTGGCGGATTTCGACCGGCGCTTCAAAGGCGTGGAGGACTTGCGCACGATGGTCACCACGCTCTCCGCCGACGTCGGCTCCGTGCGCACCAATGTCGACAAGGTGCTTGATCTGCGCAAGGCGCTGCAGGATGCCGCGGGAAATCCCATCGATGTGGGGCAGATGCGCAAGGATCTCACCGATCTGCAGTCATTCCGTGAAAATCTCAATGGGGTGGATGGCAAGCCGCTGCGCTTGCGCGACATCGAGGTGAAGATCCAGGAGATCTCTGACGTGGTGGGCACCGGCGGAGCCGGCGGCTTGGATGGACGCCTGGCGGCGTTATCGGCTTCGATCCAGGATGCGGTGAACGCGAAGACGCTGGTCCTGATGACCGACGCGCAGACCGCCCTGCGGGCGGAAGCCGCCGCCAGTGAAACGCGCCTGCGCTCGGAAATTCAAACGGCTTCGGCGCAAACGCGCGACGCCGTGCAGCAGCAGCTCACCGCCCAGATAGGCGCCACGGAAACAAAATTCACCACCGCGCTCGACACACGCCTTGGCGCGCTCGCCGCGGTGGTGCGCCAAGATGCGCTCAACAACACCACCGCTCTAGTGAACCAGCGGCTCGCGGAAGTGCCCGATCAAGTGCGCTCTCAAGTGGCGGCTGCGGCAAACGCGATGCAGACTGCGGTCACCGGCAATCTGCAGACCACCCTGAGCGCCGCGGTTACCGCTCAAGTTAAGGATGCGGAAGCGCGGCTCAACCAGCAACTTACGGCTATTCAGGCGTCCACCAATTCGTTGACGCAATCGTTGCCCGGACTCATCGCCAATCAAGTGGCCGGCGCGCTGCCCGGTGTGGAAACAACGCTCACGCAAAATGTTTCCGCGCAGGTAGCGGCTGCCAGACAAGGGATCGAAGCGACCCTCAATGCAACCGTGAGCACCGCGGTCTCCAATTCTCTTCAGAATCTTGACGCGCGCATCGCAACCGCCGTCGGACAACAGACGGCGGCCCTGCCGGGAAAAATAAACGATGCCGTCAGCGCCGCCACAAAGAATCTTCCGGATCAGGTTGCGGGCGAGGTGCGGCTGCAGCTCTCCGCGGCGAACCTCGACGGCAAGCTGCAGGACAGCGCCAAGGCGCTGACGACGCAATTGCGGTCGGAGTTGAAAGGCGCTATCGCGGATCAGGACGCGCGCGGGTCCGCCGCCGTTCAGGGAGCCGTCACGCTGTTGCAGGGACAGATGGCATCCGCGGTGGCGGCGGGGGTCCAAGAGGCGAAGGCTTTCTCCACCTCGCAAAGCGCCAACTTGCGCACCGAGATCAATGCGACAATGGACACAAAGATCAAGAACAGCCGGGACTCCATTGTGACGGATTTCAACGCGCGCCTGCAAAGCTCCCACGATCAGTTGTCCGCCGATTTCACCAGCCAGATCCGCGCCGTCAACGACAATGTTTCGACGCAAATTCGAACTCTGCAAACACGGCCCGGCGGGGTCGGTCCCGGCGGCACCGTGGTGATTCGTTAAGGCATTTGGATGATGCTGGCCGAGCTCGAGAACAAGACCGCCGCGCTGATCGCGGACAACATGGCCGCGCGGGACCATTTCAGTGTGGTGGATGCGCCGGGGCCTCCGAATCCGGCGAATGAAGGCGAGGAAGTGGCCGTGGTCTCCATCGCGGAGGCCTCCGCGGTGGGCGCGTTTCGCACTGAGCGATTCGCGAGCCAGACTGCTCCCGCGCAAAGCCGGCGCGTGCTGCCGCTGGCCTTTGTCGCGGGCGTCGATTTCGCCATGCATCCCACCAATACTCCGGCCGGGCTCGCCGCGGCGCGTAATTTGTTGCTCGAGGATGTTTCCCTGGTGAGCCATTTTCTTTCCGGCGACGGCATCAGCAGCGGCGCCGATTTTACCATTGCCGATCCCGACCCCGGATTTCGCGTCCATTCCTTTTGCGTCACCCGGCATGTCATCGATCGCGACCTGCAGAAAGGGATGCTCACCGCGCGCATCGAATGTCAGGGCGAAGCGGATATCTGGCCGCCGGGGCAAGCGACGCCCGAAGGGAAGATCGATGCCGTCGAGCGGGTGATCGTGCCGCAGCCTATCGATATCCTGCCGCGGCAGCCAGTGGTGGCAATGGGCGGGTCTGTTCGTTTGCAGGTGCGAGGATTGCCGGCGCGGCGACGGACCGGCCCGCCGTCCGAGCCGCTGGCGATTGCGTTGCGCGTCCTGAGTGACGTGCCGGCCAATCAGCGGGGCAGCATCGGCAGCGGTGTGGCAGGCGCCGAGTCAGGATCCCGCATCGTGACGGCGGCCGGGGGCTCAGCGGACGTGCAGTATGTCGCGCCGCCCTCGGGCGTGAGCGGAATGCGCGTCGAATTTGTCTCGATCTATCTCGCGACGCCGCAAGGCAAGACGGGAGCCTTTCTCGGATCCGTCGCGGTGCGCGTCATCGGAGGCGGTGGCTGATGGCCTTTGCCGCGAACGCGCTGTTCTATCCGGTGAGCTTCGCGAGGGCCGACCTCATCGATCTAGTGCGGGGGGCCATCGATCCGGCGGTTCTCGATACGGTGGAGTTCGCGGCGGAAGACGGCGGCGAGTCCATACGGCAACTTGCGCTGCCGCGGCTGCCTGGAATGGATGAAGTGGAAGTTCAGCAGGCGCAGTTTCAGATTCAATCGATTTCGCGCGAGATGGAGATCTCCACTTACACGGTCCAGCAGGGTCCCGCAAACCAGGGTGTCTTTCTCTCCCTGGCGCAGCCAGGCCGGGTGAAAAAGATCGAGGTGGAATACACTCCGCCGCCCGCTCCTCCTCCCGATCAAGGAGCGTTACACGTGGTCGTGAGAGCCGCGCAGAAAGGCGCCGCCGGGTTGCAGGCCGGAGTGCCGCTATTGGCCGCAAGCGACTTTGATCCGCCCGGCGGCATGTTCCCCAGGGCGCTTTCCGGCATGACGAGCACGGCAATCGGCGGCAACCGTTTTTTGTTAAGGCTGCCCAGCGTGCTGGGCGAGGCCTGGCTAATCCAGCTGGCGATTGGTAAAAGCGCCGTCGATCTGGCGCCTCAAGCCGTCCCGATCACCATTCGTAGCGTTACGCTCGACGCCGTGCCGGACAAAGTCGCCGTCACGTTATCGACGACCAACGGCGAGACGCCGCTGTGGAGCAATCCGCAATTATTGCTGCCTTCGTCGGGAGTGCAGGACATCAGCTTCACGCCGCTGGCACAGAAGGAGCTGGCGGCGGCGTTGAAGACTGCCGGAAATGATGCGGTGACGTTGCCGCTGACCGTCAAGTTCACTTCGGCCAGCGGCGGCGCGCTCGGCATCGTCTCCAAGCGTCTGCAGGGGCGCTACGTGGTGCGTCCCGTTGAGGCGGCGCCAACGACCATCAAGCTCGCCGGCGCGCGCGCGACTTTTTCGCTCAGTGCTCCGGCCGGTTTGACGCCGCAATCGAGTTCCTTTCGCATCGTCGCCCGATGCAAAGGCTGGGAACTGAACGGCGGGTCCACGGAGCCACCGCTGGACGATCCATCCGCAGGCCTGCGAGTGACGCAATCGATTGCGGTCGCCCAGAGCACGGTGTTCGAGGGCTCGGCGTTTCCTCTTGCCAATGTCCGGTTGTTCCTCGCCGCGCCGGTCGCCGCGGAAGCGGTTGTGGAATTGCACGAGGATGCCGCCGGCGCGCCCGCCGCCATCATCGGAAAACCCGTTGTGAAGCAGTTGGAGGGCGATTTTCGCGGCTGGCTCGACTTTGAATGCCAGCCGGTTTCGTTCACGCAGGCCGCAACCAAGTTATGGGTGGTGGCGCGTGTCACCAAAGGCGAGGTTTTCTGGTTTGCCTCCAACGCGCAGGAGGCGAGCCTCATCAGCCTGAACAAAGGAGTCTCATGGGGCGCGCCCGATCCGGGTTTGACCGGCGCGTCGGCGCTTCTCCTGCAACTGTTTCATGACCGGAGTTCCGAGCCGATGTCGCGCGCGCCCATCATTCGCATCGAAAGCGGGCCGGCGCCGGTGGTTGCCGATCTGATGCAAGACGCTGCGGCCCTGTCAGCCAAAGAGTTTGCGGTGGACGGCTACGCGCTTCCAGAGACGGTTTTATCCTTCTACTCGCGCCAGGCTGGCGCCGCGAGAGTCGAGCAAAAGCTGCAATTGTTCTCGCGCAGCGTGGTCGATCTGCGCATTGAAACGGCGGCGATCTTTTATGACCCGTTCGCGGCGGGAGCTTTAAGAGGCTGACGCATGCCGAGCATTTCAGCGACGCTGCAAATCTCCACCAGTGGCCTAGCAGATCTGCAGGCGATCCCGCAGCAACTGGAGTCGTTGGTCAACGGCGCGCGCAGCAATCTCAGCTCCATCCACAGCGGCGCGGCTGCGGGCAATCCGTTCAGCTCGCTGCTCGGCAATTTCCAGGCTCTCGCCGGACAGACGGCCAATCTCCCCGATCTCGGTCCGGTGCTGGCTCCCATTCAAGCGCTGGCAAAGGATCTGCCCGATGCCGGCTTCGCCAACATCGATCAGCTGACGCGCGGCGTCGACGACATGCTGGATGTCTTTGGTCCGGTAAAGGATCTGCTGCTCAGCGGGAAATTGAATCTCACTCTGGAGCAGGGCGCGCAAAAAGCGCTCGAGGTCGTCGGCGGATTGCTCAAACCGGGCGATGACAGCGCGCCCATCCTCAGCCAGCTGGAACAGTTTTTTGAAATGTTCCGGTCGCTGCAGTCGTGGGGCCAAAAGCCGCCTTCCGCTCAGGCGCTGGCCGATCTTCTGGGACAGCTCTTTGTCGGCGTGCCGGCCGATCTTCTGGAAAAGCCCTATGCCGCGCTGCGCGCGGTATTGGATCCATTGCGTCAGGTCCTGCCGGAGGGACCGGAATTGACGGGGTGGCGTGGAGCGTTTGAGGGACGCTCCCAATTCTGGGCGCAGGCCAATGCGCAGTTGGCGGTACCCAACATCAATTGGTCCGCCTTGGAAACGAGTCTGCATGGAGAGCTGCAGCTGTTGATTGATCTGCGCGCCAAGCGCGACCGGCTCATTTCCGTCTCGCTTTCCAACCTTACAACTCTCAATTTTCGCGGGCTCGATCAAGTACAGGGAGGGATCGCCACCATTGCGCGCCCACCCGAGTTTCGCATCTCCAAGATCATGGATGGCATTCTCAGTCACATCGAATCGCTCGCCACCAGCCTCGAGAATTGGGCCCCGACCCCCGAAGCGTTGCAGGGCCTGGTGAATGGACTCACCGGCTCATTCCGGGAGTTTTTGGAAGCAAGCCCGCTTGGCGAGCTGCGTGCCCTGCTCCTGGGCTTCCATCATCGCCTCATGCTGGCCATCGAGTCGCTGCCGTTTCGCGATCTCGCTGCCAAGGTGGAGAAGGCGCTGCTCCAGGTGGCCAAAGCAATCGACATTGTCGATCCGGACCTGATTCGCAAACCGATTCATGAGTTCTTCGACAAGATCGATTCGAAGATCAAAGAGATTCCCCTCGCCGACATTCAAAACGCGATCAACACCGTATGGCAGAGCGTGCGGAACGTCTTCCAGCAAATCAACACACAGTTGGAGAATTTGAAGAGCACGCTGACGGGCCTGGTCAGTCACGTCAAGGATCTCGTGCAGCAAATCCAGCCCACGCTCGATTCCGTCAGCAAGAGCGTGGACACCATCAAAACGCAGCTCGAATCCTTTGATTTGAAGGAGCCGGCTTCGGCGATCATCGATGATTTGCACAAGCTGCGCGACAAAGTAGCGGCCATCGATTTCTCGAAGATTCCCGGTCCCGCGCTCTCCGGATTGCACGCGGGAGCGCAGTTGCTGCGCGGGCTGGATGTCGCCGGCGCCGTCAATCCGCCGCTCAACGATGCGCTGGCGAAGGTGGATCCGACGCCGCAATTGCAAAGTGTGACCGCAACGCTTTCCGGCGCCACCGGCAATCTGCGCGCGATTGATCCATCGAACGTGGTGCAACAGCTCGACAAGCCCGTGGACGAGCTGTTGAAGGTGCTGAACGAATTTGGCCCGGAGAGGCTCAAAGGCTTACTGCTCGAAGCCATCCGGCCGATTGAAGACGCGATCCGCCAGCTCGATTTCGCCCGCGTTCTGTCTCCGGTGACCCAGCTGTTTGCCGATCTGTTCGCGAAGGTGGACGCGGTGCTGAATCCCGAGGCGATCTTCGCGCCACTGGACAAGCTGGTGCAACCGGTGGTGGATGCGATCGATGCAGTGAAGCCCTCGAGCCTGATGGCGCTGGCCACTGCGCATGCCGGGCCCATCTCGGAGGCTACGGCCTCAGCCGCCCATCCGCCCGCCGTGATCAGCAACGCCCGTGCGGCGCTCCAGTCCATCCCGGAGGCTGCCGAAAGCAAAGAGAAGCTGTTCGGATGCCGGCCCGGCGACCTGCTGCTCCCGGTGATCGATATGTACCGGCAGTTCATGCAGGCCTTCGATCGGGTGAGCGAGGAGGTGCTCGGCCAGGCGGCCCAGGCATTCCAGCACAATCTCACCGGACGCCTTCAGGCGTTGCTGCCGGCGTCCATCGATTTCGAAGTGGAAGGCGGTCTGCAACTGGTAATCGGCGAGTTCGATCCCAGCCTCGTGACCCAGAAACTCGACGATTCGGCGCTGGCCTATCAATCCTTTGTCGCTAAATTCACATCGCTGTCCGCGAATCTCAATCCTGCCGACACGGTCATCGCCGGGCGCATCGGCAATCTATTGGCGCAGCTCGATCCGCAACTGCTGACTCCTTCACCGGCCCAAGCGGATGGCCTGGCGGCAGCGTCCGCGCAAGTGAAGGCAGGAGTGCGGCTCGAAGGCATCCAGAACGTCGCTTCGCAGCTGATTGCGCTGCAAGCCATGTTCCCGGTATTTCTGCAGGCGCCTCAGGTGACCGCGGCCTCCCTGCGCCAGTTTTTGCAAGACCTCGATCCGGCTCCCATTCGCATCGCCATCAACACGGCCTACGACCGCATCGGCAAACGGATCGTGGCCTTGCAGGAGCCGTTGATGAAAGGGCTGGACCAACTGATGGGTCTGGTGGAAGACTTTGTGCTGCCGATCACTCCGGGCGCTTTGCTCGTCCTTGCCGATCAATTACATCAGGCGGTGAAAGATCAGCTTCTGGCGTTTCACCCCGATCGCTTCAAGGACGAGTTGAAACTCATCTTCGACATTGTGAAGGCGCAATTGAAGGCGTTCGATCCGAGCATCATCGTGCATGAGCTCAACCATCAGCGGGATGTGCTGATTCAGACGCTGCACGATTTCGTCGCCCAGATTCAGCCCGATCTATCGGAGTTCGTCAAGCTCCAGCAGGATCTCGCGGCCCTGAAGCCGAGCGAGATTCTCAAGCCCGCAGTCGAGAGCCTCAAGCCGGTGGCCGACCTGCTGGGCAAGATCGACGTGAAAATTATGCTGGAGCCGCTGATCGACGCCCTTGCCAAGGTGCGCGCGCAGGTGCCGGAGGTGGTGGCGGAGATTGAAGCGGCGCTCGATGAAGTGCTCAATGCGATCCCGGAAGGAGGTGGCGCCAGTGTCAGTGGCAGTGCTTCCGTCTCTGCCGGATGACAATAAGCGGGCGCGATTGCGGGCCGATCAGGTGGCGCGCCCGTGCCGGCTTCCGAATGGTGCCGCACGCCTCGAGATTTATGGTCTCGATGGGCGCCTGCATCGCACCGAAGAGCCGGATGGCAGCTCGCTTGAATTCCGCTACACGACCGACGGCGCGCTGCGCCTGGTGGAACATTCTTCCGGCGAGCGCGTGGAGTACGGGAGTCATGAGAACCGCAAAAGTCTCCGCGCCGCCAATGCGCGCAGCGAGACCATCATTGAGTTCGATGACAACGGATTTCCCGCGCGCCTGGTGCAACACGTCGATGCATTGGAGTGGACGATCGACTACGAGCGCGATGACCTTGGACGCGTCAGCGCCTGCCTTTATCCGCAAGCCAGCGATTGGCTGCGCACGGTTGCCCGCGAGACCGGCAACGGCGTGCACAGCCATTTCAGCGCCGGCGCGCAGTCCTATTTCGATGTGTCCATGCACGCCGATGGGCTCACGATCGCCTTCGCCGATGGCACATCGAGCGAACAAAAGGCCGGACAGATTCAATACAAGGATGCGCAGGGCTCGGTGATCGCCCGTTCAGTGTTCAAGACCGGTGAAAGCCGGTGTCTGGAGAGATCGGGCGATCACACATTCCATTTCGATGAAGCGGGCCGCCTGTCCGCCTTTGCTCATCGGTCCGGCGCAACCGACTACCAATACGACGATCAGGGGCGGCTCACCGAAGTTTGTACGGAACAACAGAAGACGCGGCTGCGCTATGCCGATCAGATCACCCCAACCGGCATCGACGGCGAAGCGATCACCTATGATGCGCTGGGCCGCAGAACGGCCTGCGGTAAGACGCGCTACCGCTACAATCTCTACGGCCAGTTGACCGAAGTGATTCACGCCGATGGCCCGCCAGTTCGCTATCTCTACGACGGCTTCGGCAGGCTCGTGGGCCGGGAATGCGGCGCCGAGCGCGCTTACTACATCGTCGACTTCGACGGCCATCGCATCGCCGAGGCTGACGCAGCAGGCCAGGTGCGGCGCAGCTATCTCTGGTTTGGTGGGGCCTGCGTGGCGGCGGTGGACGGTGTCATTGGCGCGCCGCTCGCACAGAGCTTCCACCGCGGCGTTTCGAGCAATGTGGCGGCGATTGGCATGCCCAGTGGCGTTCTGCAGCTTGTGGATTGGCGGGACCCCTACGGAGCGGACCGGCTCGATCATGCGCAGATTCCCGCGATCGCGTCGCTTTTTCCCGATCCGGCCACGCGCCTCTATCTCGCAGGAAGCCGCTGGTTCGACCCGCGCACCGCGCAATTCCTCACTCCCGACGGGTGGTTCGGCACCGACTGCTGGAATCATATGCCGCCCGCCATGCGGCGCGTGTTCGATGCGTTGCCCGGCGGCACCAACGTCGTCCAGACGCCTCAGGCCGCCTACGTCTGGTGTCGCTACGATCCCATCAATTTCGCCGACCCGAACGGCCACAGCGTGTGCGAGGTGCTTGGCATGTTTTGGTCTATCATTTCGTTTTTCCTATGGCAGATGCAGGTGACCAGTATCGCCCTGCAGATGGCAGCGTTGAACTTCGTCATCATGATCATCCCGAGCCTCATCGATGCGATCGTAAGTCTTGCGAAAGACAAGCCGCTGTGGGGCGTCAACATCTTCAACGCCATTCCTCCGTTAGTGGCCTCGTCGCGCCTGATGGTGCCGTGGGCGTTTCCATTGAACAGCCTGTACAACGCTCCAGGCACCGTGTTCACCATGGGATCTGTGATCTGGATGCGCGGATCGCAGAACCGGGGGCTGGGCGAGTCTTCCAAGCGCGACATTCTGGTCTGCAACAACGCCGCGGACTATGCAGCATTCAAGGACAGCGTCGCAGCGGACATCTTCGCTGTTCCCCGGCTGGCGATCAAAGGCACCGGGACAATGAACGTGGCGGCGGACACCATTACTGGAGTTGCTCTCGACCCGGCTCTGGGAGCCGGCGCGGCCCTCGGCGATTTCTTCTTCAACAACGACTCCATTGGCGTGCGCATCGGAGCGGTGGGCCAGGCGGAATTCACCGACATTAACCGCATCACAGGCGGAAATATTGTCCTGACACAGGCTCTGCCTGCTGCGTTCCACACAGCCGCAGTCGAGTTCTTCCGTCTCGATCAACCGTTAGTGAAGATCGAGAAGGACGGCCAGACTGTTGCCCGCTCGATCACCTTCGTGCGCGGCAGTTCCATTCACTTTCAGAATCAGCTTCCCGAGGATTTTCCCGAGAGCCATCTGAAGGCGACGGAGTATCTCTTCAAAGACAAGCGCCAGCTCACAGACTTCAATGCGATCAAAGAATTTTTGCTCATCCAGTTTCCGGCTGGCGCGGCCATCAACAGCTATAGCCCGGGAGACTTTCTGAGCATTCTCAGCGGCAACCGGTATTTCGCCCGCAAACTGGAGCGCAAGCAGGGAAGCAGGAACATAATCCTTGACGCCAAGCTCGATCCCGGGGCGACGCCGCTCGATCCGAAGGTCGAGGTGGCCGTCATGGCGGCCACTGCCGAAGCTGCGGTCAACAACCAGACTGCCGCCGCCGACAAAATAACGGTGGGCGCGATTCGCACTCTGCGCAAACATGACGGCTTGCTGATCACCTTTGCAGGCGCCCCACCAGTAGTGGAGCGGCGCATCGTTTTGCAGACGTTCCTGCGTTGCGCTCTCAACAGCAATCTGCCTGCCAGCCTGCAAGGGAAGCCGGTGAAGGTGGATCTGCTGCTGGCCGATGTAACCAAGGCAAACGGCAAGCTGACAGCAGCCGACACGGTGACTACCGGCAAGGACGAAGCGAAACGCTTTCAGAAGGATCAGCCGATTCGCATCACCGCGGCACCGAACAAGGAATTCAGCACGACCATCAAGTTGATCACAGCGGCCGCGGAAACCATCCAGTTGACGGAGAATCCTCCAGTTGCGGATTTTCCGGCAAACATCGCTGTTACGGTGGTTCTGCTAAAGGCATTTAAGACCCTGGATGGCGAAACCGGAGCAGCGCCGGGCGCCGGAGCGGATCAGACCATCGACATTCAATCCGATGACCTGGCGGTTCCGGTAGCGGATGAGCCGATGCTGGTTCGGCCGGTGAGCGGCAACGACCCTCCGGTGTTTCGCAAAGTGAAAGGGGATCCCGTCGTCATTGCTAAAGTGGACAGCGCCCCAACGAACAACAACAATCTCACCGTCGAAGTCTTTTCTCCGGACGCGGCGAAGACAAACAAGGGCGAAGCGAAGAACGTGGTTTTGCGCCTTACATCGACCGGCGCCAATCCATTTCGCCCCAACGACGAGATCTACTGCGCCGATGGAACCGAAGAATATATCGGCAAGGTGAATGCGCTCAATCCGGCCGCCGCTGCTGATCTGATCCTGGACGATCCCATCTTCACCAAAGACTTCGGCGCGGGCGGCTCCTTTCAGGTTTTCGCCGTGGAGCCCAGCGGCCACAGTACGGCTGACGCGAGCCTCGACGAGTCTCTGATCCTCATTCCCTCCGATCCCGATGAAGATCCCGTTACCCGGGCGCGCGCCGTTCCTCTTCACGAGATGCGCCACGTTTGGCAGTACGCCGTCCTCGGGCCCTTCTTTTTCTCCCAGCCCATCCCGTGGCTGATTGATCTCGGCTTTCAGTTCAAAGGCGATGGCGCCGCTCACGCCGCTCACAAGATCACCAAATGGGCCAGCCTCGGTATTCTCGACAAACTGTTCTCCGCCGTTGCCTTGGGATTCAGTGACGGAGGACCTTCCACCACCGTTGCCGGAACGGTCGCTACTATCAAGCGCATCGACATTGACTCGACGGTCACGGCCGACCAAATCAAACAGTTCGAGGATGGCGACCCGGTCGAAGTGGGCATCGGCGACAACAAGGTCTTCGCCATTGTCGACAAGGTTTCCGTCGAGGGCCACTTTTTCGATCTGCGCTTCGAACTGGAGGCGGATTTCCCGGTCGGGGCGGCGGTGAGAGTTAGCGTCAGTCCCTTCGAACGGATGAACTCGAAAGTGAACAAGTTCTTCAGCTTGAACATCGCCCAGATCTGGGGCGACCACCTGCCCACCTCGTGGGGGCGCACGCTGAATTCATTTCTTAATCGCGAAAGTTGGTTTCCGCTACTTGGTGTCTATCCGATGGCCCTGTTTCGCGCCGGTCTCGATCAAAGAAGGATGTACCTCGAGCAGGACGCATCATTTCAATCTGGCGACCTGTACACGAGCTTCGGAGTCTCTTATCCGAATGAAATCTTTGTGGGTGAATACTCGCGCCTTATCGCTTTTATCCAGGCGCGCGGCTATGGAGACCTTGCTACCGGGATATCCAAACAACCGAAGAATCTCACGCGCATTCTCACCGTCAAGACCCCGCCGCCGCCTGCCGGCAAGACTGCGACCGACCTAGTGGCAGGATCCGTGAGCGTAGGCGTAGACGAAGTCCGCTTCCGCAAGGAATTCATGATTCCGATGAACGAGAAGATTGAAAATGCCGCGGGTGCCATGTTTGCGGCCAATACCAAGGGCGAGTACCAGGTTCTCTCCTGGAATGAATTCGGCAATCCGCCCGCGGGATTCATATTGGACAATATGGTGGATCGGGCATTGTGGCTCCCGCCGTTCATTCCGTTCTTCCCTACGTCATTCAATGATCTGCGCAAGGTGAAGGTGAAGGAGCTCGGACTCGACAAGAAGTTCGTGCACGGCGATCCGCTGTTTGAAACCGAAGCCCATAAGTTCGTAATTACGGGTGCCAAGAATGTGACGTACACGATCGCCTACAGGGTGCCTCCGCCTGCGCCTGCACCGGCTGTTCAAGGCACAATCAATGGTCTCACATTTACCGCCCCGCCCGTGGCGGCGGAGGAAAAGCACACCCTGCAGATCAGTTGTATCTATCCGCCCGGTCACGACATTTTCAAAGCGCGGGGTAAGGCCCATGGCCAGATCACGCTCCCCGCGGCGAATCTCACCAATGTCTGCCAGGATCTGGAAATTGTGATTGCGCCCATCGTGGTGAACGCCGCCGGCCCCGTCAAGATGGGAACCACCAAGGAGTTTGACGCATCGATCGCGCCGCGCGTCATTACGCTCACTTCGGCGCCGATTCCGGAAGCGGCCGTGCAAGCACGGCTCACCTCGAAAGGGGGGCGTCCCGCAAAACTCACCTTCTTTGCCCCGAATAAAGTCAATGCCCCGACGGACGTGAAATTCCATCTGGTCTTTGGCACCGCGCCTAACGAAAAGCCGATGGATATCGCTATCCGCGTAGAGCCATAATCGGTCCCGAGTTCCTGGCGCTCTCAGCGCTGAAGAACGAGTCGGCTTGTGTTTCAAATTGATCGGTACTAGCTTCTGTGGGTCGACGAGAAAGGGGACGCGGGAAGATTTATGCGCGCAACACTAGGACGGAAGTTGTCGGCGGGGATTATTTGCGGCTTTGTTCTGTTGCTCGTATCGCTCGCCGCGCGTCCCGAGATTGCCTCAGCGGCGCAACCCGACACGTTCAATATGAGCTACTCGGCCCTTGTGCCGTCGGGAGCGCCTTTCTGGATCGGCCAGGAGCTAAACCTCTTCGAACGCGAAGGGCTCAAGACGCAACTGGTTTACATCAATGCAGCGGCGCGCGTGATGGCGGCGATACTCGCCGGTGAAGTGCAGATCGCGCTTTCGGGAGTGGCCGGGCCGGTATCCGCCTTGATCCAAGGCTCCGATCCGGTCGCCATCGCCGGCGCCGTGAACAAGCTCAACGTGGCGATTTTCGCGCGCGCAGAAATTCGCGCTCCCCAGGATCTGAAGGGCAAGCGGCTCGGCATTACCCGTTTCGGCGGCCTTTACGATTTCGCCGCCAATTACGCGCTAAAAAAGTGGGGCTTGCAGCCGGGCAAGGACGTGGTGCTTATCCAGATCGGCGATACCTCTTCGCTTGTGAGCGCGCTGGCGAGCAATGCCATCCAGGCCGCGACGCTGCAACCGCCGTTTACCATTCGCGCGGCGCAGTTGGGTTTGCGCGAGCTCGTTGATTTAGCGAAATCGGACCTGGAGTATCAAAACACCGTGGTGTTGACGACGAGATCCTTGCTGCGCGCTTCACCCGACAATTTCCGCCGTTTTATGCGCGGCTTTTCCAGCGCGCTGGCGGTCTTTCACAATCAGAGGGACGTTTCTCTAAAAATCATGGCGCGCTATCTGAAAGGTCTTGATCCCGTGGTTTTGGAGAAAAGCTACGAGGCGTATAAAGCGTGGGTGCCGGAGATTCCCTATATCAATCGAGCCGGCATGGCGACCGCCATCGAGTTAACGCCGGCGGGAGGCAAAGAGAAGCAAGTGAAATACGGCGATATTGTCGATGAGAGTTTGGTGCGGGAATTGGAGCAGCAGGGTTTTTATCGCGCGCTCTACAAGAAATAGGGCGGATTATTCACGCATGAGAGCGACCGAGGAGTAAGCCTCTCCGGTCGCGGGCAATAAGCCTATCCTTGAGGAGGCCCGCAAGCTGAAGTGGTGGAACGCACGGCGAGTAAGAAACGCAATCTTATGGCCAAACACCATAGAAGTCAGTGCGGCTCTACGCTGCCGTGCCCGCTCGCTCCGAGGCTCACTCCTCGGTCGACAGCATGTTTGTGTGCGTTCCTTGGACCGTGAATAACCCAGGCAAGGAGCCTCTGAAGCGAGAGTCGGAGCAGGAGGGATAAACATGCTCTTGATCACCGATCCGGAAGCCAGGCAGGTTCTGAACATGCGGGATTGCATCGCTGCTATGGAGCGGGCCTTTGCCGAAGAGGCGCGGGGAATCGCCGTCAACAAACCTCGCACACGCTATAAAGTCCCG
>Ga0316628_100001556_pt1 | contig 16320 bp, 14 predicted proteins | sample OWC_Aug_M2_C1_D5_FD_207648 | JGI IMG/M metagenome (GOLD analysis project Ga0316628, IMG submission 207648) | Wetland soil microbial communities from Old Woman Creek delta, Ohio, United States - OWC_Aug_M2_C1_D5_C | ecosystem: Environmental > Terrestrial > Soil > Wetlands | place: USA: Ohio... | reverse complement strand
GGCAATAGGATCGGTGTCATTACCTTTACCGGTGGCATAGGAGTAGCATCGGTTGACGCTGCGGAAGAAGGCGGTCTCGCCATGGCTGACTTTTCGCCAGCGACAGTCAGCAGGCTGTCCAGGTTATCCCCCCAACTTGCCAGCAATCCGGTTGATCTTGGTCCGCTAATAGCTGTGACCGACGATCCTCTGCCCCTACTGGAACAGACAATAGCCGCAGTTCTGGACGACCCGAACGTAGACTGTGTAACTGCTACCCTCTATGCCAGCACGGGTGCAGAAACGCCCATCTACATGGACATATTTGACCGGGTGATGAAGAATACCACAAAGTCAGTGAGCATCTGGATCTATGGGACAGAGCTTCCTGCAATAGAGGAACTGTCGCGTCAGGTGCAGGCACGTGGACTGCCAGCTTACCTCGATATCGAACTTGCTATTAAGGCACTCGCAACTGCCGCTCGTTATTCCGGGATTAAAAAACAGCTCGAATCCGGGAGTTTTCGGCAGCTAGAATATCGTGACTCTTAGGAATAGACTAGACAGAACTTGTCGGGGAGGTTCTTAATTACCTTTGAGATATGACTTGCCCGAAGAATAAGTCGGCACGTCACCACCCAGAACGACGATAATTGGCCTTTGATCCGCTTGACTTCCTCGCAGTGGCCCATTAATATAAGCGCAGTTCATTGACTTCACAAAGTAGATGAACGAAGTGATGCGAATAGTTTATTCAACAATAATCGCAATACTTCTATTCTCCACTTTAGCTATACTTCCCCAACCTTCCCAGGCACAAGTAGCTTTACCTGACCTGATAGTCACCGACGTGAGGCTATCAGGAAGTCAGGTCTGCTACATCTTAAAGAACCAGGGCACTGGCAGCGTGGGAAGCCTTAAACAACCGGCAACCTTTGTGAACGCCCTCTTCATCGACAATATGCAACAACCCGTGACAACACAGCAGGTTAGCTTATACCTTGCCCCGGGGCAGCAAGCCGAAGAGATGTGCTTCAATTACCAATGGCAGATGACCCAAGCGCAGCATATCATAATGGTCTGTGCCGACTGGGGCCAGAACATGATAGCGGAAAGCAACGAAAAGAATAACTGCCTCACCGAGGTCTGGACTCAGAGCCTGCCCGACCTTATTGTAGAAAAGATAGAGTGCGCCTCGACTAACAAACTAGCCTTCACCATAAAGAACCAGGGCACAGCAGCATTACCCACTGGGTGGGTCGCCCTTGCACAGGTCTTAATTAACCAGCAGCAAATGGGCACTTACGACCTCAGATATCCCACCTCAACAATCGGGGGAGGAATTGCGAGTCCGGGAGGCAGTTCGTATTACCTTACGGCCCTGGACATTACCGGCCAGATTCTTATAACTGTGAATGCTGATTATCTGAATGGTGTGAATGAGTCCAACGAGCAAAATAACTCTATGACATTGGTGGTCGTACCCTGTGCAGCTACTCCGACTCCAACTCCAACGCCTACACCAACTCCCACGCTAACTCCAAGCCCAACAATAACCACGACCCCGACCCCTACGCCATCCTCAACACCATCCCCTAAGCCAACACCTCAGCCTACTACTTCTCCTAAACCTACACCTACCCCGATCCAGACACCTACAAGATTGACGATTACATCCGGGCCAATTGTTTCCCAGATAACTCAGACTTCGGCGACTGTTTGCTGGGAGACAAACAAAGATAGCGATAGCTCGGTACAATACGGCTCTCTTTCCGGCAAGTACAGCAGCACGACACAAGACTCCAGCCTGGTTAAACAGCATTGCTTGAACTTGAACAGGCTTGTCCCATCAACATCCTATCATTTCATCGTTCAGTCTGAAGACTCCAGCGGAAACACGGCAAGCAGCAAAGACTTCAGCTTCAGCACCGTGCCCACTGAGGACAAACAGAGACCTTCGCTTTCACTGCAAATACCGGATAAGCTTTCAGGCACAGCCACCGTTAAGGTCGACACACAGGACGACACCGGCGTGGACAGCGTTATCTTCTATCTGGATGGCAAGGCGGCGCACACAGACTATAGTCCTCCCTTTGAGTGGCAAGTTGACACTGGAAGTATTGGTGACGGAAGTCACTCCTTCTCTGCTCGAGCCGTAGATGCCGCAGGCAACATGGCTGAAAGCACGGCCTCCGCCAGCGTCCAAAATCACTTTGCGGCCGAGTTGTCGCCTGTAAAAGTGCAAATCTTGACTCCCACATCAGGGACTGAGGTTAAAGGTGTGGTTGAAATCAGGGCCACAGTCACTCAGGAAAAGGGCGCTTGCATTGTGCACGCTGACATAGAGATAGATGGTAGAGTTATGCATCAGCAGAATATTCCGTGCTTAAGCTTACTGCCCGAAGCCAAGGGAAGTTCACTTAGTGTGCCCGAGAAATCATTGCTTGATAGGCCGCTGACAGTCAGGTATTTATGGGACACACGAGGGCTTACCCCGGGCAGAGAATACGTAATTGAGGTGGTGGCAAGTGATAAATTTGGTAATTCCGGTCACGCCGGCATTAGAGTGACCAAAGTCGAAGAGCCGAGCGCTGACTTTGATATAGAGAGAACAGTCACACCACATGGTAATTACTTTCATGTTGACCTCACTGTTCGCAACATCGGAACAAGCTCCGAGCAAGATGCCATAAACCTTCTGATTAGCGACGAAAGCTACGACTTTCAGGCCAACTCCGGTTTATTGAGCTCGTATGACTGGGAGAGGCATAAAGTCACGGTTCAAGAGAGCGCTGAATCGCTGGCAGCCGGAGGAGCTGTCACCTTTTCCTACGATCTGGTGCCTTTACTGCTCGACCCCATGAGTGATAATTACACCATCGGGGAACGGACAACTATTCAATATGTCGATAGTTCGGGCAGCACGCGAACCCAGGAGTATGCTCTCCCATATACGCCCGGCGATTATGTGAGTCCGCCGTATCCCTTAGTGCCAGAAGAGGTGGGCGACGCTTTCTTCAACTCCGACTACATTATCGTTACAGACCCGGAGCGCCTCTTCCATTATTATGGCGCGGAGGATGCTAACTGGCTCCTGCAAACTATGGCAGACCTGGCGATACTCGAAAATGGTGTACTCGGTTACCGGTTGCCAACTTCGGACAGACCGGCAGGGATGGGCTGGCGTGCTTTAGACCTGAAGAGCAACCTTGCATTAGATGGAATTTGGGGAAGCAGGCTGAGTCTCGAAAATATTCTAAACGGCTACCTTCTTATAGTCGGCGAGACGGAGATAGTTCCTTCTTTCGATTTCGATATTATCCCTAACGCAACCTTCAGCGGCGGTGAGGTTGTGGACTTTGTCCGCGATACAGACTACCCATATGCCGATATATGGCACTGTGACCTGGTACCTGAGCTCAAGGTTGGCAGGATTATCGGCGAGACAGCACGGGAACTAGCTGAGCCAATCCGTTCCAGTATCGCAGTGCGATTGGGCAGGTTCGATTTCGACCGTTCCAATGCTCTATTGGTAAGCGGGCCGGAAGGAACCTGGGAAATGTTCATCAATGAAGCAAACGAGGTTGGGGCCATTTTGGCAAGTCAGGGTACTTCAACAGATTATGTGCACACCGAATACTATTGCACGGAAAAGGACCTGCTTCGAGAAGCACTGGTGATAAACCACGATTACACCTGTCTGGGTGAACCCGGACACATGGTTGGCGGCTCCCCATGCCCCAGGAGCCATCCTCCTACAGATTTAACAACCTTACGTAGCCTGATCACAATCGAAGAGGCAGAATCCATCGAAGCCGACCGAAGGGGCGTAGATGGCGAATATGACATCTATCCTACTGCCTGCGCTGCTGGCGACGCACGCGGCCTGGATGTCAAAACGGCAGCATCAGGCAAGGACATTATCTTCTGGGGAGGCCATGGTGGATGTGGCGGTTGGGGCTGGGTTCTCGACGATTTCCTTGGCGGCTGCGGAAGCACAAACCTCTACGTAGGCGGCGAGGATGATCGTTCTATTCCAGCAATCAACTTCGATGGTAGCCGCCCTGTCGTCTTTGCCTCCTCCTGTCTCACTGGCAACTACGAGGGCGAGCCTGGTCGCAGCCTCGCCCGCACTTTTCTGAGTCGCGGCGCTGCCATTTACATTGGCTCTACCGAGGTATCACCCACGAGCAATAATGCGGAAATGTCAACAACATTCTTCAGGGATTACTGGAACAGCCCTACTCAATCTGTTGGTGACGCTTTCACCAGACTGAAAAACCATTACATAGAAATATTTAAAGCCCACACAGGCACTTCCTACGGTAACTACTGGCGTCTGGTCGTTCTTGAATACAACATCTACGGGGATCCTAAGTTCGGTGGGAGCTAATAAGATAATGCGAAAAGGCTTGGCTATAGCGATAGTTTTCCTTGCGACCATTCTCAGCAGCGTCGCCTATGCCGCTGACCCACCCTCATCTCTAGAACTCAATATCCCTGATTATCAGGTAACCGCACTAGGCAATATAGACTATGTTAATATACCAGGCGGCGATGTGCTGCTAGCTGAGGAATTAAGACCCAGGGTACCTTGCTATACGAAATCTCTTAACTACCCAGTCGACTACAGAGTCCAGGATGTGATTCTGGCAGAAAGGTCAGCGCTTCAGACTGCATCCGGATTGAATTTGCCGCCTGTCATACTATCGGAATATCCGCCGACGCCAATTGAGATGAAGGGTGGCTGGTATCCAGAGGAAGATTTCAATTGGAGCGTCCTGAAGAACCCCGATGGCAGCACTACACTTACCATAGTGGTTTATCCCTTCTTTTACAACCCCGATACAAAAGAATCGAATTTCTACAAGTACTACGAGTTCGACATTGATTACGTTGTTTCCACTATTGACATTACGGCTTTGACCCTGGATAAAGCTGTTTATCAGCCGAAAGAGAAGGTTATTATCGACATTCAACTCAACAATTCCGGAGAATCACAAGACGTGACAGCGTCTACTTTGATAAAGCAATATGGTTCAGACGCAGTTGTGGATGGCCTGCCCCTTAGGTTACTCAGGAACCTTGCCGGAAGCGTATCTCTTTCCGCAGAATGGGATAGCGGCAATACTGCGGAGGGGTACTATATTGCAGAAGTGTCCCTCACCGATGCTTCTGGAAACACCCTGGATACGGAAACAGCAGGATTTGGCATTTCAAAGACCGCCGCAGCTTCTGCGGGCAAATTCCCTACTATACCTGTGGTAGTAGCCATAGTCGCAGTCGCTGCCGTAATCTCCGCATTCTTCATTCTCAGGTCAAGAAAGAAGAGCGCCTAGCATCAGCCCCCGGGCGGAAACTTAGTCCTTCCAGGTCTTGTTCTCATTTTCGTAGTCTCAGTGTATGTAGTAACTTTTTCTTTGAATATATTGGCCACCTCTATAACTTGCAGACGTTATCCTGTTGTTTGGGACGGACCACCACCTTCAATCCATTCTGGCGGACCACTACAACATCTGTACCGACATCAATGGTGCCATTTTCAGCTCTCGCGGTCCAGAGTTCGCCTTCAATTTTTACTGTACCTTCAGGGGCTAGTCGGCTCACGACCTGACCTTCAAGACACACCATCGTTGTAAAACCCGATATTGGCTTCTTCGTCAGAGCACGGCTACCTATGATATAGAGGACTACTGCATATATTAGAAAAGCTACACAGATGAGAACAATACCGTATAAAGGTACATGAATGTCCAACACCGGTAATCCCCATATTAGAAGAGCAACAATTATGGCTTCGTACAGCAGATTAGTGAGAATAGCTACTACTAGTCTGGCATTCATGTACCTTGTCCAATATTGTAATGCAAATTTCATTTAACTATGGTGCCATCGGCCCTTTTCCTGGCTTCTTGCTCGAAGGACTCTTGAAAGCCAGGAGAGTAGTTCATATAGGTTGGGATTGGATAACGCAAACCTGCTTTGTGTGTAGTTTCCAGACCCTCTACAAGCATGTCTACCTTATCACGCGGGCAAGAAAACATCACTTCAGAATCTTGCGCACCACCCCAGATACGGTCTCCATTGCCCAATATGACCAATTGCGGCTTATTAGTTAAAATAGTTTTCGCTACCCCTTCATGACACGAACCAAGTCTTCCCGCTGAAGTAAATTCCAGAACACCCCCTTCACTGTATAAATACCCTTGAATCAGTCGCATCGCCTGCGCAGGCAAGCAGTAAATTAAGATTAGGTCTGGAACTATCTTCGTCCTAACCAGCGGTGAGATTATTAACCCATGAACCTTATTGGTAAAGCGATAGAGATGTTTCACTAGCGTTGCAGAAGTATCGGTATCTTTTGCGTATAGGCCAATACTGAATAGATTCATCCAGTTCACAGTTTCTTTGGTTACCGGGTCCCAGCCATAGATGGCTCTGGCGATTCTGCAATTGATGTCTTTCTCTGTAATTGCCATCGTCCATCCATATGAGCGTGCCATTTTGAAATTCTGGCAAACAAGATTCTGCACGTGTAAGTGCGTTGATGGTCTCTTGTAGTCGGATTTTATCTGGGCTTCGGAATCTATTGCCTTTATAGCGAGGGGAAAAGTCAGCGGACGAATATATTCCTCTATCTTTTTGCCTATCTCCCTATACACATCAAGTTTATTTTCCATATGTCTTAATCCTCCCATCTTTTTCAAGCCGGCCATGATTTCTCACCCAGTGCAATTCGGCATAGATCGATGATGTGAATCTTGTTTAGGCCTAGCTTGGAGGTCGGCCTCCTCAATATCCGATCGCACATGGGGCAGAGTGTTATAAGTGCGGCGGCGCCGCAACTAATAGCGTCATTGACATTCTCAGCTTGGATCTCGGCTGCCAACTCTGGGTTAATACGTATAATCGGCCCAGTACAACACAAAGCGGTTTCACGTTCGTATTTTCTTGAGGGTCGCTCTATTCCAATAAGGCTGAAAATCTCATCAAGCAATATGTCCTTCTCGGGAGTGTATCTGGAGGCGCAGGGGCGCTGGTAGGCAACTTTCTTATTGAGCTTTGTGATACTGTTTTTATTGTTGTTAAGATAGTTCAACAAATATTCGAATAAGTTCATATATTTGAACGGCACTTTGATGTTGTAATCCTTGACCTTGGCATGGGCCATGGCGTAGCAGTCATCGTGAAGAAAGACGATTTCCTTGCCCAGTACACTCAGGTTCTGAATAAATTTCAGGGCATTCTTCTCAATTGGGCTTTCTTTACCGACATGAACATAGCCTAAGTAGCAGAAATAATCTCCGCCCTTGACCACTGTCATGCCTTTAAACAACTGACTTTCCAGGACACCTTCTGGTATCATACCTTCCATGACACAAAGGGAAAGTACGGATTTATCTGGGTCACCTGGTATCACTGCCGTTGGGCTCTCCCCCAGTTGGTCAAATAGGGCTACCGCTGCTTCGGGTGCAGGGAAAGTACCCGTTTTTTCCTGCATATTGCAGATGAGATCGAAGGGATCAGCTCCGGTCGGGCAATACTCTTTACATGCGCAGCACGTTATGCATCTGCCGAGGATCTCCGCCTCCTTGCCCTCTATTATGCTCCTAAGTTGGGCCACGGCTTGGTCTCTGTCATACGATAAATATAGACACTTCGTCAGGCAGTCACCACATAAGTTACATTTCGCGGCATCCCACATTTATCCACCTCTTCATGTATTTAGCTTTCTTCTCAACTGTACCCTGTAAATAGCGATGCTTGCTTTAGTGAGATATCCAATCAAGGCCCTTGAGACCAGATTTTGCACGACTGGACTTCTATAAAATGAGGCAATGCGCTTGATTCTTTTTGCATCACTTTCAACTGGCTCTGCAAGCGATTGCACGCTGGACATATTTATTGGCTTCGGGTAAAACCTTCCGCGATTATTAGAGGAAGATGCCCACTTAAGCACCAGACTTGTAGCAATTGCCAGAAGCTCCCAGCATCTCTGGCGGGTCTTGTACCTGTATCGCTTCCCTGCTGCCATATTCACGAGTTGCAAAGGATGAAGAATTTCTATTCTGGCATTAGTCAGTTCCTTAATCAGAGAAAGAAAGATGTAGCAGGCAGGGCAAGCCGTTACCATGATATCGGCTCCCGTAGCCTTAGCCTCCTGTAATCTGCGATAAAGGCTATGAAGAAGGTACATCATGGTCTGTACTGGATTACCAGAATGTTCTCCATATAACGTCGGGATTGTTGCCGCCCACCCGCAGCATAAGCCTTTAAACCGATTGTGCTCCATCTCAACAAGTTCACAGCCAGTGGCCTTCACAATCTCCCTGACTACTTCTTGAGGCTTGCCGCCAAAGTACCGGGACATGCAGTTGTCATGAATGGTTGCCTTCAGGTTCAACCTGCGGTCAAATCGTAGCGAACCATTGTTTATCTTATCTAGGAGCCAATATTCGATAGGCAAAATTTGGAAACTAAACCGTGCACCGTATCTTTTGGGCAGCACCTCAGCTAGCATTGCGGCTTCTGCTTCCATGAAGCAAAAAACCTTCTCCACGCCTATTTGCACAAATTGTCTCTGGACTAGCTCAGCCACCTGTTCAGTCACGTTAATTGACCCGAGCTTGTTGCTATCACCACCGCATCCCCATAGCCCCTCGCATCCGGCAACTACGGGCTGGAGTCCATCCAGAATACTCCCTTTAACAAGATAAGGAACTATGTTGGTATAGAATCCGGTGAGCAGGATTTCCTTGTTGGGAATCTGCAGATTCTTTTCCCACCTGCTCAAAGTTGCAAGCTCCTCCGGATCCATCAAGAGGCGTAAAGAAGACCAGATATTCTCCGGTTCATCGGGAAGAATGAGCTTTGCTAGAAATGGCAGCCCATACTTCGTGCTATAGTGGTCATAGCTTTCGAGGATAAGTTCATAAGGGTCTGCGCTTTTAGGGCAAACGAAATCACATACGTTGCAGGTCGTACAATAACGGAAGGCCAAAGAGTCCTGCGGATTCCCAGCGATGAGTCCTTCAATCTCCCTCTTGGCCCTATCCTCCGGAAGACTCAATACGGGACACTGCTTGAAACACTCGCCACAGCGATTGCATAAGTCCTCCCTGAACCAGCGGAATTGATTGTAAGGATGCATAACGTGTCTTTCCGTCAGAGATACTAAGGCAGGTCACTCATGAAAAAACGCTTGCCGGACAGGACCTTGGGGAACTGATTTACGACCACACCTTTAAACATAATTCGGGCCCTTTCTTTATGCCGTCTAGCGGGCTCTTCCCCGATCGCCATCTGAAGTAACTCAAATATATGATAGATAGGCATGCGGTTCGGATATACTACCTGCCCTACAGAAAGCATTTGAAGACAGCCGGCACAATATACTGCCAGTGCTTGTGCCTTCGTTTTTTTGGCCATTCGAAGAGTTCTTATCGTTGCTCGCGTAATGTCCCACGGGTGGTAAGCTGAATAGTAACTGAAGCCGCCTCCGATGCCGCAGCAGAGGCACTGTTGACGACAGAGTTCTTCTTCTACTACCGTGGCGCCCATTTTCTGCAAAAGCTTTCTCGGTATATCCAGATATTCGTCACCGAAGAATTTCCCATAGCATGATTCCTGGATAGTCACCTTCATATTCAAAGGCTTTATTATCTGCACCTCGCCCTTTTCTATCCTATCAAGCAGCCAGGGGAGCATATGCTGTACCTCGAAATTGAGTTTCACGCCGAATTTTGGCAGTACGTTGGTAAACATATTGCGGCCTGCCGTACATGGAATAATCATCCTATTAAAACCCAGTTGCTTATGCCATGCCTCCAATCGTTTGGCAGCTCTCTCCACCATGTCGTATTGTCCTGTGCGGTAGTAGGTCTCCCCGCAGCACAGATTAAGCGAGCCCCTGATGTTCATGCCATCAAGCAGCCTGGTTCGAGCGATGTGGGGTACAGTAATCCAATTGCATCCGGGGTAAAACACTTCACTGCAAGGCTCTCTGCTTTCCCAGGATTTGACCAGTGCTTTCTCATCCTCGGGAAGTCTCTCCAGTACGTAGGTCCTGAAATTGAGCGCACTATCGGGGGTAAAATACATTGCTCTGATGGGAAGGCCTTGTTTTACGGACTTATCGTTCCAGATATCAAGAATTAGCTGTGTGGGATTACATCTCTCCGGGCAGACGAAGTTGCAGGTGAAGCAGCTTGTGCATCTCCTCAGCACGTATTTAGTTTCTTCTCCATGGAGAAGCCGCTTTATCTCTTCTTTCGCCTCATCGAGAGGTAATTTCATCACCGGACACTGGTGAAAACACTCCCCACAAAGGGTACATCTCTGGGCATCGAACTTATCAAAAAGATCCATCGCAGCCCCTCCGACTCAGCCAATTAAGCTAACTACTCTGCTTGACAATATTATACCTCTTTGATTACTTCGGTGCTTCTCGTTGGCATAAAATAGGTATGCAATTTCCATCCAGAAAGCATAAAGGACCGACGGGCGATGGTAGGGTAGCTGAAGCTCAAGATATTGTACACCGAAACGTGGCCAATATCGGGAAGGTTTGGCTATTTGATTAACTTGCGCAAACTGTAACTGCGAGTCGCTTGGCTTATTCCCCACATCTTGGTATCTGAAGGGGCGGTGGCAGTGTAAAACTTAAGGCGTAGAGCTCGCCCCACTGGTCTGTAGCTTGCACAGTCAATATTATCTGTTTACCCGGGTCATTGTTATTGAATTCCAGGTGCACTTGATTCCTAGTAGCAATGCGCAACTTGCATTCATTACCACGAATCATATCTTCCCTGCCACCGGCCCACGAAACTGAACCGCCCCCGTCAACAGAGAACTGTATGAGGCGTAATTTGCATTTCCCTTCGTTCTTAATAGTCGCTTCTACTTCTATACTGAAAGCCCCTGTTTCCCCATTTATCGGCATTGTCTCTGATTTCCAGTTCCAACATAGACTGTCAATTCTCACTTTCAATGCGTGGTCCTGACGAGTTGAGCCTACGACCGGTTTTACTTCAGTCTGTGTTTGTCCATTCCCAAAAGTGCTGCAACCTGTGGCCCAGAGAGCAACGACTATCACCGAGGACATGAATGCAGTAGCCAATCTTCTCACTTTCCTGTCTTCCTGTCCTTTGCCGACCTTTGGCGTTCTATTTTCCCTAATCGCTCTCATTTAATACTATCACTCCATCTGTAAATCATATAGGAGTATTCACGCTAATTCAATATACAGGTGGGTCGAATGAGGAGTTACTTTAGTAATGTTATAGAAGAATTCAGATAGACGACTTTACCATTACAAATCACCCTTGTCTTAAACCCTGTATTCAAAATCTGAAGACTTTTCCAGGCTTTAGTCATTGAAGACATGCCACATGCCGCTCCAGGCCCTGAAAAGTTCAGCCCTGGCCAAACGATGCAACGGTATATAAGCACCATAAGAGGTTATACCTATCATTAGAGCCTCCTTATTGAATTCTTTTAACCGGAATCAGATCGCTCCAATCTCATCTATGAAAATTGATCGGTGACCTGTATTGAGCTTTAACTGCGTTCCCCCCAGAAATGGAACAAGACGAATAAAACTATAGGTACCTTACCCGCAAATACATACCCTTTTTCAGGGTGTAATATGGAGCGTGAAGAAATTAGAATTAGCGAGCGAATCTCAAGTGAAGCCCAATTAGTGAGAAACTTATATCATTATCATAAATCTTTGTCAATGCTCTTATTGCTATAATGCCCCAGCCCCTGGGCTACTGGCACATTCGCTTGACCAGTTTAGAGATACGCTATATTGTCTCCTATTTTGGCCGGGCGAAGAGATCAAGCAGCGGCTTCCATTTAGACGTCAGCTTGTTACCCATGTCTTTTAATCCGGAAGGTCCCAATCGGAGCAAAGGCGCGAACATCCACAATATGCCCAGTATTGTGAAAGTCTGTCCTTTGAGGCGCCAAAAAAGTTTCAGCATATTGCCTAGGGTTCGGCCCTTAGTCAGCAGCTGGATGTCGTCAATGGTCAACCTTATCCCTTTTATCCGTTGCTGTCTAACCTCCCTTTCAGACATAGTGCTTATTTTCACGGGCTGAGCCATTCCAATCACTATTGGCGGAGTAGGGGTGCCCACCAGTTGGAGATATATCTTCTTCTCTCCACTCACAGGCATGACTTTGTCCATGGCACTTTTTTGTTTCTTATCCAGACTCTTCAAGAAGGTATCAAAAACACGGGGCAATATAAGCCCAGCTATTTTGATAAGGGGGCTAATGTCAGTAGTCTTCAATCGTGGCAACATTGCAGCCAGTGCTGATTCTCTCTTCACGGCCATTTTCTATCTCCTTGGTCTGCAGTCCTCTAAGCCTCGAACTCCCCACAAGGGCAAGGGGGAAGTCAATGGTCACCCGACAATCCCCCTTGCCTTATAGCTAACAAGCGAACCCATGTTGCTACATCTTTTGTAATCCCGTCACCTGAACTCGGGTTGCCTACCGAAGGGTTAGCTCCACTTCAATACGATGCCGGTTCCCGCCTCCGGGTAAGACCAGTCGATGGCGTCTACAGGACAACAGTAACGGCACATACCGCACTCCCCGCAGAGCTGCATACCATACTTCCACACAGCCTTGCCGTTTTCCATTTCGAAAGACCCGGTTGGGCAGATGATATAGCATATCTGGCATGCTGTACCAATGCACTTGTCCTTATTTATTTTGATGTGCTCTTTTGTCTTGGGGGTGACTTGGTATTTGCCCTTAAGGAGCTCGCGAACCTTCGCTCCGCATAATTTCGGTCCATAGAGGGCGCTGACATCGAACTGCTTCCCGTTTTGTACCGTCTGCTTCTTAAGCTTATCTGACATTTCACTATCCTTTCATCTTGTCTTCTACTTTTGGTCTGAGCCCGGGTTGAGCATTTTTAGCATCCCTAGGAAGGGCTCTGCTTTCTTCAGGCCTACTTTTGTTACTCCCTTTAGACCGTAGAGGAGAGTTTGCACTGATGGTATAGCTTTGAGTAGTTTGGGCAATGCGCTTCCGACTATAGCCGGATACGTCATGTCATTCCACTTCCCTCGAATTGCGCCATCCACAATATCATCAATAGTCCAAAAGAGTTCAGCCATACTGCCATCCCTCAACCACACGCATATCTCGTGGACATCGTCATCGCCGACCCAGGAATCGCGCCAGGACTCTTCGTACTTGGCAAACATGGCCTCTGAATAGTCCTTTTTCTCTTTCATCTCAGCCGCTATATTGCCTGCCAGCTTACCCTGCCACATCGCAACATTGGCACCATAATTATCCACTGGTTGGCCGAATCCACCTGCATCTCCTACAAGAACCAGGCCCGATAGATACGACTTCTTCACATACCCGACCAGGTCGCCCGCAGCGAGCCCATGGAAGTTGCATTGTACGAACTCGCCACCTTCGATCAGACGCGCGACCTCTGGTTGCTTTAGATACCATTGCGCCCGCTGGTGGACGTTGACGCGATGCTCAATCCCCTCTGACAGCGACCAGTAGTAAGCAATGCTGACGATGCCGCGATCGGGCATGCCGGTAGCGTGACAACCAAAGTGGTCGGGATTCGAGCCGCAAAGCATCGGCGCAGCTCCCCAGTCCACGTCGACTCCGTCTGTATCCTTATACGGCTTCATCCTTTCCCGGAGCACCTTCGGATCAACCTTGTAGATGTACTTCAAGCCAAGCATGATCTTGTCCTTGTGCCACTTCGCAAGGCCAGCTCTATTGGCTATCAACGAATGCAATCCGGATGCATCAATTGTTATCGGGGCCTCGAAATTTCCAACATCGGTGACAACACCTATTACCCGCTTTTCTGTTCCTTTGGTGTCCCAAATGACGTCTGTCGCCAGAGCTGTCTTGAGCTCAGCGCCAGCCTTCACGGCTTGCTTGGTGAACCAGTCATCGGTCTCATCGCGGAATACTGAATGCTGGTCTCGCATGGCATCTGAACCGGGTCCCATATAAAAGCCGTATACCTTCTCGTCATTGTCCAGTGCCCACCGGAAATCGATCCCTCCCCAACGAGGCATCCCCTTGTTAAATTCAGCATCTTTAAATCCAGGGAAGCACTCCTCACAGATAGGTTTAAATAGATAGCTACCTGACATATTCTTCTCGCCCGGATTTTTCGCCCGCTCAAGTAGTAAGACTTTGAGCTTTTTCTGGGCGGCAAACTTGGCGGCAGTACAACCGCCCGGCCCCGCCCCTACAACTATCAAATCATACTTAGGTGCCATTTACTCCTCCTAGCAAATTCGTTATTACCTCAATACCCGTCGTTTCCCTCCATAGACTCTCAACCGCCCATTTAATTATCCTCCTTACAGATTTATTATTACCTCAGTGCGCTGCCGTTTCCCCGCTGCCGAACGGGGAGACGCTCAAAACGAAGGCTGATTATCTACATCAGTCTATCTATCGATTCCTCGTGAACCTCGACATCTCTTAGAACATCTTCGAGCAACTTGCGTCTTCGTGGTCAGTTGTGGTAACCTGGGAAGCTCAATGAACTGTATTGCTATCTTCAATTCAATATTCTTTCACAGCAATCCCACTGTCAAATGCATAAGTTCAACTTTTATCAACTTTTTACTAAACTTTCGTCAACTTTTTGACCCAATCGCGGGAGGAAACATGACGAAGACCAATCTAGCGTCTCGAGGTCATTTGTTGAGAGGAACACCTGTGGACAGAAAAAGCAGCTTCAGCATACAGCCAGTGGTATATGATATGACTTCATTCGGAATACGGCAGAAAAAATGTAGTTGTATTAACTGCCGGTTAGAAGAGGCCCTTGCCCAAGCTTCTGATTATGCAGTTGGGCAATTTTATCGACAGACTCAGCTCCCAATGGGGCAAGAGCCTGTACCAACTCATTAAGTGAGGAAATCTCGCCTGCTGTTATCTCTCTTTGTTTTAGTGCCAAAGCAACCGCGTCGGCTCTCCTGCATGCTCCTAGCTTGGTGCATGCCCGACTAAGGAATATTCTCACACTACCGATGGATATGCAGAGCCTGTCGGCTATCTCTTTATTCGTGAGTCCACGGCCGGCAAGAATGAGAACATCCCGTTCTCTTTTCGTTAATATGGTATCTTGTCTTCTGTCCGCAGGGATAATTTGGTCGTCGTTCCCCGGGAGTTGCCCATGCTCCAGCTCCTGGCGCACAAGCTGCGCTATACTTCTCAACATGTCAGGGCTTAATGAGCTAAGGATTTCTGCCAGCTCATCAAGCGAGTAGACCTCGTTAAGGTTTATCTCTCCCCGTTTCATAGCGAAAAGGATGACTTCGATCCGGTTGTGCGCTCCCAGCTTGACGCATGCCTGATGCATTAGTGTCTTTACTCTGCTGACAGGTATGCCGAGACGTTGGGCAATCTCGCTGTTACTGAGGTGTTTACCATGTGGATATATGGCGCCCAGGATGATGATGTCTCGTTCCTCTCTGGTCAGAACGGTGCTCTTCGTTTTCATCCGAGTGCTATACGATGATTAGGGGCGTAATTTGACGAATTTTCGTGGATTAGATTTAGCCAAACTTATAGTAGCCCGCCACTAAATTCCTGTCAAGTTCAGGGGTGGTTCTGATACCTTTATCAGAAGTCAAAGAGTCCCTCTTTCGAATCTAAAGCGACTCTGTGCCTAGGCCCGGCACAAAGTGGGTTCTGTCTGGGGGAATCCCAATTTTTGAAGCTGGAGCGGGTGATGAGATTCGAACTCACGACTCTCTGCTTGGGAAGCACAAACGGCACTTCTCGAAGCTAGAGAGGGGACAAAACCCTGTTTTCGAAACCTTGACTTTGTGTTTTTTCTGTCCCTTGATCCGGACTAGTCAAAGAGTCACTACCTAGGCTCTCGACCAGCGGAATTATAACAAACAGTGGCTTCTTCTTCCATTCATTCAATGACTTTGTCACGGATCAAACGATGAAGATCATTATCACTGTACCCGAGTAAATCACGAAGGACTTCTTTTGTATTCTCCGCCCAGAGCGGCGGCCTACTGCGTACCTTAGCAGGCGTATTAGATAGCTTGAACGGAGTATTCAACACTTTTGTCCTTCCCAGCTTGGGATGTTCGATCTGTACTACTATTTTACGTTCTTTGAAGTGCGGGTCGGAGAACAATCCTTCTAGATCGTGCACCGGGCTGATTGTAATGTCAGCCTCGTCAAGTGATTTTAGCCAAACTTCCCTGTCCTTTTTGGAGAAAATATCTTTTAACTCTTTGTACATCTTCTTCTGTATTTCAATGGGAGCGAAATGTAGGGGAATGAAATCATCCTTCCCTATCAGGC
>Ga0316628_100001555_pt1 | contig 16321 bp, 10 predicted proteins | sample OWC_Aug_M2_C1_D5_FD_207648 | JGI IMG/M metagenome (GOLD analysis project Ga0316628, IMG submission 207648) | Wetland soil microbial communities from Old Woman Creek delta, Ohio, United States - OWC_Aug_M2_C1_D5_C | ecosystem: Environmental > Terrestrial > Soil > Wetlands | place: USA: Ohio... | reverse complement strand
GGGATCGGCGGCATGCGGTCTTGCACGCCATCGGCAGCGGCCGCGTCGGCGGGCATCCCAAGCCCGAGCAGGGAAGAGCCGGCCAGGGTTGCCGCTCCCGCCACCAGCAGGTCGCGGCGGTCCACCATCGTTTTGGCGTTCGAGTTCGGCTGTTCATCCTGTTTGTTCACGGTGATCACCTTTTCTGAATCAAAGTTTTGGGGCAAGGGCGAGCGCGCATCCTGGAATCTACGGGCATTATATGCGGCAAATTCAAAATTTCAAATTCTCAAATTGATATTGCAGCGGAGTCTTCGCTTCGGCGCTACAACAGGCTGCGCGTGTCGATGCGTTGCCCGGATGTATTTTAGTAATGCGGTTAGTGGTAAGGGAGACGGGCTGGCAGTGCGAATCCCGCAGTGCGAATCCCTAGGTTGCCCCCGGACGTTGGTGTCATTTGATTTGGCGAAACCAAACCGTCCGTCATTCCGAGCGAAGCGAGGAATCCCTCCGTGTCCCGGCGATTTAAAACAAAGAGGGATTCCTTGCTTCGCTCGGAATGACGACCAAGAAAAGATGCTTGCAGAACGACGCCGATCAAATAACACTGATCAAATAAAACCACTACCTGCCCCTGGCAGCGCTTGACAATCGCCCGCAATCGAATAAAAGTTGTGGAGGTGTAAATAATCGCGCTTCCGACTTCCGATTGGGGACAAAGGGAATGACTAATAGAGCTTTCCATGCTTATTCAGCAGCTATCCGATGGATCAGATATTTTTCTTTTTCAATCGCAGCACCGTCAATTTTATTCGCCGCGATTTGCGGTTTTAGTGGACGAGCTCTTGCCGCCAGCCCCGCGCAGACGGACAACGGGGATTGGACTTACGCGGATCACGATTTCAACGGCACGCGTTACAGCCCGCTGAATCAGATTACGCCGGGCAATGTGAAGCAGCTCGCCAAGGTTTGCTCCTACACCTTCCCCGAAAAGGTGCCTTCCGAATCGGCGCCCATCGTTTCCGCGGGTGTTCTTTATGCCACGAGTGACCATTACACGGTGGCCCTCGACGCGGCGGACTGCCACGTTTTGTGGTCGTATCAGTGGGTCCCGCGCGAACACTCTCCCGTTCATCCTCACCGCGGCGCGGCGATCGCCAACGGAAAAATTATCCGGGGCACCGGTGACGGTTATTTAATCGCGCTGGATGCCGAGAGCGGGAAACTTCTCTGGTCCAAACAAATCGCGGATCCCAAGGAAGGTTTTTTCATCGCCATGCCGGCGCTTGTGACCAACGAGATGATCTACATCGGCCCGGCAGGTTCGGAAAGGGCCGGCAGCGGATGGATTGGCGCGTTCCGCTTGAGCGATGGCAGCGAGGCCTGGAAATTCAATATCATTCCAAAGGATGGCGAGCCGGGGGCCGATACTTGGGGGCCGAATCCGGAGGTACGCAAGCACGCGGGCGGCGCGCTTTGGACTCCGCAATCGTACGATAGCGAGAAGGGCATCCTCTACGTTGCCGGCGGAAATCCGGCGCCCGATTTTTACGACGATGCCAGGCCCGGCGCCAACCTGTACACGAATTCCATCATCGCTCTGGACGGCAAGACGGGCCGCATGCTTTGGTACAAGCAATTCATTCCCCACGACGTGGACGACTACGACATCACACACGTCAATCCGATATTCAAAGTGAACTCCCGCACCATGATCGCTTCGACCGGCAAGGACGGAATTCTGCGCGTGGTGGACGGCGAAACGCATCAGATTGTGTACAGCGTCCCGTTTGCCACGCTCCTGAACCAGGAGGTTCCACTCAACACCAGCACTCCGCTCAAAGTGTGTCCCGGAATATTGGGAGGCAATGAGTGGAATGGCGGGGCGTTCAGCCCGAAACTCAGCCTGCTCGTTGTGCCCGCCAATGACCAGTGGTGCACCATGAATATGAAGGATAAGGAGCCTCCCAGCGTGGAGAAGGCGAATTCCAGCGAAAAAAGCTACTTTGGCGGCCCCATCGATCACGGCGCTTTTACCGGGTCGCGCGGACGCTTGACCGGATTCGACGCCGCTACCGGGAAAGAGCGATGGCGATATGAAGCGCCCACGCCGCTGGTTGCCGGGGTCGCCATCACGGCTTCCAATCTTATTTTTACCGGCGAAGTCGGAGGCTATTTCGACGCAGTGGACGCCCAATCGGGCAAAGTTCTTCTCCACTATGATCTGGGGGACTCGATTCAGGGCGGCGTTATCACCTACTCGGCGCATAACAATCAATACATTGCGGTCACTTCAGGAGATGGCAACGTCATCGGCAGTAAGAATTTTCCTGAAATCAAGGGAGGAAATCCCACTGTGACCGTGTTTGGGCTTTCCAAGAAGTAGTATCGCCTACAAGCCATCTGGCTCTGTTGACATCCTGGATGAATCAGTGGATTTGCATTCCGCGCAGCGAAGCTGTTGTAGCCCGCCTCTTCAGAGGCGGGGATTTGGTTGCCGATGGTGAAGAAAACCCCCGCCTCTGAAGAGGCGGGCTACAACAGGCCGGGCCATAATTGAGGATGTCAACAAGGCCAAGCCATCTCATAAATACATGGAGCGGGTGGGCACGATAACTTTCATTTTCCAAGAACACATCCAAACCGACATCCTCCGGCGCTGAAAGCGCCGAAGGTGACCAGCCCGGGGCAGCGCCCCGGGTTTCGGAGTCCATCGATTATGGTGCGCCCTGAAAGGGCGCTGGGCCTCCCTCCGCCCCTACAGGGCGGACCAATAGAGCGGGACACGATACCCGGGGCGCTGCCCCGGGCTAGTCACCTTCGCGCCGGTGGCGCGACGCCATGGCGGCGTTTTGAAGGGAGAAAACCGCTGCCAATTGATTTATGAGATTGCTTTTAGGGAGAAATACCAGGGCGGGCAAGCTCCATTACGGCGACGCCTTCTTGACGTATTTTTTCAGATTCCGCGGGCCGACTTCCGCTCCGTAGACATTGCCTGCGTCATCGGTCGCGATGCCTTCGGCGGCGGTGCCGTTTGTCGGATCCAATCCCTGGCCCGGGTTCAGCACCGGGTCGGGAATGAAGGCCGTGACCTTGGCGTCGCGCACCCTGCCGATACGGATGCCTCGGCGGAAACCGGGATTGCGCGAGGTGTTCGATTCCGAGTCCGCGACGTAAAGAATATCGTGCTTATCGATGAAGACTCCGCTTGGCCGGCCAAATTGCCGCCACTGGTCGAGGAATTTTCCGTCCTGATCGAAGATCTGGACGCGATTATTCCCGCGGTCGGCGACGTACAAGCGTCCCTTGGAATCCATTGCCAGCGAGTGGGGAAAGCTGAACTCGCCCGGCGCGCTTCCTTCTTTTCCCCAGGATTTGATAAATTTTCCGTCCGCTGAAAATTTCACGATACGCGCGTTCGATCCCGGGCCGTGTCCGTCGGCGACAAAGATATCGCCGTTGGGAGCGATCAGCACATCACTCGGTTTGTTAAATGTGTCCGGCGTGTCTCCGGCGACTCCCGCCTTGCCGAGCGTCCGCAATACTTTTCCGTCCGGGCTGAACTCGAAGACCTGGTGGCCTTTTCCGGCCTCGCCATCGCCGTCGGTTGCCCACACGTTGCCGCTCTTATCGATGAACAGGCCGTGAGGGCGCACAATCATCCCCGCTCCAAAACTTTTCACCAGATTGCCCGAGGAATCGAATTTGAGAATGGGCGCGAGATCCGATTTGGCGCAGGAAGTTCCGCCGCATCGCTCAACCACCCAAATGTTTTTGCCGTCGCGATCGATATCCACGCTGATTACTTGTCCCCAGGTTCTTCCGGGGGGCAGCTTCGCCCAATTCTCGATCGTGCGGTAGGGATTGGGCGCGGAGTTGGGTGCGGGCTGACCTTGCAGCCCGCCGGAAAGAGGGCCGCTCTGGGCATATGTCTTCGTGCCGGGGATTCCAGGCGCAAGGGCCATGGCAATTCCGATTGCGAAGAGGATTCGATGGCGATGTGGCATGGCACTCTCGCGAATGTTCATTTTGAAAAACGTTCCGCAATTCGCGCCCATCTTACTGCACGGGTAGCGGAAAAAATACTCGGCCTCAGTTTTGTTTCAGCCTGTGCGGCTTTGGTTTTCGGCCCGGCGGAACCGCGCACAGGCTGAAGCCTGTGCCACCAATTAATTTGTGGCGGGCGCGATTCCTTCGGTCAGTTCGATGCGCGTGCCCCACGGGTCGGTCAGGTAGGCGACTTTTACTTTCGAGTTCGGGATGCTGCGGACGGCCTCGTCGAGCTTGATTCCCTGTGCTTCCAGCTTCCTGGCGAACGCGTCCAGATCCTTTACATCGAAACCGATGTGATCGAGCGAGCGCCCTTTCGTGGGCGCCAGGACCGTCTTGCCCTGCGAAAAAGACAGATTCGTGCCGGGAATATCGTCGCAATCGATTAATCCCGGCGAGGACTGGCGCTGTCGCTTGCCGGGCACGCCTCCAAACATTTTCGCGTACCAGGCCTGCATCGCGGGAATATCCCCGGGATAAAAATGGATGTGGTTCATGGACACGGGCGTCGCGAGCGATGGGTCGCCGAAAAATTCCACGCGAATGCCGTCGGGCCCGTGTACGTATCCCTGATTCGGATTTCCGGTCTGCTCAATTTCGACTTTGCCGGCTTTCCATTTCGCGAGCGTCGCGGGCAGATCCTTCCACGCAAAACCGAAGTGATCCACGACGGAGCCCGCCGGGGGACCCGAGGGGTCCGACTTGCGCAGCATGATGTACACGCCGGGGAACTCAATCAGCGTCAACGGCCCGTTTTGAATGACCGTCCCGCCCATCGTCGCGGTCCAGAATTGTTTCTGCACGTCGACGTCTTTCACGAATAGATGGATGTGCCCCATGGTGACGCCGGCATCATTCGGCGGCGCGAGTTGCGCGCAGGCTGGCATTGCCGCAAACACACCCGCTATCAGGATGAGCAAGCAGCGAATTTTCATAGCTGTATTTTTCATGGAGGTTTTCTCTTTGCGTGCCGGGATGGCCCGCAACATACATCCAATAGCTCCGGAATGCAATGCTCCGGCCCGGGCTGGTACTGTCCTAATTTGGCCTGAAACGGATTTCAGGAGGTCGGGGCTTCAGCCCTGACGAAGAAGGTCGCCCAATCAGGGGTTTTAACCCCTGAAGCTTCAGGGGCTAAAGCCCACGATCGAAGGAATCCTAATCGTCCGAGCTGAAGCTCGGACCTCCGAAAGACGGAGACCTTCAAATGAGGACAGTACCGCCCGGGCTTAACCCTGAGTTCTCTTCAGGGGGTTTATCCCCTGAAGAGGACGCAGGGCGCGCGATTCCTGCAAACTCGTGCAACCGCGTTCCTATTCTGTGGCGATGGTCGGTACGACCGCGTCTGCGGCCACTTTCCATTGGCCTTTTTCTTTTACAAAAACCAGCAAGCTGCGGTGCGGCGTGCTCTCGAGCGTGCCGCTTGCGTTCGTCACTTTCCTGATTCTTCGATCTGTCGCGAGCGCCACATTTCCGTACACGGACATCAACTTGAACTGGTCCGGAAAAACTCCCTCGCCGGGCTTGAAGTTGAGCTTCGGGACGCGCTCCATCGCCCCGGCCTTCGTCAGGATTACGGTGGGGTTCCATCCGAGGATCTCGTACCACTTCTCGGCGTAGATCTGTTTCAAATAGTCGACCTTCGCGGTTCGCACGGACTCCATCCACTTCCGGTCGATTTCCGCAAGTTCCTTTTCCAGTTTTTCGTCGGGACTTTTTGTGCTGCGGGCGCCGCTCATTTTGGCGCTGGCCTCGGTCGGCGGGATGATGGGCACGAGCGCCGCCGCAGCCGGCTTCCACTTCCCGTTCAGCTTGATGAATACGCGCAGACAATGGCTGCCCGAAGTGAACGCATAACTTCCGCCGGGCTGCACGGTCTTGAAATCGGTGTGATCGGTTCCCAGAGCAACGTCTCCGTAAACGGCTACCAGCTTAAAATCCGCGGGGTACGGGCGCACGCCGGTCGCGGGATTTGCCGCCGATTGCGTGGCCACCATCTCTTCCTTGTTGCGCAGCGTCCCTCCGGATTGCACCTCGAAAAATCCGCTGGGCCAAAATTCGCTCCTGGATTTTACGCATTCCGTATACGGCTTCTCATACGGCCCGGTGCACAGCCACTGCTGCTCCACATCCCAAAGCGTGTCTTCCAAATTCGACTGCTTCGCCGTTTGCGCCGCGGCCAGAGCCGGCACGGCCAGCAACATGGCGACAATGAATACGCGAATTCTGATCATTGCGTTCCTCCCGATAATTTAGGTGCTATGCCGCGTATCATAGTCCAGTTTCGATCGCGAGCGAACGCGAAGATGTCATAGTGTCCTAATTATTTAGATTGGGATCGGACTTCAGGAGGTCAGGGCTTCAGCCCCGACGAAGAGCATTGCCCAATCAGGGGTTTTAACCCCTGAAGTTTCAGGGGCTAAAGCCCGCATACGAACGGAGTATGAATGTCCGAGCTGAAGCTCGGACCTCCAAAGGATGGAAAATTCCAAATTAGGACTGCACCGAAGATTTGGCGGCGCGGTTCTTCCCAAAAATGAAAATGTGAGTTGGCCGTTCGCTGCGTGCTATCATCGCGCCCAGACAATCTACAGGCTGTTTGCAAAGGACTCGTTGGGGAGGATTGCGGATGCCGTGGTCATGGCGTTGGGTGAAAATTCCTTTTCAATTTCGGAATGCCGCGCATGGGCTGGCCTTGCTGTTAACCATTTTCGCGGGCGTTGGCATTGTTTCGGCGCAGGCGCCGATGGCCGCGCGGATCGAACATGCCGGAAATGAGCCCCAGAATTGGCTCACCTACTACGGAAATTACGGCGCGTGGAGTTACACCCCTCTAAACCAGATCACGCGCCAAAATGTGAAGCAGATCGTACCGGTATGGGCGTTTCCCGCGGGCTATCCCACGCATCCTTCGCTGAAAGCGGGGCTGGAGGCGGCGCCGCTGGTCGTCGACGGCGTGCTCTACCTCGTGGGCATGCAAAACAATGTGTACGCGGCCGACGCGGCGACGGGGAAGCTGCTGTGGACCTACACGCATCCATGGCCGGACAAACCCGTTCCCGGCATTAAGGGCGCGCGTGGCCTGGCGATCGGAGATGGCCTCGTGTACATGGCCTCGCAGGACGATCACATTATCGCTCTCGACGCGAAGACCGGCAAAGTAACGTGGGACGCTGCGACGGACGATGTGTTCAAGTGCATCTGTACGGTTACCTCCGCGCCGCTTTACGTGAAGGGCAAAGTGGTCACCGGCGTGGCCGGCGGAGACGGGCCATTTCGCGGTTACATCAAAGCCCTGGATGCAAAGACAGGCAAGCTCCTCTGGAACTTCTACACCATTCCCGAGCCCGGTGAGCCCGGATCCGAAACATGGATAGGAGACTCGTGGAAAACCGGCGGCGTGGCCACCTGGCTGCAAGGTTCCTACGATCCGGAATTAAATCTTATCTACTGGGGCACCGGAAACGCCTATCCAGATCTCGTAGGAGAGGGTCGGCAGGGAAGCAATCTGTACGCAGCATCGCTGATTGCGCTGGACGCCGACACCGGAAAATTGAAATGGCATTACCAGGAGACGCCGCACGACGTTTACGATTTTGATTCCAACATGGAACCTGTTCTCTTTGACGCGGCACTGGGCGGGCGCACACGAAAGCTGGTTCTGCACTCCAGCAAGAACGGGTACGCGTATTTGCTGGATCGCGAGACCGGCAAATTTATCCATGCGTTTCCCTTTGCGGATACGGTGAACTGGTCGAAGGGTCTTGACGACGAAGGCCAGCCCATCGAGGCGTTGATTCCGTCCGACGCGACGCTGGACCGCCTGACTTGTCCGGGCGTTGCCGGCGCGCGCAATTTCAACCATTCGGCCTACAGTCCGCGCACCGGCTGGTGGTATACGTCGTCCACGGAACTGTGCAGCCGCATTACGCCTCCGAAAAATCCCGCCGGAGATCAGAACTTGCGCGCAGGGCGCCAGCTGAATCCGGATTCTCCGCCGCACATCAGCGCGTTCGATCCCCTGACGGGCAAAAAGCAGTGGGAATTCGTCACGAAATATTTCAATCAATCCTCGCTGCTCGTGACGGCCGGAGATTTAATTTTTGGCGGTGACCTGGAAGGCGACGCCTTCGCGCTCGATGCCAGGACAGGGAAAAAACTTTGGTCCTTTAATACGGGAGCGCGCATCGTTTCGCCGCCCGTGAGTTACTCCGTCAACGGAAGGCAATTTGTGGCCATTGCCACCGGCGGAGGCGCCATCATCGACACTCAAATCCCAAACTACTGGCCTGAAACCAGGGATCGCCTGCCGCAGGCCGCCGCCACGCTCTTTGTCTTTGCATTGCCCGAGAAGAATGATTAGGTGATCGGCCAATCCATGCGCCCATTTTTCTGCAGGCCAACACAGGAGAACTATCATGCTGATTGCTAAGACCGGACTCTGGGGAGCCATCGCCCTGACGCTGGTGACGTTTCTGCCGGCCTCGGCTCAGCGCGCCACGCCCAATCCACTTCCCAAAGGCTCCTTCGGGGAAAACGTGGAACTCGTCGGCTACACCGACGTCAACGGACATATTCCGTTCAAGATGTCGATCCAGGAGGTCAACGGGCGCTGGTATTTGTATTCGGCCAGCCTGTACGATCGCGGCTGGAGCGTGATTGATGTTACCAACCCCGCGGACCCAACCGTTTTGAACTGGATTCCCGGCCCTCCAAACACGTTCACCGTTCAAGTGGATATCGCCGACGGTAAAATGATTACCGCGCTTGAAAGGTCGCAGTTTGGAGGAGACACGGATCATAGCAAGCCTTGGGATGAGGGTGTGCTCATCTGGAGCCTGGCGGATCCAGTTCACCCGACGCTGCTCGGCCAGTACAAGACGGGCGGCCTGGGCACGCATCGCGACGGCTACTACGGCGGACGTTACGTGCACCTGGCGGCCGCCATGAACGGATATGCCGGAAATATTTATGTGATCCTGGACATTATTGATCCCGCGCATCCCGTCGAAGTGTCGCGGTGGTCCCTGCCCGATCAGAAGCTGGCCGATCCAAACGCACTCAATACCGCATTTCCTCACGGCGCGGGGCTGCACGGGCCTCCGGTGGTAATCGACAACCTGGTGTATCTCCCGTACGGGAAAAAATTCGTGATTCTCGATATCAGCGACGTGAAGAATCCCAAGGAAGTCAGCGAAATCACATTCGATCCCCCCTACGATATGGGCCTTGCGGTTCACACGGTGCTGCCGTTTCCAAGACGAAACATTGTGGAAACAAATTCCGAACCGTTTGGCGGATGCGACACGCAGAGTCCCAGCCAGGTCTCTCTGATCGATGTCGCCAATCCCGCCAAGCCGCACATCCTTTCCTTCCTGCCTGCGCCCATCACTCCGCCGGGCGCGCCGTACAGGGACTTCTGCGCGAAAGGCGGCAGCTTTGGTTCGCACAATGTGAACATGCTATTCCACAATCCGTTCGTCGATGATTCGGACAATATTCTGTATTTGACCTATTTCAGCGCCGGCTTGAGAATTTACGACATTTCCGATGCGCATCAGCCCCGCGAGATCGGGTACTACATTCCGCCCGATCCCTTGAAGAAAGGGAACGGAATTCCAGGAGACCGGAAGCCGGTCTCGACCGCGGCGGATGTGCTGGTCGACAAGCGGGGATACATCTATCTTTCGGACTCGACGCAGGGGATTTCCGTGCTGCGGTACACGGGACCGAAGCCGGGGCCGTCAATTCCGCTGCATTAGAAGAGGGTGCGAAAGGACTTAAAACGCCGTCATTCCGTTCACGGTGAACCGAGGCATGTTTTTCGCCGAGGAATCCCGCTTTCTGTTGAATTTAAACCCCGGAGAGATTCCTCACCCGCAGGAGCGGGTTCGGAATGACGCGAAAATAGATTCTTTTCGTAACCTGCCGAAGAGCGCGTGCGTCAGACACAGGTCCGAGTCAGAATCAGAAATTGCAGGCACGTTGGGGCGGCATCCATTTCAGGAGGGTTTATGAAAATGAAATCGCTGGTTGTTTTTCTGTGCGCTATTTGTGTTCCGATGCTCGTCTCGCCGATGCTGGCTCAGGACCTCGGTCCGCACTTCACGAAGATCAAAGATGGAATTTATGTGGAGACCGCCAAATCCACGCCGCAAGCGAACTCCAACGGCAGCATCATCGTGACCACGGATGGAGTCGTGCTGGTCGACACGGGACAATCCGCCATCGACAGCCGGGAGATTGCCGAAGCGGTGAAGAAACTCACGCCGCAGCCGGTTCGATTCATCATCGATACGGAAACGCACCCCGATCATTCCTACGGACATTTTCTTTTCTCTCCTCCCGCCGTGATCATCAATGCCGAAGGCGCCGGAGCGGAGATGAAACAGTCCTTTGATGCGAAACGCATGAGCGACCTGGAAAATCAATCGCCGGAAATGAAGGCGGCGCTGCAGGGCTTCCGGCTGATTCCACCGCAAATCGAATACGGCAACAAAATGTCTTTGCGCGTGGGCGAACGCACCTTCGAGCTGTTCAACCTGGGGACGACGCACAGCCTGGCCAATACCGCCGTCTGGCTTCCCAACGAGCGTGTTCTCTTCGCCGCATCCGTGGCCGTGGAAGACCAGATCAACACCATCCGCCCTCACACCAATATTCCCGATATGCTCGCCATGATGAAAATGATGAAGGCACTCAATGCGGAGGTGGTGATTCCGGGGCATGGCCGTCCCACAACGAACAAGATCTTTGATTTTTACACGGGCTTTCTGGAAACGTTGCTGCAGCGCGTGGGAAAATTGATGAACGAGGGCAAGACTCTCGATCAGATCAAAGCGGAACTTCGCATGCCTGAATACGAAAACCTCGCCGGGGCCAAGGAACGGATTCCGAACACGGCCGAGGCGGCGTATCGGGCGATCAAAGGCGGATATTCGGTCGACATGAAATAAGCGGCGCCGGGCGTCGATTTCGCCCGGGCAAAGCCCGGGTATGGGTTAAATGCGAGTTTCAACTCGATTGCTGTTTCCAGCATTTTGCGTATACTGGGGATGCCGTTCCACTAGCTTTACTCGCGCCCATTTACGCTGTATGCCGATCGGGTGAGCACTGGGATACGGGAGATTTCTCTGTCACAATCATTTTTTCCTGGCAATCGTTTAGATGTACAAATTTGTTCAAATTTCGAATGCGATTCACAAGGAGATCGGTCCATGCGTTCAGTAGTCAAATTCACGGGTTTGCTGGCGGCGGTTCTTTGCGCCAGCGCTGTTTGGGCGGGTAATCCGGGCGTCGTTGAAGGAGTGGTGAAAAGCGCCACTGGTCAGCCGGTCGCCGGAGCATATGTAAAACTCACAAACCCTGAGAAGGGTCTTACCTTCATGGTTGTATCTCAGGAAAAGGGACGCTATACAGTCAAGAATTTGCTGGTGGGGAGCTATACGGCGCAGGCCATCGGCGGTGAGTTTCAGAGCAGCAAAGTTCCGGTCGATGTTACCGGGTCCAAGACGGCCATGGCCGATCTCTCGCTGACCGACCAGCGCGCTCCAGCCCTGGCGCCGGGATGGCCGGGCACACCGGGAGTGGTGGGTGGCGGCGAGGAATGGAGCAAGAATCCCATCCCCGACCTGCCGGAAGGACCCGGCGCGGAAATCGCCCTGGCCAAGTGCGGGCAGTGCCACGCACCCAGCTGGTTTTTGAGTTTTCGCGGAGAGCGCGACAATTGGGCGGCGCTGATCGATTCCATGCGCTCGAACATTGCCGCCAGGCCCGGGGCCAAGGATCTTTCGGAAGCCGAAATCAAGACCCTTACCGACTATTTCGCCGCGCACTTCTCCAGGCAGCGTCCGGATGAAAACAGCCGGTTGCCGAGAACTTTGGCGAAGGGAATCGAGACGAAATACGTCGTGGTGGATTTCAAGATACCGAGAATGGAGCCCGAGTCGCATGAAATGACGGTCGACACCCGTGGAAACGGTGTTGTCGGGGAGAGAAATACCGGCCTGGTGGGCTTGCTGGACCCGGAAACCTACGCCTTCAAGGAATTCACTCCGCCGCCGGCTGCTTCACCCAGGGTTCGCATCGGAGCGATTAGCAACGGCCGCGGCGATACCGTTTGGATGCTCGACGGCGGACCAAACCACCGCTGGATGGAATTGAACACGGTGACCGGACAATTCAAATCCTTCCCAGTGCCGGCGGATCTCAAGGGACTAGGAAACGGCAACACCATACGCCAGCATCCCAATGGGACTGTCTGGGTGGCCACCGGCGGCGGCAATGGAATGACTGGTCTGGATCCGGCCACCGGCAAGTTCACGCTGTATCAGGCCCCGGATGGAATTAAATCCGGCAAGAGCGTTGGGCCGTACGGCTTCGCGGTCGATGGCGGCGGCAGCATTTGGTTTGCGGAGTACGCAAATAACGGCGCGGGCCGCCTGGATCCGGAAACCGGCAAGATCGATGAATACAAATCGCCGATTGCAGGTTCGGTTCCGCGAAAAGTGGGCGTCGATAATCACGGAGATATTTGGATCGCGCTGCACGAAACCGGGCAACTCTGGAAGATCGATTACAAAAATCCGTCGAACATGAAGACCTTTATGCCTCCGGGAGAAAACCTGGGCACCTATTCTCCGTGCGGAGACTTGAAGAACGGCTACATTTGGGTCAGTTTACAAAGCGTCGATAAAGTCGCGCGCTTCGATCCCAAGACGGAGAAGTGGGCCGAGTTCCCGGTCCCCTATCCGGAAACCGATCTTCGACGCATCGAGATCGACCAGAAACACCCGAACCGCGTGTGGTGGACCGGAACGATTTCAGGCCACTTCGGTTATATAGAGATGCTGGATCAATAAAAGTAACTTCAAAAAACAAGCGTTCCTGGTAAAGCGCGCCGAAGGCTGGCGCGCTTTACTTTTTGCGCCTGCCGCGCGGCGCGCATCGATGACATCTCAGGCACGTCCACGCGTTTCAACCATTCTTTCCGATAACTGCACTTCCATTGCAGCTACGTCCCGGGTTTGGCCCCGGCACTTGAGCAGAAAAGCCCGCAAAATGCGCGTTTCCTCGCGCGAACATCATGTTTGCGTGTTTTCGGAATGATTGCGGAAAACCGTATTCCATTGCAGTTTCCGATTTCGATTTTATTTTTTCGAGATACCACGCGCCGGTTGAAATTTGGATCCGAATTTCACTTCTTGTCTCCCGCGTGACATTGCGCTAGGCTAGCTTATGATTCAGTGACCGATCTGCAGGTTACTGTAAATGCCCTTCAGGTTAAGACACAATTCGAGGAAGCGAGGCAATATGTCATCGGCGTATCGTTGGATACACGGCGTGACTGCCGCTTTATTGTTTGTTGCTGTGTTTGGGACGGCAGTACAAATGCGCGCGCAGTTTCCCGGCGTGTCGCGAGCGAACTGGACCAAGGCTGCGATATTCCCCGAGCCTGAAGAGGAACTTTACGGTGTCGCCGCAAACGGCAAAATGTATGTCATGGGAGGATATGGCGAGAACGGCGATCCCATCGGGATGCTGTGGGAATACGACCCCGGGACCGACAAATGGACGAAGAAGAAGTCCATGCCGGTTCGCGCGCACCACGCGGCGCTCGCCCAATATCACGGCAAGATTTACGTGTTCGGCGGCTATAAGCTCCTGCCCGTTCCCGGCCGGCCCGGTGGCGGAGGGTGGGAACCGATCGATAATGCCTGGGAATATGATCCAGCCAACGATTCCTGGAAAGCCCTTGCGCCGTTGCCGGGCAAGCGAGGCTCACCCGTCGCGGAGGAAGTCGGCGGCAAGATCTATGTGATCGGCGGCGCCATTCCCGAACCCGGCACGAAGGAAGTAGCGGTATTCCCCACCCGGGCGGCTCGCTCGGTGGGCACCAACGAAGCTTACGATATAGCCACAAATACCTGGGAGACTCGCAGCCCGATGCCCACCGCGCGAAACCACGCGTTTGCAGGCACGGTGAACGGCAAGATTTATGTTATCGGCGGCCGTTTGACCAGCCCCTTCATCACCGTGGCCAGCAATCTGGACGTGGTCGAGGAGTACGACCCGGCGACGAATACCTGGGGCGGCTCCGGAGCGCGCACGCCCATGCCCACACCTCGCAGCGGCGGAGGGTGGACCACTCTAAATGGCAAGATCTATGTAGCCGGCGGCGAAATTCAGACGCGGCAAATGCTGGCGGCATTTCGAGCTTTAGAGGCTTACGATCCCGTCACCAATTCGTGGGAAGTACTGCAATCCATTCCGCTACCGCGGCACGGCGTTGCGACGGCTGCCCTGGGCAACAAGATTCACTTCGTCAGCGGGAAGATCTCCTCAGGCGGGTATGGGGACCCAGGCGTCGAACTGAAAACCGGATCGCACGATGTGTTGGAGATTCCGGCCAATTAGGATCCGGGGCTCCCGCGCGTGCTAAGCCCAACGTCCCATTAGACCCATTAGAGAGGAAAGAATGATGTCGCCTAGGAATTATTGGAGCCGAGGAGTGTTCGCTGCCGCATTATCAGTATTGATTTTTACTGGAGCAGCACACGCGCAAGGACACTGGGTAAAGATGGCGCGTATGCCGGAGCCTGCCCAGGAAATTGGCGGTACCGCGGGAGATGGAAAGGTGTACGTGTTCGGCGGGCTGGCTGCCGGCAACAATACCGCACCCAAAGGACTCGTTTGGGTATATGACACGGCCACCGACAAGTGGACCAAGATGAAGAATATGCCGCTCCCCGCGCACCATCTTGCAGTGACCCAGTACCGCGGCAAGGCCTATGTGTTTGGCGGCGGGGCGCAACTCACACCGGGCGGGCCGAACTGGGTGCCGATTAACAATTCCTGGGAATACGATCCCGCCAAGGACACCTGGAAGGCACTTGCGCCAATGCCTACCGCCCGCGGCGCAGCCGTTGCGGCAATAGTCAACGGCAAGATTTATGTGATCGGCGGAGCCTCCGTTCATCCTGGCGCCAAGATCGTCGGGCTGACTGCCTCAACGCCGCATCGCTCGCTGGGAACCAACGAAGTCTACGATCCGGACACCAACACCTGGCAAACTCGCAGCCCCATGCCCACCTCGCGCAACCATGCCGCGGTTGGCGTGGTCAATGGCAAGATTTATGTCCTTGGCGGGCGGCTCGGCGCGGTTTTCGTCAACGCCAGCCCTACCGATGTTGTGGAAGAGTACGATCCGGCGACCGATAGCTGGAGCGTGGCCAAAGCGCGCATGCCCACGCCTAGAAGCGGCACCGCCTATGGATCCTACGAAGGCAAGATTTACGTGGCCGGCGGCGAATACCTCGATAACCAGATTGTGGGCGTCTACAGGGACCTGCAGGCTTACGATCCCGCCACTAATGAGTGGTCCATGTATCCTCCCATGGCGACTCCCCGGCACGGCCTGGTAGGCGGAATTTCAGGGAACCGCTTCTATGTGGTCAGCGGCCACTTGCAATCAGGAAACATCTTCGGAGATCCCATGGACTCCGATGAAACCGACGCGTTTGATTTTGCAGGCAGGTAGAGGAGAGCGTACATGGTCCCGGCAATACAGCGTGTGTTTGCGGCGGTTGCAACGGCAGCAATTATCCTTGTCGCGGGCCCAAGTGTGTGGGCACAAGCGCAGGGCCAGCAAGGGCCACCGCCCGCGCCTGGCCGATGGGGAAGGCTGGCGCCGATGCCGGAAAAGTCCGAGGAGTTCTCATTCGGCGACGTCAACGGCAAGATTTATCTCTTCGGCGGGCTCCCAGTCGGCAACAAGGCCCCCTTGGGCCTGGTGCAGGAGTACGATCCGGCGACCAATCAATGGACCAAGAAGAAAAATATGCCGCTGGCGATCCACCATGCGGCAGTGGCGGCCTATCAGGGCAAGCTCTACCTCTTCGGCGGGCAGATCCAACCGCAGCCCGGCGGCCCAACTCAAGTTCCCATCAACAATACTTGGGAGTACGATCCGGCCACGGATTCCTGGAAGGCGCTCGCTCCAATGCCGACTATGCGCACTTCGCCTTCTGCCGCTGAGGTTGGCGGCAAGATTTACGTAATCGGCGGGGCGTCGGTTCATCCGGGGCAAAAAGTGGTTTCGCTCAGCCCAACAGTCCCGCATCGCGCTCTGGACACGAACGAAGTGTACGATCCTGCCACCAATACCTGGGAAACGCGAAGCACCATGCCGACGGCGCGAAGCCACACGGCTATCGGCGTGGTGAACGGCAAGATTTACGTGATCGGCGGGCGGGTCGGCTCTGCCAATGTCACTGCCGGAAGCAATACCAAC
>Ga0316628_100001554_pt1 | contig 16326 bp, 13 predicted proteins | sample OWC_Aug_M2_C1_D5_FD_207648 | JGI IMG/M metagenome (GOLD analysis project Ga0316628, IMG submission 207648) | Wetland soil microbial communities from Old Woman Creek delta, Ohio, United States - OWC_Aug_M2_C1_D5_C | ecosystem: Environmental > Terrestrial > Soil > Wetlands | place: USA: Ohio... | reverse complement strand
CCCTGAGGCGACCTCTCGCGCGCCATCCACGCTGCAAACCCGGTCGAGCGCGCCGTGCAGCACGAGCGTCGGGCAGGTGACCTCGCCCAGGCGCGTCGCGAGCGCCCGGCCCGCGCGGTAGACCTCCATCGCGGCGCGCACCGGGTGGCGATCGTAGTGCGTGATCGCGGCCCGCGCGCGCCTGTCCCTCACGTCCGCCCCGAAAGGCTTCGGGACGTAGGCGTCGGGCAGCGCGAGGCCGGTGCGCTCGGCGAGGGCGAAGGCGGTGCGCAGCGGAGCCGAGAGCCGGAGGGCGCAGCCGAGCAGCACCAGGCCGGAGACCTGCCGGCGCGTCTCGGGGTCGGCCGCGAGAGACAGCGCCACGAGGCTCCCCATCGAGAAGCCGCACACGACGACGGGCCCGCGCTCGGCGGCGCGTTCGAGCTCGGCGCGCGCGGCGCCCGTCCAGTCTTCGAAGCGGCGCGTCTGGAGATCGCTCGCGGTCGTCCCGTGACCGGGGAGGAGAGGAGCCCGCACGTGGTAGCCGGCGCCGGCGACGCGCGACACCAGCGGCCGGAGCTCGCTCACGGTGCCGGTGAAGCCGTGGAGCGCGACGAGGGAAGGCGTTCGACCCTCCGAGAAGAACGGCGCGACGTCGCCCGGTCCGCGCAGCTCGCGGCGCCGCGGCACTCAGCTCCCCAGGTATTTCTTGGCCTGGACGACGAGCTCGCTCTGCGGATAGCGCGTGACGATGGTCTCGAAGGCGGTGCGGGCGTCGTCCGGCCGGTGCATGCGCAGGTACGTCTCGCCGAGGAGCAACAGCGCGTCGGGGACGAGGCCGAAGGCGTTCTCCGGCTTGGTCTCGTCGGCGCGGCCGGGGGGACACGCCTCGTTGCCCGCGTAGTGCCGCATGGCGTACTGCACGCGCGAGATGGCGGCCTCGAAGTTGTCGCGCGCGAGGTAGAAGCGCGCGACGTAGAGCTCGTGCCGGACGAGGCGCGCGATCACGTCCTCGAGCAGCGAGCAGGCGTGCGGCGTCTGCTTGCTCTTGGGGTAGTCCTTCAAGAACGCGAGCAGGTCGGTGTACGCGTCCTGGATGGCGCCCTGGTCGCGCTCGTCCGCCGAGGGCAGGAGGAACGAATCGGAGATCTGCTTGTAGTTCGTCTCCGCGACGCGCTCGCGCGCGTACTCAACGTTCTCCGCGTCGGAGCGGTGGTCGTGGATGAACTGCTTGTACTCGCGCAGCGCCTCCGCGAACTTCTCCTGCTCGAAATCGGCGTCGGCGTAGCGGAGCTCGGCGAGGCGCGCCTGCTTGGTGTAGCTGAACTTGCGCTTCACCTCGGTGAAGAGCGGCTGGCTCTCGGCCCAGTTGTGGGCGTTGAACTCCTTCATGGCCGCCTCGTACGCGCGCTCGGCGTTCGCCGTGTACGTGAGGCCCGTCTTCGGCGGAGGCTCGGCCTCGCACGCGGACGCCACCACCGCCAGGACGGCGAGCAAGGTCATCGAGCGGCGCACCATGGGCCTTGCGTTTAGCACCGCTATTGGTCGGCGCGCCAGCGCTGGATGACGCGCGGCAGCGCCACGCCCTCGGACGCGGCGCCGCGCGCGGCTATGCGCACGACGCGGCGAATCCACTCGGCGATCTCGCCGGGAGCCGTCGTCGTCACCTCCACGCCGGCCTCGGAGCTCACGTCGGCCCGGACGGCCCACTGCTCGTGGGCGGTGGTCGCCGTGCCCTCGTACGAACGCGCGCCGCCGCGCTGCACCAGGCGCAGCCGGATGCCGTGCGAGGGTCTTTCGCCTACGACCGCCACGTGTCGATCAGGGGCAGCCAGCGCCGGTGCAGGTGCAGCCGCCGCCCGTGCAGTTCATCCCGCACTGCGCGCCCTGGACGCACTCGAGCTCGCACTTGCCGCCAGGGCAGTTGACGAGGCAGCTCGACTGCGGCCCGCAGCCGACGTGGCACCCGCCGCCGGAGCAGTTGATGGTGCACGTCCCGCCGGGCGGGCACGTCGTCGAGCAGTCGCCGGTCGAGCAGTCCACGTTGCACGGGCCCGGGCCGCACGTGGTCAGGCACTGGCCCCCGGAGCAGTCGATCGTGCAGCTGCCGCCCCCGGACGGGCAGGTGAGCCCGCACTTGCCGGTCGAGCAGGCGAGGTCGCAGCTGGTCACGTTGGCGCCGCACGTCCCCTCGCAGCCGCCCTGCGAGCAGTCGCAGAGCCCGCTCGAGCAGTCGACCGGTGTGTTGGGCGTGCCGGCGGGCCGGGGATCGGGGACGGACGGCGTCCCGTTGCCGCACGCGGCGACGAGCAGGAAGGGAGGGAGCGCCAAAGCGAGCCGCTTGAAGATGGCCATGTCCCGAGGACTATCACAGGCCCCGCGGCCGTAATGTGATAGAAAACAGGGCTTGCCGATGGAAAAGCACCCGATGACACCCAGTGGCCACGCGAAGCTGCGCGACGAGCTCGCTCGTCTCAAGAGCGTCGAGCGTCCAGCCATTGTCCAGGCCATCGCCGTCGCCCGCGATCACGGAGACCTGAGCGAGAACGCCGAGTACCACGCGGCCAAGGATCGCCAGGGCTTCATCGAAGGGCGCATCAAGGAGCTCGAGGCGAAGATCGCGGCCGCGGAGGTGATCGATCCGGCCAAGCTCTCCGGCACGCGGGTCTCGTTCGGCGCGACCGTGAAGCTGCAGAACTCGCAGACCGACGAGGAGGTCACGTACCGCATCGTCGGCGCCGACGAGGCCGAGCTCGACAAGGGGACCATCAGCATCACGAGCCCGCTCGCCCGGTCGCTGCTCGGCAAGGAGGTCGGCGACGAGGTGAAGGTGCGCATGCCTGGAGGCGAGCGCGTCTACGAGGTCCTGGACGTCGTCTTCGGCGCGTAGGACCTTTCGCAGGTGCCAGCTCTGGCGAACTGTTGTAAGAGAGCGCGGCCAACCGGAGTTTTGCCGTGACCTCGACGCAAGAAGAAATCCAAGTCTCCTACGACGTCTCGAACGAGTTCTTCCGCCTCTGGCTGGACGAGCGCATGCACTACACGTGCGCCGTCTACGACAAGGACACCGACACGCTCGAGCAGGCCCAGGAGAACAAGAGCCGCGTCCTCTACGATTACGCCGAGCTCGGGCCGGACAAGACGGTGCTCGACATCGGCTGCGGGTGGGGGGCGAACATCGAGTACATCGTGCGTCGCGGCATCAAGGAAGCCCACGGCATCACGCTGTCGCCCGCGCAGACCGACGAGATCAACGCCCGCAAGATCCCGAACATCAAGATCTGGTGCACGGACTACAAGGACTTCGCGCCGCCCTCGAAGTACGACGCGCTCGTCTCGATCGAGATGATCGACCACCTCTGCTCGCCCGCGCAGGCGGCCAAGGGGCAGGCGGTCGATCTCTATCGCAAGTACTTCAACCGCGTCGCCGAGTGGATCAAGCCCGGCGGGCTGTTCGCGTTCCAGGCCATCCTGCGCAACCGCGTGCCGCGCACGAAGAACGACATCGCCGACCTCAAGTTCACCGCGGACGAGATCTTCCCGGGCGGCCTCAACCCGCGCCTCGAGGAGCTCGTCATGGCGGTCAACCCGTCGTTCGAGATCGTCGAGCTCAAGACGCGCCGCACGCACTACGGCAAGACGACCGCCGAGTGGCTCCGCCGCCTCGAGCTGCACGAGAAGACGATCGTCGAGAAGTGGGGCCAGAAGGCGTACGACGACTACGTCCGCTACCTGTCGACGTGCGTGCGCGCGTTCAAGAACCACTGGTCGAGCGACGTGCAGATGAAGCTCCGCCACATCGTCATCGAAGACTGACCCTGGCGCGGTGAAACGGAATCTGCTCGACGTCGGGCGCGTCCTCGCCGGCTGGGCGATGCTGCTGGCGGTCGAGCACCTCGTCGTCGGGGTTGCCTACCGCGACGAGTTCGCGGGGGCGTGGGAGCTCTGGCCGGCCCGCTCCGCCGCCGCGCCGCTGTTCATGGGCCTCGCGCTCTTCGCCGCGATCGCGTGCGTGGCGCTGGCGCGCCTGGCGACCTCTCCGGACCCCGTGGCGGTCCGCGCGCTCGCGGCGGTGGCGGCTGCGAGCGGCGCGGCGGTGGGGTGGGGCGTCTCCGGCGGCAGGCACTTCGCGACGGTCCCCGCGCGCGCGGGGCTCGCGCTGGCCGTCGCCGCGGTGGGGATCGTTGCAGTCTACACATGGCGCGCGCTGCGCCGCCGGCCGGGCCGCGCGGCCGCGCTCGTCGCTCTCGGCGTGGCGCTCCTCGCGTGGTGGGCGGACGCGCACGTGCTCGTTCGCCTCTACCCGGCGATGCACCTCGGGCTCTTCGGCCTGTCGCTGGCGGCGTCCGCCCTCGCGACCCTCGAGTCGGGCGGGATAGGGCCGCGGATCGCGCGCGCGGCGGTCGTGCTGTCGGCGGTCGCCGCGCTGCTCGCGCCGCTCGAGGCCAAGAAGCTCCGCGGCTACGACAACCTGCGGCGCGTGCTCGTCGAGCGCGCGCCGTGGATGGGGCGCGCGGTGCTCGTCGGGGCGTGGCTCTCGCCGCCGGAAGCGCTCGCCGCGGGCGAGAGCTCGAAGGTGCCGGGCGAGGTCGCGCGCGCCCTCGACTGGACGGCGCGGGACATGCTCCTGGTCTCCATCGACGCGCTCCGGGCCGACCACGTCGGCGCGTACGGCTACGCGCGCAACACCACGCCTCGCATCGACGCGCTGGCGCGCGAGGGGACGCTCTTCTCCCACGCCTACTGCCCGACGCCGCACACCTCGTACTCGGTCACGTCGATGATGACCGGCAAGTACATGCGGCCGCTGCTCGCGCTGGGCCTCGGCGAGGACTCCCAGACGCTCGCGAGCCAGCTCCGGCGCTACGGCTATCGCACCGCGGGGTTCTATCCGCCCGCGGTGTTCTTCATCGACGAGACGCGCTTCGTCGGGTTCGAGCAGCGCGGTCTCGACTTCGAGTACCGCAAGGTCGAGTTCGCCGATCCGGCGCTGCGCGAGAAGCAGGTGAGCGAGTACCTCGCCACGGCCGACCCTCGGAAGCCGCTGTTCATGTGGGTGCACTTCTTCGAGCCTCACGAGCCCTACGTGCAGCACCCCGAGCACCCCTTCGGCGAGACCGACCTCGACGCCTACGACAGCGAGATCGCCACCGCCGACGACGGCGTGGGGCGGGTCGCGGCGCTCGTGCGCGGCAAGCGGCCCAACGCGGTCGTCATCGTGACGGCCGATCACGGCGAGGAGTTCGGCGATCACGGCGGCCGCTACCACGGCACGACCGTCTACGAGGAGCAGGTGCGGGTGCCGATGATCGTCTCCGGGCCGGGCGTGCGCGCGGGCGCGACGGTCGACGTCCCGGTGCAGACCATCGATCTGCTGCCGACCATCCTCTCGGCGCAAGGCATCCCGCGGCCTGCGCGCGTGCGCGGCCGCGACCTCGGGCCGGTGCTGGCGCGGCCCGTCGCCAAGGACGACCCCGGCTTCGCGTTCGCGGGCACCGACGACTTCACGCTCCTGGCGAAATCATCGCTGCGCCTGGTCTGCGAGAAGCAGGCCGACGCGTGCGCGCTCTTCGACGTCGCGACCGACCCGGGCGAGAAGCACGACGTCGCGCCGTCGCACGGCGCCGAGCTTCGCGCCATGCGGGGCGAGCTCGAGGCCGTCGCGCGGTCGCACGGCCGCTACGAGGGGCAGGGGGCGGACCTGCCCGACGCCCTGCGCCGCGGGGCCGAAGGCGACGTCTCCGCGGCGCTCGAGGTGGCCGGTCTGCTCGACGACGCCGACGTCGGCTACCGGCGCAAGGCCGCGGCGATCCTCTTCGATCTGCGCAGCCCCAAGGTCATCGCGGAGCTGCGCCGCTCCGCGGAGCACGACGAGGACGAAATCGTTCGGGACACGAGCGCCGTGGCGCTCGCGCGGGTCGATTCGAACGAGCCGCTCGAGCGCGCCCGCCGCCTGGCGTCGTCGGCCGACGCCGGCGATCCGTCCCTGGCGCGTCTCGCGGCGCTGGCGATGGCGGAGCGGGGGGACACGGGCGCCACGCCGCTGCTCGTCGACTGGCTCGGCGAGCGGGACCTCGAGTTCTCGCGAGCGCGGGACATCGTCGCGGCGCTCGGCGCGGGGAAGGCCCGGGCGGCGGTGCCGGCGCTCGTCGCCCGGCTCGACGACGTGCGGCTGCGCGCCTACGTCGCCGATGCGCTCGGCTCGATCGGCGACCCGGCTGCGTCGGCGCCGCTGCTCGCGCACCTCGCCGACGAGCGCTACGTCGTCGTGCGCCCGCGCGAGGCGAAGGCGCTGCTCGCGCTCGGCGTAAAGCAGCCGCTGCTCGGACCGTTGACCCGCTTCGCCGGTCTGCCGGAGCCGATGGAGGGCGTCCTCTCGCTGGCGTCGAGCGCCGGGCTGCTGACCGCCGCGCACGCGGGCGGGCGCTGGCCTGGCCCCCAGTCGCGCGTGGACGTGGAGCTCGACCCGCGCGCCCCCGAAGGTCCGCTCCGGCTCGGGGTCCTTCTGGCCCAGCCTGCGGACGACGTCTCGCTCCAGGTCGACGGGGCCTCCGTGTCGCTCGCGGGGGCGGGGCTCGAGCGCTGGGCCGACGTGATGAAGCACGGGCGCTCGGTCCGGGTGCGGGTCCAGAGCAGCCAGCCGAGCGTTTTGGGCCTCTGGCTGGTGCCCGCATCCGCCGAGCTTCCGCCGCCTCCGCCCGAGCCCGTGACGGATGCGGGGATGTGAGTTAGGCTGCGCGCGCCGTGTCCGAAGAAGACCAGAAAAAAGAAGAAGAAACCGAGGCTGAGTCGAAGGCTGCCGAGTCCGAGTCGGACGAGGAGGCCGAGGCGAAGCCTGGGTCCGATGCCGAGGCGGAAGCGGGATCCGAGGCGGAGTCCGAGGACGAGGCCCCCGACGTCGAGGCGATCGCCAAGCGCGTCGCCGCGCTCGACGAGGAGGACGAGACCGAGCGGCTCGCGCGCGAGGAAGAGGAGAAGCTCGCCGAGCGCCGCAAGAAGCGCGGCAAGGGCCGGACCGGCCTCGAGGCTGCCGCCTCCAAGCGGCTCGCCAAGATCGGCGCCAAGGCTCGCCCGGCGAAGCGCGCGGTCCCGGACGCGGTCGAGGCGGCCGACCCGCTCATCGAGCGCACGCAGCGCCTGGGCGAATGGGTCAAGAAGAACAAGAACCTGGTGCAGGGCCTCGCGGTCCTCGTCGTGCTCGGCCTCATCGGCGGCACCGTCTACCTGTACATGGACCACAAGAAGGCGCTCGACGCGTCCGTCGCGCTCTCGCAAGCGGTGGCGGACGAGCGCGGCATGATCGGCGATCCCGAGAAGATCCAGGACGACGACACCCCGCACGAGAACATCCCCGTCTTCCGCACGCCCGAGGAGCGCCGCGACGCCGCGCTCGCGAAGTACCGGGAGGTGGACTCGCACTACAAGGGCACCGGCGCCGCCTGGCTCGCCAGGCTGGGCGAGGGCGCGATGCTCCTCGACAAGCGCGACCCCGACGGCGCCATCGCGGCCTTCAGCGACGTGGCGGGCTCCTCGCTCGCCAAGGCGGACTCGGAGGTCCGCGGGCGCGCCCTCGAAGGCCTCGGCTTCTCCTACGAGCTGAAGGCCCAGCTGCACCCGGACGAGCGCGACAAGGACCTCGATTCGGCGATCGAGCAGTACAAGCAGCTCGAGGCCGCCGACGTCTTCGGCTTCAAGCAGATGGCGATCTACCACCAGGCCCGCTGCTACGAGGCCAAGGGCGACAAGACGAAGGCCATCGAGCTGCTCAAGGGCCTGCGCGAGGAGCTGATGCGCGATCCGGAAGGCCACCTGTTCGACGAGCTGAAGTCGCTGACCGACGATCGGCTCCGCCGGCTGGATCCGACGATCGTCCCGGCGAAGCGCCCCGGCGGCCTCGGGACCGGCGGCGAGCTGTCGCCGGAGCTGCTCGAGAAGCTTCCGCCCGAGCTGCGCGAGAAGTTGTTGCATCAGGGCGCGGGGGGCCCCCCGTGAGGGGAGCCTCGGTGCGAGCCGCGCTCGTCTTGGGCCTGGCGGCGGCGACGGCGTGCACCACGTTCGGCGCCGATCGCGTCAACCCCGAGAAGCCCTCCTGGTTCACGACGCCGAGCGGGGACATGCAGGTCATGTTCCGGCGCCCGCTCACCATCGAGGCGCGCAAGTCCGGCGAGCCCTACGAGCACGGCCGCCCCGAGATCGATCCCGCCGGTCGTCGCGTCTTCGTCGGCTCGTCCGACCGCGGCCTCTACGCCATCCGCGCGTTCGACGGCAGCAGCATCTGGCGCTTCGAGACCGCCGGCATGGTGCAGAGCGAGCCGCTCTACGATCCCGATCTCGACGTCGTGTACTTCGGCTCCAACGACGGCGCGCTCTACGCGGTGCACGCCGCGGACGGCGCGCTGCTCTGGCGCTACAACTGCGGCAGCGAAATCTGGCGCAAGCCGGTGCTCTCCGGCGACACGCTCGTCTTCGTCAACGCCTCCGATCAGGTCTTCGCGGTCGACCGCGCGACCGGCAAGACGCGCTGGCAGATCAAGCGAACGCCCGCGCTCGGGATGGAGATCGGCGGCTACGGCGGCCCCGCCATCGACGGCGGCCGGGTCTACGTCGCGTACTCCGACGGGCACGTCGGCGCGTACGACGCCCGTGACGGCGCCGAGAAGTGGCTCGTCGATCTGTCCGCCGAGGCCGAGCAGTCGCTCGCCACGACGGGCGAGACGCAGCGCTACCTCGACGTCGACACGACGCCGCTCCCGCTCGAGCTGAACGGCATCGGGCCGGTGGTGCTGGCGGCCAGCTACGCGGGTGGCGTCTACGCCCTCGACGCGACCAACGGCTCGCGGGTCTGGGCGAACAACGAGGCCCACGGCGTGCACACGCTGACGCGATGGTTCGAGCGCGCGCACGCGCCCAACCCGACCGGTCCCGATCGCAACGGGCCGTGGGTGCCTGCCAAGGAGATCGTCTTCGCCTCGAGCGCGGGCACCGGCCTCTGGGCCCTCGACCCGCAGACCGGCCGCAAGATATGGCGTTTGCCGGTCCCCGAGGGCGGGCTCACGGCACCCGTGGCGGTGGCGGGCGCCATCGCCGTGGGGACGACGCGCTACGGGCTGTTCTTGCTGTCGCCGATCAACGGCCGCGTCATCGACGCGATCAACCTCGACTCGGGCTTCGCCGAGACGCCGGCCGCGTACGGCAACCGGCTCTACGAGCTGTCCAACGCCGGCACGCTCCTGGGTCTCAGCATCGATCCGCCCCTCGGCCGGCGATAGCCGTCTCGCGCGGTGCGGCTCCGCAGACCCGGTAAATCCCGGGCCCGCGTGATTCTGAAAATGCGCATAAGATGTATTATGTAAACTCGCGCGAAACGGCGAGCCGGGCCCGGGGGTCGCCCCGCGGGTCGTTTTGGGAGCACGTCCCGCCCTCTCGTACGTAGTCTCGGGAGATGACCTGGGTCGCGCTCGTCGGGCCGGAGATCGAGGAGAACCTCAGCCTCCGCTACATCGCCTCGTCGCTGCAGGCCGCCGGCGTCCGCGTCGAGCTCGTGCCGTTCAACCAGGAAGCCGACTTCGGGACCGCGCTCGCCGCGGTCGTATCCGCGCCGGAGCCGCCCGCGCTGGTCGGCATCTCGCTGGCCTTCCAGTGGCGCGCGCGGGACTTCCTGGCGCTCGCCGTGGCGCTGCGCGAGTCCGGCTACCGCGGCCACATCACCATGGGCGGCCACTTCGGCACCTTCGCAGCCCAGGAGATCCTGGCGGATTTCCCGGAGGTGGACTCCATCGTGCGCCAGGAGGCCGAGGAGACGGTCGTGGCCCTCTGCCGGGCCCTGGAGCAAAAGACCGCGCTGACGGCCATTCCCGGGCTGGCGCTGCGCCACGGCGACCGCATCGTCATGACCGCTCATCCGCCCCTGCCCGACTTATCGAAGTTGCCGAGACCCGATCGGCGCGGCGAGCCGGCCTCGTGCTTCGGCCACGGCATCGCGCCGCTCGTCTCCAGCCGCGGCTGCTACGCCAACTGCAGCTTCTGCTGCATCGCCGCATGGCACGAGCAGAGCCTGCCCGGCAAGCGCTACCGCGTGCGCGAGGTGGACGACGTCGCCGACGAGATGGTCGAGATGCAGCGCCAGCGCGGCGTCGACGTCTTCGTCTTCCATGACGACAACTTCTTCGTCCCCGGCCACCGCCACAACAAGGAGCGCTTCCACGCCCTGGCCGACGCGCTCGAGCGCCGCAAGATCGGCCGCTTCGCCACGGTCGTCAAAGCCCGGCCGACGGACTGCGACCCCGAGGTTTTCACGGTCCTGCGCGACCGGCTGCACTGCATTCGCGTCTACATCGGCATCGAGACCGACGCCGACCAGGGCCTCCGCACGCTGCGCCGCTGGGCCAAATCGAGCCAGAACCACGACGCGATCGACATGGTGCGAGAGCTCGATCTCTACACTTGCTACAACATGCTCATCTTCGATCCGGACACGAGCGTCGAGAGCCTCCGGACCAACATCGAGTTCTTGCGGTACGCGCCCGAGTACCCCTCGAACTTCGGCCGCGTGGAGCTCTACGCAGGCACGCCGCTGCTCGCGCGCATGCAGGCCGAGGGGCGCGTCCGCGGCGACTGGCTGCAGTGGGACTACGACCTTGGCAGCCCCGAGGTCGAGCGCATCTTCTCGCTCGCGATGGAGTGCTTCATGCCGCGCAACTTCGGCAATGACGCGCTCTCGAACCGCATCATGGGCACGCGCTTCGACGTCGAGGTGAGCCGGCACTTCTACCCCGAGCTCTACGATCCGGCCTGGCTCGCGGAGGGCAAGGAGCTGACGCGCGTGCTGATGCTCGACGGCGCCGGCGCGCTCGAAAAGATCGTCGATTTCGTGGAGCGCCGTGGCCCGGCCAGGGAGGAGCGGGCGTTCGTCGCCGAGCTCTCGGCGCAGCTCCGCGCCACCGAGCGCGTGGTGCGCGAGCGGTGCAAGGCCCTCGCCCGCGAGCTCATGGCGCGGATCGGTCGCGGCCGGCCCCTCACCGAGCTGGGCGGCGACGTGGCCACGCCCTTGCAGACGCAGCGCACCGTGGGGACGAGCGTCGTCCTGGCGCACTGAGGAAGGAGATCGGGAGCGTGAACCAAGAGCAACCCAAGGGACCGCGGAAGCTGCAGATGCTCCCCGAGGTGCTGCCCGCGCCGACGCCGGCGGAGCCCGGGAGCGACGTCCGCGGGAGGACCGTGGCGCACATGCGGCGGATGCTCGCCACCGCGGCGGTCCCCTGCTCGGCGGCTGGCGCCGCCATGGTCGTCGCCGCGGCGGGGTGCACGCGCGAAGCGAGCACGGCCACGGTGACCATCCCCACGGCGTCCAACGCGCCGACGGCCGGGCCCACGAGCACGCTGCCTCCCCTGCACTCCGCGACCGCGGCCGCGACCGCGACGGCGGCGCCCACCGCGACGCCCGACGTCGGTTACGCCGTCGTCGATCCCATGCCCGCTCCGGCGCGCTGCCTGGGACTGGCGCCCGCGTCGAAGGCGGCGGCCGTCCTCAAGCGCGACGGGGCCAGCGGGCACGTCGTCGAGGTGTCCCTCGCGCTGGCGACGACCGGCTCCTGGCGAGGGTCCGCGTTCGACACCTCGAGCCCGCCGTCGGCGTGGGGCGGCCAGCTGCTCTCGACGAGCTTCAGTGGCGCCTCGGTCGTCGTGCGCATCCGGCCGGCCGTCCCGGCGGGCGCGACCTCGACGAGCGTTTCCGTCGGCATCTCGTTCGCGATCTCCTGCTCGGCGGGCAACGGCAGCGTGAGCGTGACGGCGACGGTCCCCGTGCCCCTCAAGGACGGGGCCAAGCTCACGCTCAACGTCGCGGATTACTGAGGTCGCCGAGGGCGCCGCGGACGATCGGAGAGACCGCGTCGCTCGTGGTGCACCAGAGCTGGTGCGCGGCGCGCGTGGCGCCGACGTAGAGGGTGTGGCGGGCCTGTGAGTTGTCCGGATAAGACGAGGCGTTGACGTCGAGCAGGACGACCTCGTCGAACTCGAGGCCCTTGGTCTGCCGGACGTCGGTCACGTCGAATCCGGGCTCCCAGGTGAAGTCCTGCTTGGTGACGCGGCGGACGTTGGGCACCTCGGCGCGGAGCAGCCCTTCGTAATAGATGTCGGCCTGAGGGCCGAAGCGCGAGAGCAGGGCGACGTTCGCGTCCGGCGACTCGACCGCGAGCTGGCGGAGAGCGTCGGCCAGAAAGGCGACCGCCTCCCCCGGAGAGACGAACTCGAACAGCTCGACCGGCGGCCCGTGGCGGGTCGCGATCGGCTCGGCCTCGTGCGCGTAGGGTCCGAGCACCCCCCGCGCGAAGCTCGTGATCTCCGCCGTCGACCGGTAGCTGACCTTGAGCGGTGCGAGCTGCATGTGTGGCACGCCCAGCTCGTCGAGCAGGCCGTTCCAGTCGAACTCGGTGCCGTCGGCGTGGAGGTCTTCTCCCGCGAGCATGCGCTGGGCCGTGTCCCCCGCGAGGGTGATGCACTGCTCCTTGTCGCAGAGGTCGACCAGGACGCGCAGCTCGATCGGCGAGGCGTCCTGTACCTCGTCGATGAACAGGTGCGCGAACCGGACGGGCGAGCCGTCCGGCGCGAGCACCGGGCCGCGCAGCAGCTGCCAGAGGCGGAGCAACAGCGCGTGGTCCTCGAGATCGAGCGTGGGGTGCTCGCCGTCGCGCTCGCCCTCCGAGCGTACCCGCGCCTGCCGCACGCACCACGAATGCACCTGATCGAGCTGCCCAGGCCCGAAGCCGGGGACGTTCGCGAACGTCTCTCCGAGCCGCTCGCGCGAGGTGGTGAGCTCGTCCCACGCGTGGACGACCGCGCGGGGTCCCAGGCGCGCTTCGGCGACGAGCTTCTCGAGCGCGGAGCGCGTCACGTCGGGCAACCTCGCGGGGCTGGGCTCGAGCCTTCGCTTGCCCGCGAGCCACTGCCCGAGCGCCGCCACGCGCGCGTCCGGCGTCGCGAAGCTCGCGAGCGCGTCCCAAGCCCGGATGGCGAGATCGCCGTCGGGCCAGCGCCTCATCGTGTCGCGCAGGCGGGCGTCCGCCGAGGCCATGGCCTGCGCCTGCAAGACGGTCATCGCCTTGAGCATCGCCGGGTGGCTCTTGGCGCGCGCCACGACCGGCGGCGTCGTATCCGAGACGGCCAGCGGCATCTTGGGGAGCAGATCGGGCAGGACGCGCCGCGCGAAGCGGGCGAACGTCGTGATGGCGACGCCCTCGACGCCGAGCGACGGCAGGACGCGCCCGACGTAGTGGCGCAGCGCCTCGTTCGGGACCACGATGAGGATGCGGTCCGGCCGGAAACGGCGCGGGTCGGCCGCGGCCAGATATGCGGCGCGGTGCAGGCCGACGGTCGTCTTGCCCGAGCCGGCGCTGCCCTGGATGGCCACGAGGCCCGAGCTCGGCCGAGTGATGAGCGCGAACTGCTCGGCGTCGAGCATCGCCGCGATCTCGGGAAGATGCCTGTCCTGCCGGGGCTGGAAGTCCGCGCCGACACCCAGGCGCGGGGCCTCGCCTTCCGGCCGAGCGACCACGAGCTTGGAACGGTGGGCCGCGATGCGGGACCAGTGGCCGCCCTTGTTCACGAAGACGCCCTGCGGGCTCGCCACGCGCACGAGCTGGCCGTTGGCGATGGCGACGTTGCGGCGCGCGAGAACCGTCCCCTCCACCATGCGGTCGCCGAGCTCTTCCTCGTAGTCGTCGCCTTCCTGGTACCGGTAGTAGATCTTGCTCACCGGCGCGTGGCGCCAGTCCACGATGCGAATGCCCGCGGCCGAGTCGACGTACGAGCGCGCGCCGATGAGCACGTCGCGGCGCTTGCCGTTCTCCACCAGGCGCAGGTGCGCGAAGTACGGCGCGCGAAGATCGATCGACCCCTCCTGCCCGCGGCCCCGCTGCGCGCGCAGCGCGCCGAGGTTGTGCATCTGCTCGAACAGGGCCGGCAGGTCCTCCGGCTTGGCGACGGCCACGTCGTCGCGCAGCTCGAGCAGGCGCCGCTCGTCCAGGGCGCGCGCCTGGTCGGCGGTGGCCGCGCCCCGGCGCTGGCTCTCGAGCGCCTCGTGGACGATGGCGAGCAGGCGGAGCTCCTCGGCGACGATTCGGGAGCCCTGTTCGTCGCCCTGGAGGCCGTCGATGCTCGGCTGCGGTTGGGAGGATGCGTCGGTCACGGAAGCGGAATGTTTTGAGTCCGCCCGGACCGAAAGGCAAGACCTTCGTTCAGAGAATGAAGTGGTCGCCGAGGCCGAGGACCGTCAAATTGACGCCCTTGAGCTTGGCGCACTCGCGCTCGACCTCGCGCTGGAAGACCGGCTTGATGTGGTACAGCAGCGTCGGCAGCTCCTTCGGGTGCTGGTACTTCTTCAGGTCGGCGAGGAGCGTCGCGGGGGTGTGGTGGCCGCTGATCTTTGCGAGGCGGTCCTGCGAGTTCGGGAAGCTCACTTCCATGAGCAGCGCGCGGAGGTTCGGCGTCTCGTTCAGCGCGGTCCAGAGGCGGTCGGTCGGCCCCGTGTCGCCGCTGTAGCCGAGCGAGCCGTCCTCCCCCTCGATCACGAACGCGCCGCACTCGATCGTGTGGCTCACCAGGATGGATCGAACCGTGTAACCCGCGATCTTCGTGGGCACCTCCGGCTTGAGCACCTGGTAGCGGATCGTCGGCGCCTTCTTGTTCGGGATCGACGTGAAGTCTGGCCAGAGCAGGCCGTTGAAGAAGTGCTTCTTCAGGATCTCGATCGTCTGCTTGGTGCCCGCGACCACGAGCGGCGGGCAGCGGGCCTGGGCGCGGTTGTCGGCGATGGTGGCCAGATCGCGGATGTGATCGAGGTGCGCGTGGCTGACCAGGCACGCCTCGAGCGCGAACTGGGCCTTGAGCTCCATGCCGCTCGTGAGCGAGCCGGCGTCGATGGCCACGCGGTCGTCCAGGATGAAGGCGCTCGTGCGGTGGCGCGGCGTCTCGCCGCCGTGGCAGCCGATGACCTTGAGGTCCATCAGTGACCCTCGAACGGCTCGTTGAACTTCTGCGGCATCTCCACGAGCTCCAAGAACTCGTGCAGCTTGCCCATGTCCGCGACGATGAGCGAGCCGTCGCCCGGGTCGTGGAGGATCTTGAGGCGGTGCAGCCGCCAGAGCACGTCGACGACCTGGGCCGGCTCGACGCCGACCTCGCGGGCGAGCTGCTCGGGCGAGAGGCGCACGCGGATGCCGTCCTCCGCGCGCTCGCCGTAGGTCTCGGCGCTCCGCTGCAGGGCGAGGAGCACGCGGGCCTGCGGGTCCGGGTTGAGCAGGATCTGCACCAGGCCGTCGGCGGCGTCGAGGCGCGCGGCGAGCTTCTTGATGAGGCGCAGCGCGATCTCGCTGTTCTTCTGGATCATCACCTCGAGCGTCCTTTTGTCGAGCACGAGGCACTTCACGTCCTCCACGACGCGCGCGGTCGCCGTGCGGGGCTTGCCGTTGAGGATCGCCATCTCGCCGAGGAACTCACCTCGCCCGAGCGTGGCGATGGGCCGCTCCACGCCGCCCATCGCCTTGGTGATCTCCACCGCCCCGCTCTGGATCACGTACATCTCTTCGCCGAGCTCGCCCTCGTGGAAGAGCACCTCCCCCACGCGGAACTCGCGACCGAACCGGCTGAACAGAGGATCCGACATGCGGGGGCGACAAGCTTATCGCGCCCTTCTGAACCCAGTCAAAAAAGGCCTAGGGCCGAGCTTGGGCGAGAAACAGACGAGTAGAGAACGCTCGTCTTTCAATCCATGTCGAAGTCGCCGCCCATGCCGCCCATGCCGCCCATGCCGCCCATGCCGCCCATGCCGCCCATGCCGCCCTCGCCGCCGCCGGCGGCCTTCTCCTTCTTCGGCTTGTCGGTGATGACGGCCTCGGTGGTGAGCATCATGCTGGCGACGCTGGCCGCGTACTCGAGCGCGGAGCGGACGACCTTGGCCGGGTCGATGACGCCCGCCGCGACGAGGTCCTCGAACTTCTCGGTCTGCGCGTTGAAGCCGAAGCCGCCCTTGCCCGCCTTCACCTTCTCGATGACGACCGAGCCCTCGGCGCCGGCGTTCCTCGCGATCTGACGAAGCGGCTCCTCGATGGCGCGGCGGATGAGCTTCACGCCCGCCTCCTCGCCGGCCTCCACCTTCAAGCCGTCGAGCGCCGCGGCCGCGCGCAGCAGCGTGACGCCGCCGCCCGGGACGATGCCCTCCTCCACCGCCGCGCGCGTCGCGTGCAGCGCGTCCTCGACGCGGGCCTTCTTCTCCTTCATCTCGGTCTCGGTGTGCGCGCCGACCTTCACCACCGCCACGCCGCCGGCGAGCTTCGCCAGGCGCTCCTGGAG